>Ga0310124_10001588_pt1 | contig 15754 bp, 15 predicted proteins | sample CB11b_AW_Bot5_MG_FD_203507 | JGI IMG/M metagenome (GOLD analysis project Ga0310124, IMG submission 203507) | Marine microbial communities from Western Arctic Ocean, Canada - CB11b_AW_Bot5 | ecosystem: Environmental > Aquatic > Marine > Oceanic | place: Canada: Western Arctic Ocean | collected... | reverse complement strand
ACCCGCGTCTGCTGCTAGTCCATTTCATCAGAGAAGACCTGGGGTTGACCGGGACCAAGATCGGATGCGATACCAGCCAATGTGGGGCCTGTGTGGTGAAGATGGACGGCAAAACGTTGAAGTCCTGTACCTGTCTGGCGGTCCAGGCCGACGGCAGCGACATCACCACCATAGAGGGCATCGCCTCAGCGGGCGGACTGGACCCCGTGCAAGAGGCGTTCTGGGACAACCACGGTCTCCAGTGCGGCTTCTGCACCGCCGGGATGATCATCACAGTGGATGAACTGCTCCAGAAGAACCCCTCTCCTTCAGAGGACGAAGTACGCGAGGGGCTGAAAGGTAACATTTGCCGCTGCACCGGCTATCAAAATATCGTAAAGGCGACGCTGGCGGCCGCCGAAGCCAAGAGGAGTTAATTCATGACGACAAGGATATTTGGCTCAGGTATCCGCCGCCGCGAGGACCCGCGTCTGATCACCGGCGAGGCAACCTATACCGACGATGTGCAATTGCCTGGGATGCTCTATGCGGCCATGCTACGCAGCCCCCACGCCCATGCCAAGATCAACAGCATCGACACCACCGCGGCCAAAGCAGCGCCGGGCGTGGTGGCGGTCTACACCGGCGCCGACACCGACGGGGTGCTGAACCCAATTCCCTGCGCCTGGATCCCGCCGGATTCCGACGTTAAAGCGGTGGCCCATCCTGCATTGGCCCTCGACGTGGTCCGCTATCAGGGTGATGCGGTGGCAGTGGTGGTGGCCGAGAACCGCTACCAAGCGGAAGATGCTCTGGAATTGATCAACGTGGACTATGACCCGCTGCCGGCGGAGGTCAACCCCGAAAAAGCTATGCAGCCGGGCGCGGCCCAGTTGCATGAAGACGCCCCCAATAACGAGGCGTTCCATTGGGTTGCCGAAGGTGGCGACACGGACGCGGCCTTCGCCGCCGCCGATGTCATCGTGAAAGACACCATCATTCAACAAAGGCTGATTCCCAATGCCATGGAGCCCCGGTCGGCAGTTGCCAACTGGACCGGAGCCATGGGAGAGCTGACTCTGTGGAGCACCAGCCAAAACCCCCATATCGTCCGGTTTCTGGCATCGCTGGTCACGGGGATCGGCGAGCACAAGATACGGGTCATCGCCACCGAGGTCGGCGGCGGGTTCGGCAGCAAGATTCCCCTTTATGCCGACGAGATGATCACGTCGTTCTGCTCGATGCAACTGCGCCGTCCCGTCAAATGGACCGCCACCCGTTCCGAGGGATTCCAGGCGACCATCCACGGCCGCGATCATGTTGAGTATGTTGAGATGGCTGCCACCCGCGAGGGCAAGATCACCGCGGTCCGCACCCTGATCTACGCCGGTATGGGCGCCTATCTGTCCACTGCGGGCCCGGGCGTTCCGACCATCCTGCACGGGCTGATCTATAGCGGCCCCTACGACATCGGCGCAACCAAGGCCGATATTTATGGCGTCTTCAACAACGCAACCCCGGTGGATGCCTACCGCGGCGCCGGGCGGCCCGAAGCCACGTTCCTGATCGAGCGCTTGATCGACCTGCTCGCGGTGGAGCTGGGCACCGACCCGGTGGAACTGCGGCGAAAGAACCTGATTCCCAAGTTTTTGGACGGCCACGACGTCGCCAGCGGCATCACCTACGATAGCGGCGATTACGAACCGTTGTTGGACATGGTCTTGGGCCAGGCAGATTACCAAGCCCTGCGCCAAGAGCAGGCCCGCATGCGGGAAGACGGCGCATTTATGGGCATCGGCGTCACCTGTTACGCCGAGATCTGCGGACTTGGCCCCTCACAGGTGGCCGGTGCGGTCGGGTTCGGTGGAGGTTTGTGGGAGAGCGCCATCGTGCGCTTCCATCCCACCGGAAAGGTGAATGTGTACTCCGGTATCTCACCCCACGGTCAGGGAGAGGAGACCACCTTCGCCCAGATAATATCCGACGAGTTGGGCGTTGACGTTGATGACGTGACCATCGTCCACGGCGACACCAGCAACACCCCCATGGGCTGGGGAACCTACGGCAGCCGGACCACGGCGGTGGGCGCCGCAGCCATGGTTCTGGCAGCCCGCAAGATCAAGGAGAAAGCCCGGCTCTTGGCTGCTCACCTGTTGGAAGCGGCCGAGGCGGATGTCGAATATGCCGACGGAGGGTTCTTCGTGAAAGGCTCGCCCGACCAGAGCAAGACCATCCAGGAGATGGCCACCATGGCCAACGTGGCCTGGAACCTGCCTGAGGGTATGGAGCCGGGACTGGAAGCCTCGGCGTTCTATGATCCGCCCAACTTCGTCTACCCATTCGGCACCCACCTGGCAGTGGTGGAGGTAGATAAGGACAACGGGCATATCGTGATCAAGCGCTACATCGCCGGTGACGACTGCGGTCCGCAGATCAACCCGATGATCGTCGAGGGTCAGGTCCACGGCGGCGTGGTGCAGGGCTGGGGCCAAACCCTATGGGAAGGGGCCATCTACGACGACAGCGGCCAGTTGTTGACCGGTTCGATGACCGACTATGCCCTACCCAGAGCCCACATGCTGCCCCAGATCGAGACTGTCTTCACGGTCACCCCGTCGCCCCATAACCCGTTGGGCGTGAAGGGCATCGGTGAGACGGGGACCATCGCCTCTACTGTCACTATCTACAACGCGGTGATCGACGCCCTACGGCCCTTGGGCGTCACCCATATAGACATGCCACTTACCCCGGAAAAAGTCTGGCAAGCCATTCGCCAGGGACAGGGGAGCTAAACGATGTTTGCAACAGAGTTCGATTACAAGAAAGCCAACTCAGTCTCAGAGGCCATCCAGCTTCTGGTCGCCAACGAAGGCGCCAAGATATTGGCCGGTGGCCATAGCCTGATCCCAATGATGAAGCTGCGCCTGGCGCGCCCGCCCATGGTCATAGACATCGGCGGAATCGAGGAGATGCGGGGCATCTCCGTGGAGAACGGCACCCTGCGCATCGGCGCCCTGACCACCCACGCCGAGATCGCCGAGTCCCACGTCGTGAAAGACGCCGTCGGGATACTTTGGGAGACTGCCTACGGCATCGGCGACCCCCAGGTCAGGAACCGAGGGACCATCGGTGGCAACATCGCCCACGCCGACCCTGCGTCAGACCTTCCCACGGTGCTGACAGTCATGGACGCCAAGTTCACCATCCAAGGCCAAGGCGGGATAACCCGCCGCGGGTCACGGACTGTCTCGGCCGACGAGTTCTTTACCGGACCGTTCGAGACAGCCCTTGGGGAGAACGAGATTCTCACCGCCATAGAAATGCCGGTCCTGGCGACGAACCAGCATGCCGAGTACGCCAAGATGGCCCACCCAGCCACCTCCTTCGCCGTCGTGGGCGCCGGAATCGTGGTCACCGTGGACAACGGAGTCTGCACCGCGGCCAGGGTAGCGGTGGGCGGCCTCACTCCGAAACCCACGCGGGGACCGTCGGTGGAGGCTGCGCTGGTTGGCAAGGAACTGACTGCAGATAACATCGCCGCCGCAACTGCCCTGATCGACGGTGATCTAGGCTCGGACATCCTTGGCGATGTCTTCGCATCGGGAGAATACCGCCGGGCCATGGCGGCCATCGAGCTGAAGCACGCCATCTTCCACGCTACCGGTCTAGCGCACCACTAGAAGCTGATCTAGTCGCGTACACGTAGGGGCACGGCACTGCCGTGCCCCTACTTTTGTGTTTAGATTACCCGCCTGATAAGATATTCTCCGTTGCCCAATATCTATATATGGGCTTCACAGTCACGAAAACTCCCTGGAGGGATATGAAGATACTGGTAGTGAACGACGACGGAATCACCGCCCCAGGCATCTGGGCCGCAGCCCGGGCCCTGCGGCAAGTTGGCGAGGTCGTCGTGGTCGCGCCCGACCGGCAACAGAGCGGCGTGGGCGCCAGCCTGACCCTCCATGCTCCCGTGAAGGCCGGAGAATGGACGGTGGTTCCGGAGTTTCAGCCCGGCACTGAGAACGACGGGAACGGCCTGCATCCGGTGAGCGCGTTCTCGGTTGAGGGCACCCCCGGCGATAGCTGCATCCTGGCCCTGGAAATGCTGGTCAAGGACGTGGACCTGGTCGTCTCCGGTATCAACGCCGGCTCGAACGTGGGCTGGGACGTCATGGTCTCCGGAACGGTGGGCGCCGCGATCCAGGGCTTCATCCGAGGGATCAACACCATCGCCATCTCGGTGGCCGCCGTGACCAACACCAAGTACGACATCGCCGAGAAGATACTGAAGCCGCTGGCTGAGAAATTTGAAGATTATTCCGGCGATACCCTGTTTCTGAACGTGAACATCCCCAAGATAGAGATGGCCCAGGTGGCCGGTGTGCGGGTGACGCATCTGGGAGGCCGTTCCTGGGGCGAGAACGTCCGGGCCGAGAACGTGGGGCCGGAGAAACGGTACTGGATATCCCGGAACAAACCCAGCCCTGAGACCCCCGCTCCTGACAGCGACATAGCCGCCATCAAGAACAACTGTATCTCTATCACCCCGCTGCACCTAGCGCTGGGCAACGTAAGCGCCATGCCCGGCGTGGAAGCGCTCCTAGGCGACATACCCCAGCAGATGCTGGACCGGCCCGACTAACCCGGCCGAATACACCCAAGAAAAAACAAAGCCCCCTCGGAGTACATCCGAAGGGGCTTTTTGTTTGCGATAGTGTGCTGGGTTAACCGGCTTTAACAGACTCGGGCGACAGCGCCAGGCCGACGCCGATCATGCTGTCTTGGGTGATCAGCTTGGCCAGGTCTTCCTCGCTCATGCCCTCGGTGCCGGCGGGCCGTTTGGGGAGGATCAGGTAGCGGTAGTCGGCGCTGCTGTCGATAACCCGCACCTGGACCGATTCATCAAGCTCTGTGCCGAACTCTTTCAGCACGCCACGGGGGTCTACGACCACCTTGGACCGGTAGGCCAATCCTTTGTACCAGGCTGGCGGCCGGCCGATGATGGCCCTGGGGAAGCAGGAACACAGCGTGCACACCGCCATGCTGTGGACCTCGTCCGTGTTCTCGATGACCGTGATCTTGGGCGACGTCTCGGGGAGGTCATAGCCCAGTTCCAAGAAGGCGGACTCAGCGTCGGCCAAGAGGCGCTTCTTGTACTCGGGATCGACCCAGGCGTGGGCCAGAATCTTGGCGCCGTCTTCAGGCGAGCGAGAGTCGATCTTGTCGGCCATCGTCAGGATGTCGTCCAACGTGCAGATGCCCTTCTCGATCAGCAGGGCCTGCATCGCCTGCGCCCGTAGAGAGTAATACTCGGCGTTATCTCCGTGGTTGTGTCCGTTCGCGAGTCCGTTGGCCATGAGAGTCTCTCCTGCCCTGAATCGGGACTAGATATTTTCCAGCCAATTTTCGTATACGTCTATGAGCAGCTTATCGTTGGCGGCGCCTTTGTAGTCTCGCCATAGGTCGGTCTGGGCGAACTCTACCTGGTATAGGGGTTGGGCCGGGAGGCCGTCGCCGCCGTAAGCCAGGGACTCAGGATTGGGGTAGGCGCCCCATAGTGTGTCGATCCGCCCCTGCTTGCCCTGGATGTACTCCGGGGTCCGGAAATGGGTCGGGGGTACGCCCACCCTGATGCGCACCTGGTCTCCGATCTTAAATTTCGCCGCTTGGTCGCTGGCCATGATTACAGCTTGGCCTGCTTCAGTTCGTCGAACTTGGCGTCGATCTCTTCCTTGGTCATCACGCCCTGCTCCACCAGGAGCATCTCCATGGCGGCGGTCCACTTCTCGTAATAAGCCAAAGTCTCGTAGGTCTTGAGGTCAAGGCTCTCGATGGCCCGCCGCAATTGGTCGGTGTTCTTAAGGCCCTTGTCGCCGAGCACGCCGTTCAGCGCGTCAACCTGTCGCTCCCATTCCTCCATCTCGTGCTCGTCAGGGTCGATGGGGTCGTCGTTGGGCCAACCGCCTCGGTCATGTACCTTAGGCATTTCTAGCTCCTATTGACGCTGGTCAAGGCGAATCTGCGCACACATGGTAAATGCGATACACAGTATTGGCAAGGGATTTCAAGAACTGGCAGTTTTACACCCACATCTTGGCCACGTCGATGGCCCGCATGAACTCCACGTTGGGGAAGGACTTGATGTGCTCTATCAAGCGTTCCAGCATCAGCAGCCGGCCAGGGCGGCCGATGTACTGAGGGTGCATGGTCAGGGTGAAGGCCCGGCCGTAGCGGTAGAGACCTTCGAACTCGGCGGCCCAGGTGCCGTAGACCTCTTCGGGGTTGCGCATGGGGCCCAGCCGGTTGGCCACGGGGGCGTAGACGAAGTTGGGCGCGTCGTCGAGCAGCCAGTGGATGGGTAGTTCGACGATAGTCTTGCCGTTGGCCGGGGAATCGACGAGATAAGGCGCGTCGTCCCCCATCAGGCTGCTGTCGTAGATGAAGCCGTGGTCGGTCAGTATCTCCAGCGAGTGCTCGCTCAGTTCCCAACTGGGAGAGCGGTAGCCCAGGGGTATCTCGCCGGTGATGCCGCTCAGGATGCGGATGCCCGACTCGATAACCTCGATCTCTTTTTCCCGGGTGAGCGAAGACGGCGGCTCGTGCATGTAGCCGTGGTGCGCTATCTCAAATCCACGGTCAAATATCTCACGCACCATGGCTTCGTGGGTCTCGGCCACATAACCCGGCACGTAGAAGCTGGCGGGGATTGAGTGGGCGTCCAGCATATCGAGGATGCGTGGCGTGGCCACCGAGGGGCCGTACTCAGCCATGGACATGAGGCTAGGGTGGTCTGCATATGATGGGTCCCGGTTCAGCCAGGACGACACACCGTCAACATCGAATCCCAAAAGCACCACGCACTGCGTATCACCGGGCCATATTCCCGACATCGTTCCCCTCCAGACTGAGTCTGATGCAGCCTCGTATTGATTGGAGGCTATTTTAGCCCATGGGGGTGTGGCTGTCTAAGGGCGTCCGTGCGACCGGTTATTAGCGTAGAAGGTTGATCAGCGAATCAAAGATTCTGTGGACTTCGTCGTTGATCGGATCTGTTGAGAACCCCTGGCAAGGGGCATCTATAGGAACCACTATCCCGTTCTCGCGAACCTTTACCAGGAGGAAAACTTCGCCTCCAGAGACGGTTACCTTGGCGCCTCTAAATACCACGGTCTTGATAGCGCTGGTCTCGCAACGGTGGTCAAATAGATCGGTAAAATAAGTCTCGTCCTGAGATTCGGGTGTCGCCGCATTCCTGATATTAATCTGGTAGGAAGAGGACTCAAAATAGCAATCTTCGCGGGTTGTACAATCGCCGCTTTGGCTCCCTGGGACATTATGATCGACTATGAAAGTGAAGGCTTCTTCGGACGAAACTCTGTCACGGGGATCTTTAAATGCCCATCCTTTTGAAGGCGAACTGGGAGACGGCGTTCTCAACTTGAGTCGCGGTTAGGTTGGTCAGCCCTTGGTCTGCGGGAGGTTCTTCTGTGGGCAATTGCTGAGTTGGTGTTGGGGCTGCTTCCAGAGTCGGTTCGGGTTCCACTTCAGCTTCTATTTCCTCAACGGTAACCTCGGCGTCTTCAATGGCATCCGCCAGCGCTTCAGCGGTTAAGCCATCAAGGGTCGGTGCCTCTATTGTGAGGGTGACTTGCTCACCGCTGTTGATGCTGAAGTTCTCGAACACCAAGGGCGCGCGGTCTTCCATGAAGATGTGAAGGTCTCCCACCCCGGTGTCCGCGAATATGGAAGGCTCTCTATTCACTGACTGGTTGGAGACGAACCGGCAGGACTCACCGGCGGATAGGGAGACGGCCAACGGGGTTCCCTGAAGAAGTACTCCGTTGGGTTGCGGAGTCAGGAAGTCCCATAGCCAGTTCACAGCGACGCCAGTGCCGACCCCAACCGCAGTAATGGTTAAAATCGCAGGCAAGGAGATTACGGATACGGTGGTAGCGGCTCCGATGAACACGGCTGTCGCTCCGGCCATGAGGACCCCCGCCTGTGCGGCGGGTGGGCCTTTCGCTAGTTCGTTCCCTGCATTACGAGTGGTGTTTGCGTATGAACTCACCCATTTTCTCTTGGCGTTCTCGGCTTTCTCGAAATCCTTAGCGTAGTCGATCTCAAAAAATTCGTCGGCGGCCTTCTCAGTTTCGTCGACATCTTTCTGCACTTTATTCATAGTCGAATTCAACGACACCAAATCAGCGCAACCGACCAGCAGTGGACTGCGGAGCAGACTGGTCCGGCCCTGAGGTCCAATCTCCAGCAATAGCTCCTGAGAACGAGATAGGACATCGTTGACGTTCTGTCCCCAGGCTTGTAATGCGTCATTGAAATCGGAGAGCGCCTGCATGGCAGCGTCGCGGCCGTCCAACTAGGGGCTTGCCGCATCCAAAACACTCATGGATGCCAGCATCTTGTCTGCCAGCTCTTGTGTGATCAGCCCGTCTGCGTTCAGTTGACGGGCCAGCGACTCAAGTTCATTGACCTCAGACGGGACGTCAGTGGTACTGGGAGCAACGGCTGTTGGAGAGGACTGTTCTGCGCTTGTGGTCGTGCCGCGATCGGCCAACTCATCAAGTGCTGTGCAGCCCGCGATGAGCGCCGCCATGAGGAAGACAACTACCAATGGGAAGAGGCGGAGCTGGGTGATATGCCCGTGCAAGGTCTTCTCTGAATCTGATTTATATCAGCGCATCAGCCAGCAATGCTACCAAGTCGTCCGGGGATTTGACTAGATGAAAACTGTGAGAATCTCTCGGGTTTACAGGTTCGGAATGACCTCTTCTGCTAGCGCGTCTAAATGTTCCATGTCGTCGAAGGCGGGGTTCAGCAAAATCATCTCGGCTCCCGCGCCGGTGACCTTAGCCAGCTCTTCCGTCACTTTGGCGGTGGAGCCCCAGATTGATACCTGCGAGGCCATGTCGGCGTTGCCGTAGCGCTTGCCGAACCACTCTTTCAAGCGGCCTTCGGCCCGGTCTTCGTCGTTGTCCACGGCCACGTAGACCCGCTTGGAAATGGTGAACGACGCTGGGTCCTTGTCCTCTTCCTCCAGGTACATCTTGGTCTCGCCAACGGCCGTGACAAAACTCTCGGTGTTGGAGGAACCAGCGCCCATCCAACCGTCGCCGTGCCTGACGGCCCGCCTGAGAGCGTTGGTGTGGCGGGCGCCCAGCCAGATGGGAGGGTGCGGCTTCTGCAGGGGCTTGGGTTCCATCTTGAGGCCGTCCAGCTGCCAGAACTCGCCTTGGAAATGGGCCTCGGGCTCAGTCCACAGCGCTTTCATCACTTCGATTATCTCGGTGAATCGGCGCACCCGCTTCTCAGCGGAGATGCCGAAGGGCGGGATGTCGTTGGGGTTTCCACCCAGACCCAGGCCCACGGTCAAGCGGCCCTTGCTCATGTGGTCCAGGCTGCTCAGGCTCTTGGCCAACTGGATTGGGTTCCGCAGCGGCGCCACGATAACCGAAGTGCCTAGCCTCACTTTCTCAGTGATGGCCGCCAGGTATGACAGCAGCGTTACCGGCTCAAGAATGGGTACCGCGCCGGTGATGGCTTCTTGAGTCCAAAGACTCTCAAACCCCAGGGCCTCGGCCCGCTTTGACCACCGCTCGATCAGCGGCATGTCGATGGGCCCGTCGAAGAACACCTGTGGGATGGAGATGCCCCAACTGATCTTTCCAGCCATGACCAAGCCTCCAAAGAGCTGATGGCTGACTGCTGTTAGCTGTCAGCTTTAACTGCGGGGATAACGTCGAACCCGGTGTAAGGGCGAAGTACCTCTGGTATCACAACCGAGCCATCTGGTTGTTGGTAGTTCTCCATGATGGCGATCATTACTCTGGGCAAGGCCAGCCCGGAGCCGTTCAGGGTGTGAGGCAGGCGGGGGCGGCCACCCTCTTCGGCCCGGTAACGGATATTGGAGCGGCGGGCCTGGAAGTCCGTACAGTTGGAACAGGAACTTACCTCCAGCCACTCCTCGCAGCCGGCAGCCCAGACCTCAATGTCGTAGGTCTTGGACGATGCGAACCCCATGTCGCCGGTGCAGAGTTGCAGCACCCGGTAGGTGAACCCCAGCTTGCGGCAGACGTCCTCGGCGTTGTCGACCAGTTTCTCTAGTTCCTGGTTGGAGGTCTCGGGCTCTACGAACTGGTACATCTCAACCTTGTTGAACTGGTGCACCCGCTTGATGCCCCGGGTGTCCCGTCCCGCCGACGCCTTCTCGCGGCGGAAGCAGAGCGTTTGCGCCACGTACTTTAGCGGGAGCGTGTTGGCAGGGATGATCTCATCCCGGTACAGGCCAGTCAGGGGGACCTCAGCTGTGGGTATCAACCAGAGGTCATCTTCCTCGTCGCGGTAAAGGTTGTCCGCGAACTTGGGCAGGTTACCGGAGCCCTCCATGATGTCCCGTTTGACCACTGCTGGCAACGAGACCTCGGTGTAGCCGTGGTCGTTGGAGTGGAGGTCCAGCATCCAGGCGATGAGCGCCCGTTCCAGTTTGGGGCCGTAGCCCAGCATGGTGTAGAACCGGCTCCCGGCCAGCTTGGTGCCCCGCTCGAAGTCGATGATGCCCAGGTCCTCGCCCAGGTCCCAGTGGGGCTTGGGTTGGAAGTCCATGGCTGGGGGCTCGCCGTTCTGCCGGACGATGATGCTGCCCGATTCGTCTTCGCCCACCGGCACGTCGGTCTGGGGCAGGTTGGGTAGAGTTAGCATAAGTTCGCTAAATCTGTCGCCCAGTTCCTTGGTCTGCTCGTTAAGGGCGTCGGCCTGGTCGCCAATCTTCCGCATCTGGGCCCGGTCTTCGTCCGAGATCTCCTTGCCCTGAGAGCGTGCCTGCCCCAGTTCCTTGCTAACCCGGTTGCGTTCGGCGTTCAGGTCGTCGCGCTGGGTGATGACGGCGCGAATCTTGAAGTCCAGCTCTAGGATTTCTGTAATCTGGTCATCCTCGCCCCTCGTTTGCAGGGCGGCGCGCACCTTGTCCGGGTGATCGCGTATATGTTCTATTGAAAGCATGGCAGTATCTGGATGGTAAGTGATGTCTGTTCTACTGAAAGCATGGCAGTATCTGGATGGTAAGTGATGTCTGTTCTACTGAAAGCATGGCAGTATCTGGATGGTAAGTGATGTCTGTTTTATAGACAGCATCAGTTACTCGGACTCTTCGTCGTTTGTATCTTTAGGGTCGCTCGACAGGGTCCGCATCTGGGGGAACAGCAATACGTCTCGGATAGACGTTTGCCCTGCCAGCAGCATGACCAGCCGGTCGATGCCAATGCCCAGGCCGCCGGTGGGGGGCATGCCGTACTCCATGGCCGTGAGGAAGTCTTCGTCCTGCCGGTCAACATCTTCGTTCTCGTACAGACGCTGTATCTCCGCTTGGTCTTCGAACCGCTCCCGCTGCACCTTGGGGTCATTCAGCTCGCTGTAGGAGTTGGCGATCTCCATGCCAAAGGCAAATGCCTCGAAACGCTCCACATAGCCGGGGGCGTCGGGCTTGGCCTTGGCCAATGGGGACATCTCCTCCGGGTAGTCCAGAACGAAGGTCGGCTGGACCAGGTGGGGCTCCACGAACGTGGACAGCAGCTTGTCGATCAGCCGGCCACGGCTCTCCAGCACTTTCGTGTCGATGCCCAGTTCGCCAGCCTTCTGACGCAGGGCGTCGTCGTCGAAGGATTCAATGTCGATGCCGCTGCGTTTCTCAAGTTCCTCACGCAGGCTTACCCGCTGCCACGGCGGCGCGAAGTCGATGACTTTGTCGCCGATGGTCACCTTGGTGGAGCCGTTAACCTCGGTGGCGATGGTCGAGACCATCTGCTCAACCATATCCATCACGTCGTTGTAATCGGCGTAGGCCTCGTAGCTCTCCAGCAGGGTGAACTCGGGGTTGTGGTCCTGGTCGATGCCCTCGTTGCGGAAGACCCGGCCGATCTCGTAGACCTTATCGAAGCCGCCGATGATCAGCCGCTTCAGGTAGAGTTCGGTGGCGATGCGCAGGTAGAGCTGCTGGTCCAGGGCGTTGTGGTGGGTAACGAAGGGCTTGGCGTGGGCCCCGGCGGCCACCGGTACCAATATGGGGGTGTCCACTTCCAAGAAGCCGCGGTCGTCTAGGAACCGGCGGATGCCGCGGATGACCTTGGTGCGGAGGACAAATACTGGCATGACCTCATCTTGGTTGGCGATCAGGTCCAGGTAGCGCTGCCGGTAGCGTGTCTCCACGTCCTTCAGGCCGTGGTATTTCTCTGGCAGGGGACGCATGCCCTTGGCGGTGACGGTCAGTTCCAGGGCATCGATGGTGACCTGCCCGGTCCGGGTGCGAATCAGGTTGCCGCGCACTCCCAGGTGGTCGCCTATGTCCAGGTCCTTGAGCAGGTCAAACCCTTCATTGAGGTTGTTCTGTCTGAGGAGAGCTTGGATGGCGCCGGACGCGTCTTGCAGGTCTAGGAATGCGGCCTTGCCCATGGTGCGCATGGAGGAGATACGCCCAGCCAGCGAAACATTTTGAAGTTTGTCGTCGGGCGGGTCGGTCTGCTCCAGTTTCTCGAACAACGCGGTGGCCGTGGCGGCGTCATAGGTGCGGTGGAAACGGGCCGGGTAGGGGTCTAGGCCGTTGGCGCGGATGCGTGCGAGCTTGGTCGCCCGGTTCTCTAGAAGTGTGTCTTGTCGGTCTGCCATCTGTTCGTAAGAGTCCTGGACCGGCTTGGTCGAATTAATCGGGTGAAAAAGCCAGAGAAAACAGCGAAATGCGTAGTCTCTTCTGACTAGCGATTGTAATGCCGGGCCCATGCCTTGTAAAGGAATCAGTGGCTTCATCAGGCACCTTTCAGAAGCACTGATATTGACTATATTTATGTAGTCCATTAATATTTTTGATGTGTTAGCCACAAATAGCATATTTGAGATGAATCCCAACGCCGGTTTCACTTGAGTCCAGGCCTTCGGGGCCTGGACTGGCTGGCGGCCCCACTGGGTTCTCATCTAGCTCGAAGTAACCACGGGGAATTTTCCCCCCGGCTTTTATCACACCCCAGCGCCGCTCGCCTTCCTCCATGCCTCAGGTATGCCGTTGGACTACCAAGTTTTCAGATGGTCATCCAATCGGACCATGAACCTGCGCCGTATCGCGTGGGTTCCCCTACGCAGATGGAAGGAGAATCGAATCAATTGACGCGGGTATCTTCACTGGGTTTCACCCTGATTGGGGTTTTGATTTTGATTTTGGCTTGCGGTGGTAGCGATGTCCCCGTGCTTCGGGTCGGCGGCATCCCAGACCAGGACGCATCGAGGCTTGTTCGGCGGTATGACGGGTTCGCCGAATACCTCTCCCAGAGACTGGGCGTGCCGGTGGAGTACGTTCCCAGCGCCGATTACGCGATGGTGGTCACCGCATTCAGCCAGGGCAACCTGGATCTGGCTTTCTTCGGTGGACTGACCGGGGTGCAGGCCCGGCTGCTGGACCGAGGGGCTCAGGCAGTGGCCCAACGCGAGCATGACGCGGATTTCCATTCCAAATTCATCGTCCGAAACGACCTCCCCGCCGACTCCTTGGCAGACCTGGCGGACCTAGCTGACGGCCTGACCATCACGTTCGGCAGCGAGAGCTCAACCTCGGGCCATCTCATGCCCCGGCATTTCCTGCGGCAGGCCGGACTGGACGCCGACTCCAGTTTCAAGTCGCCACCCAATTACTCCGGCTCTCACGACCTAACCTGGAGACTGGTGGAGAGTGGGGCCTTCGACATCGGCGCCCTGAACGAAGATGTCTGGAACAGGGCGGTTCGGGAAGGCTTGGTTGACACCGGGAAGGTGCGGGTGCTGGAGACGACGCCTTCCTACTTCGACTACAACTGGACGGTGGCATCTGGCGCAGACGAGAAATTCGGGGATGGCTTCACCAGAGATATCCAGGCCGCGCTTGTGGCGCTAAGCGCCGAAGACAACTCAGTGATCCTGGGCCTCTTCAGCACCGAGCGTTTCATAGCCACCGAAAATTCCAATTACGAGGCCATTGAAAAGGTGGCCAAAGACCTGGGAATCATCAAGTGATCTTGACCAAGAACATAGTCGATGGCCGCGGCTTGGGAAAGAGCTTTGGCGCATTGATCGCGTTGGCGCCGCTGGACCTCGCTATCGCGCCTGGAGAACGGGTGGCGTTGGCCGGACCCAGCGGCAGCGGCAAGACCACCCTGCTCTACATCCTGGCCGGGTTGCTCCCACCCGACCGGGGAGAACTGTTCTTGGACTCTCAGCCGGTCGCGCGACTCCAGCCGGGCCGTGCGCTCTCGGAAGCCGTCGGGTTGGTCCAGCAGCAACTGGGCCTGGTGCCGCAATTGCCGGTGGTGCAGAACGTGCTTGCCGGGCGGCTGGGCCAGTGGGGGCTGCTCCGCTCGTTGACGTCACTTTTCTCGGCCAGGGAACGAGACACAGCTTTGAAAGCGCTCTCCCGCCTGGGCATCGCCGACAAGATCAACGAGCGCACCTCCCAGCTTTCCGGGGGAGAGCAGCAGCGGGTGGCAATCGCCAGGTTGATGGTCCAGGCCCCCAAGATAGTCTTGGCTGACGAGCCTGTTTCGTCTTTGGACCCGGCCCGCGCAGAAGAGATCCTGAAGTTGTTGACCGGGCTGACCGATGAAACTGGCGGGGCTATGGTGGCCAGTCTCCACGCCCCAGACCTGATCCGGGAGCACTTCTCGCGGGTCATCGGCCTGCGCCAAGGTGTGCTCCAATTCGATATCCCGGCCCGTGAGTTGACTCCCCCGGTGCTGGACGCCCTCTATGATCTGGATCGGAACTCCTAAAGCTAGCGGACTCGCCAGGGTTCTTGAGACCAGGCGGTTGCTGACCCTGGTACTAGCCGGGGCTTTGGTGTGGAGTCTGGCCGGCGCCGGGTGGGGCGGCGGGATCGTCCACACCGGCGGTGGCAACTCCCTCAAGGGCTTCTTGCTGGCCCTGTTTCCTCCGGAGGTCTCTCCCGGATTCTTGAATCTGGCCTTCGCGGCGAGTTGGCAAACAATTGTCCATGCCGTGGCCGGCATCACCTTGGCAATCGTAGTTGGTCTGCCCCTGGGGGTTATCGCGTCCGGGTCGCTGGGCAATCCCGGCCGGTCTCGCCTGGCCATCGCCGCTGGCGTCCGGTTGTTGCTGGCGTTCATGCGGTCCATCCACGAGCTGGTCTGGGCGGTGCTGTTCGTTGCGGCCTTTGGGCTTTCGTCCCTGACGGTAGTGCTCGCCATCGCCATTCCCTACGCCGGAATACTGGGGCGCATCTACTCAGAGCTGCTGAACGATGTGCCGGAAAGACCCTTGGATGGTCTGCGTTCCTCGGGGGCCTCCCCCGTCAGAGTGCTGCTCTACGGGCGGATGCCCATGGCGCTGACAGACATGCTCAGTTACAGCTTCTACCGGTTCGAGTGCGCCATCCGGGCCGCCGCCATCATGAGTTTCGTGGGCATCCGAGGTCTGGGTTTCGAGATTCAACTGTCCCTGAATGACCTTAGGTTCGACGAGGTCTGGACGTTGCTCCTTTTCCTGTTCGCCTTGGTGCTGCTGGTGGACTACGGGAGCGCCAAGGTGCGCCGGAGTCTCGGGTCATGACCCGGCCTAGGCTCACCTTCGCCCGTGCCTCTTTGTACGGTTTCTTGGCCCTGGCGGTGGCGTCCTGGGTCTACATATTGGCCGGCGCCGACAGCGGACTGGAAGACCTATTTTCCGGCCGGGCTTGGAGCAATGCCGCCAGTTTTCTTCGCCAGCTATTAGGTCTGGACGCGGGACTGTC
>Ga0310124_10001585_pt1 | contig 15764 bp, 7 predicted proteins | sample CB11b_AW_Bot5_MG_FD_203507 | JGI IMG/M metagenome (GOLD analysis project Ga0310124, IMG submission 203507) | Marine microbial communities from Western Arctic Ocean, Canada - CB11b_AW_Bot5 | ecosystem: Environmental > Aquatic > Marine > Oceanic | place: Canada: Western Arctic Ocean | collected... | reverse complement strand
CGTTCTGGGGCACTTGTTTGTGGGGTTGCCGCGTGATGGTTCGCATCGAGCAGTTGGTGGGTGGCGTTACTGACAAACCCGTTGGAGCTGACCAGATTTTGTGTATTTACCGAGATGCCACCACTGACGCCAGCTACGATATGCACCCGGTTGATGATCCGATGGTTGACGACCGTGCGAACAGTTTTTGCGGGCCTCTCGAGTTGAATTTGGTAATGCTCGGGGACTCCAAAATGGGCCAGCTGCCAGCCGACTTGACCAGCCAGATCTTCGTTGCGAATGATTGCTGCAGCCAACGCCAGATCGAAGAGGTTTCGCAATTCGGCATAGATCGGATACTGGATTGCCAGCTGTTGGAAGTTTTCGGTGAAACTTCTCGCAAACCGGCTGCTCAGTTCCTCTGATTGACCGGTTGGCTGCCTTTCACCCTGCAGGGTAAGCAGTTCATTTTCGCTTAACACCTTCACGCCAGGTCCGACCAGTTCAAAGGCATGTCCGGATTTCGATCTCCGGATGGCTTCGTAATTGAGCGTGAACCACCACCGTAATACGCTCAGTGGGGGCGGCGATTGGCCGGGACCCAGTTCGATTGAATCGAGGTAGCTCACCACTTCCGTGGTGGTTTCTTCAAGCCCCATGCCAACCAGTTTCATTCGGTAGTCGGCTTCGACCAGCACACGTGCAGCACGACTGCCCGGATCGATACCTTCTACGCGAATGTTCTGTTCTCCGAGTGTGTCTTGAAGTCCGGTGAGCCATTTCTCTCTGGCTCGTCGCCCGGCTCTTAACTTTGATTTCCCTGTCTTTTTGAGATACTGTTGGGTCTTTGCCAGATTTTCGCGCACCGGATCGATTGAACAGCTGAAACGACCTTGATGGGTGCCCATCGCATTGCGTAATAAAACGACCAAATCATCCAGTCGTAACACGGGACGCCCTGAATCCTCGCTCACCCAGCGTCCTTCGTCATCGATGTTCCAGGCTCCCGCAGGTCCCGCGATCGCGATATCGCCCGTTTTGGGGAAGACCAGCAAATATTGGATCCGGTTCAATCCGGCTAGCGAATGCATGGTGTCATCAATCTCTTGCTGGCTGGCCCATCTCATTTGAGCCTCGCGTTCCAAGCGAGTCAGTGAAACAATGCGTAATGGTGATGGAAGATCGGCATCACGATTGGCCGACAATTGTTTGGCTCGAGTATGCAAAGTGGCAAGCCGGCCCCAGTTGTCATGCGTGACAAGTTTTTGAAGTTGCCCGTTCGCGTCGACATAGACACCACCGGGAAAGTCGCCTTCTGAAATCGAACCGTTGCCGCCCGCATCGTCCCACGTTTCTGGGGCAATGGTGGTTTTGATCATATCAATCAGTGCGTCCCAATCGGGTTCCACTCCGCCGCCTCGACGACCCATGGGGCGTCGAATGTCTCCCATCAGTTTTGCCCGATGATGTCCGTCGGGGATGGAAGCTGCTGTCAATAAGGATGCCCGCCGGGCACCACCGGCTGCCTGGGCATGTGCTATCCGCTCCAGCCAGGCAGCACGCTGTGCCGGATGAAGATCGCGGGCAGCAATCGCTTTGGCGACACCAAATTCACCAACTGCCAAGTGTTGGCGAAGACGTTCGGCAGCCGATTCATCTGCCCAGAGTTGAGTGGTCAATCCGATCGAAATCACCAGCAGATTCATAAGGATCAGGCTGGATAAAGTGCTGTGGCGCCGTAGTGTCGACATGCTTACTCCCCTAAAACCGATGAGACGGATGACTATTTATAGAATGACACGGCGACCCAGGCCAAGTCAAGGAATTTCAGGGAAGGAAGAGCCTGGTTTGGCTAAATTCGACGAACCTACAAAAAAAAACGGTCCACCGTGGTCTCACGGTGGCCGTTTTTTGTCATCTCGTCTTCTCGTCGCGGACGACGAGAAGACTTTATCGCTACTCACATCCGCATGTCGGTTCACAACCACAAGTGGGCTCGCAACCACAATCAGGCTCAGCACCACAGTCGGGCTCACAACCGCTTCCACGACCTTTGAAACTGCCGAGCAAACGCTTCAACAGTTCACCGCCGCGACTCTTGCAACCACTATCCGCTTCACAACCACAAGTGGGTTCAGCAGCACAAGTGGGTTCGCAACCGCAGTCGGGCTCACAACCGCCGCCACGATTCTTCAATCCGCCGATCAAACGCTGCAGCAGCTCACCGCCGCGACCCTTGCAACCACTATCCGCTTCACAACCACAATCGGGCTCAGCTGCGCAGGTGGGCTCACAGCCACAAGTCGGCTCGGCACCACAGGTCGGCTCACAACCACAGTCGGGAGCTGCTTCACAACCACAGCCACCGCCCAGGTTCAGAAAACCAAATGCCTGAGCTTCGGGGGCACTGAAGAGGCCGATCAAACCGACCATCAAAAGTGCTGATAACAAAACTCGAGTTTTCATGGGAGGGTTCCTTGATCCAAAAAACATATACAACTGACGAGAGGTCGTCGTCGCCGTGTCGCGTCGCGTACCCGGGCTATTTTTTTCTGCCAGCGGCTATCAGACGGCACTCGGCGAAGAACTCCATTAACTTCACTGTTTTGTATCGTCTTGCTATAGGACCCCAGTTAACCAATCTATTCATTTTGCCTAAAGTTGTTGGCTGTCGAGTATCGGTCGTGACGTTCACTCGGCTGGTAGCGGACTTACCGGTCAGGGCTAGCACCGACAAAGCTTTGTCGTTATGCAGTGTTTGACCAATTGCCGGCCAATGCCACTCAGATATGGGTACTATCCGGCTTATAGGATCTGTCCGGATTGTAGGATTTGTTATGCCCAAGAGAACGATTGACGAAGTTGATGTTGTTCGTAAAACCGTTTTAATGCGAGTTGACTTTAATGTGCCGTTGGACGGCGAGTGTCGCGTGACCGATGACCGTCGGGTGAAGATGGCCTTGCCTTCCATTCGATCTGTCGTTGACCGCGGGGGACGGCTGGTGCTGATGAGTCATTTGGGCCGGCCTCAAGGGACCGATGATGATGTTCGGTTGAGTCTGCGACCGACGGCCGAGACGCTGGCTAAATTATTGGGTCAAAGCGTAGAATTTGCGAGCGATACGGTGGGGCCTGACGCGCGAAGCAAAATCGAAAAATTGGACGTGGGTCGGATTTTAGTCTTGGAAAACCTGCGCATGAATCCGGGCGAGAAAGCGGGTGACGAGCAATTTGCCCGGCAACTGGCTGATCCGGCGGACATTTATTGCAATGATGCATTTGGTACTTGTCACCGGCTGGATGCTTCGATGGTTGCCGTACCCCAAGCGATGGGAATCAAGCCAAAAGTTGTGGGACATCTCGTTGCCAAAGAAATCCGTTATTTGAATGATGTCATTTCCCACCCGGAGCGACCGTTGGTCGCTATTTTGGGAGGGGCTAAGGTCTCGGATAAGATGGCCGTTATTCAAAACCTATTATCCATCTGCGATCGAGTCTTGATCGGAGGTGCAATGGCGTACACGTTTTCATTGGCCGTGGGAGGGCAGGTTGGAAAGAGCCTGGTTGAGCAGGATAAGGTGGCACTGGCCGAACAGTTGATTTCCCTGGGTCGTGGCAAGTTGGAATTGCCACTCGATACCCACTGTGGTGATTCGTTTTCATCGGACTGCCATCGACAGATCGTTTCGGCGGGCAAGATTCCAGAAGAATATGAAGGCCTGGACATCGGGCCTGATACGGCAGCCTACTACGCAAAACTAGCCACAGAGGCCAGGACAGTTATCTGGAACGGTCCCATGGGTGTTTTTGAAATGCCGCCTTTTGATGCCGGCACGCGTGCGGTTGCCGAAGCGATTGCTCAAAGTGATGCAACAAGTATCATCGGTGGAGGTGACAGTGCCGCGGCAATTGCCCATTTTGGCTTGGAGAAACAGGTTTCACATGTCAGCACCGGTGGTGGGGCCAGTCTGGCGATGTTAGAAGGTCAGGAATTTGAGGCCGTTAAGTTACTCGATGATGTTCCATAAATTAGCGTCCCCAAAGGTGGTAGGGTGTCATTCGAGCACATCCCACCACTGGATTTCCTTTTGGGTGGCAATCACGAGGCCCTGACGATTACCCTCTCGAGTTACGGCGACTCCGCGCAAGGATTCTCCGTAAGCAAAGTGGTCGAAAAAACTGCCATCGTGTGCTACGAAATGAATTGAGCCATCAGGTCTTGGGAAAATCCAGTGACCACGATCATGTAGCAGTCCGGATAGGACTGTTTGTATCTGGCTTTGATGACTTCCCGATGGCAGTTCATAAGACCATTGCTCCTGCAGTTGGTCGTTTAAGCCGATGGCGTACAATCTTTGTTGAGTATCCCAAGAAAGTCCGCAGTAGGGGGTTTGCCAACCGCTGGCGTCGGTAGCTGCTGCGAGGTAATGAATCGCGCGGCGTCCGACATGGGCTGTCGGATCCGTACGGCCGTTAGCTTGGATGGGTAAGATCCGTCCCTGGTCGCTGGTAACCAGAATTTGGCCCCGTTGATCGACGTTGTCATGTTTCTTGGTGATCGACAAAACTGAAGAGACGTGACGGTTGCTCCACCTCAATTGTCCGTCGAAGGATCGTGATTGCACGCCAGCAAGCCCCCAGAAGCCGACATAAAGTTCGAGTTGGCCATCGGCGTCTAAATCGGCAAGCTGTGCGTCACGCACACCGTCATGTTTTTGTTCCAGGCTGGGGAAGGCAAGCAGCACATTCCACTGATGATCGAATAAAAAAATCTGCCGGGCAAGATTGGAGATTCCCAAGTAATACCGGTTGGTCTGGCGATCCAATGCTGTCCTCAGTACGGTCACGAGGCCTTCTGCGGGAAGGTCGAGTGCTCGACGCTCGACCACTTTGCCGTCAAGGCTCAAAGTTGCAATGTCCTTCCATCCATCCATCACCACAATGGACGGATGTTGGTCATCATCGACAATCAAGAGGTTTCCTGGAGATGTGATTTCCCTGCACTGCCATCGGGGTTGGAGCGTCAGTTGATCCGGCAGTTTCCGTGGTTGAATCGCGATTTGTGGTATTTCCACCACGCTTGAGGTGCCCTGTCCTTGAGCAGCGGCCAGATTTTGGCGATAGCCCTTTTCTTCAAGTTCGAATTGTTTGATCAACTCCGACGCCAAATCAGCGCCGTTGGCTAAGCGATCCAGGATCAGTGGTAATTGTTCGGCAAGTTGACCGTTGGAGCCGACTTCGAATACCTGAAGTTTTCCCTCTTTATTTAAGATGACCAATGTGGGGGCGACAGAAATATTAAAAGCGTCCCGACCGTAGGCACCTTCATCACGAACGAAAGGTATATCGATGCCACGTTGTGCCAGGAGTTGCTGCAAATGATTGTCACTGATATTGGACCCTTCGGCCCATACAGCGTAGAAGGACGAATCGCGATGAATTTTGTGTTTCTCGTAGACCGATTGCAAATGGCTTAATGCTTCGAAGCTCAATGGTTGGTTGTTGAACCACATCAAAATGGCAGTCCGTCCACGAAGTGAGGCGAGAGACACGCTGTCTCCATCGGCTCGCGTCAATTGGAAATTGTCTGGCTTTTTACCAAAAAAATTTGAGGGCAATGGCTGAGGAGGCAGGCTGAAAAAACGCACGACCTTGGCTTGCTCAGACAGGGACCAGACAAACGTGTCGTGAGGAGCTGATATTTGGAATTGGGCGTTGGGGAATTCCGCGACCATGCGAACTTCCCCCGGAGGGTATTCGAGCTTTCGCAAAATGTACGATTTAGCATCGATCCAAAATGTGAAATCACTCGAATTGGCCGCTAGTTGAACCCGATAGCAATCATGATGATCGTACTGGGAATTTGTCAGCAACTTGGGTGGTTGAGAAACCGATAGTAACTCTGCCAGCGCGTCCCCGGCCAGCAATAACTCAAGGGTTATCGGTGCGCCTCCCAACTGATTGAAAAGCTGGTCAAACAAAACGGGGTTGGTTCGCAGGGTATCAATATCCAGGGCTTCTGGAGTCGGTCGACGAAGAACTTGTCCGTCCAGATTGCCGGTTGCTTCATCCCGGATTTGGGCCCAAAGGTGATTGCCGTCAGCAGCTAATTGGACGTGGTAGGCGTTCACTCGCAACTTTTTGGGGCGGACAAAATGTGTTGTAAAAGGAGCCTGCTCATCATAAGTCGGTCCACTTCCAGTACGGCTGATACGAATCCTCCCTTGATCAGAGTAAGCTGATGCGTTGCGATAGGCAGCAATCATCATTTCGAGTACTTTGTCGGCGTCCAAGGGACTGGCAGCGTCAGCTGTTGCTGCTGTTTGGCGATTGCATCCGACCGAGATGCTTACGAGGAACAAGCCAATTAACGACACAAGTAAATTCTTACTCGGACGGATTTTCATCGTCGCCTCATTTGAATTGCTGGCTCTGGATGTGTAGGAGTATTGTGTCCCATTTACAGCCGGTTCTTACTGGCGGGCATTATCACGTAAGATCCGCAGGCGCGTAAAGCTCGACTTGTTTTGGGGGTCAGAAAGTCAAGCAAGGAACATAGGAAAAGTAGCACAAAAAGATTAAGAACCAAAAAGAGTTGGACGATCAGACTGTATCTGGTTCACAGGAACCAATCCAGAAGTAAAATAACAGACTGTTTGACAGCCTTGTTGAAGAACGGGTTTGTTAAAGAAGAACGGGTTTGTTAAAGAAGAGAGTACCGCCGCCGTTGTGAGTTGATCCATAGGTGTGAGGACGTTGATTGAATCTGAAAATGGATAGCTTTAAGAAACCATGAATTTTTCGGATATCTATCCAGCACTCTGCCCAGTGGATGGAACCAGTCAACGGATGCTATTTTTGTGTTTCCTGTTTTCTTTCTATTTTCCCCCAATCTCAAATGCCACTTTCTGAATCGACGCAACACCAGTACAACGCACTCTTGCAAACCAAAGGGCTGGCCGATTTCTCCAGGCGTACGCAGTTGGAGGTTACGGGCAATGACCGTGCCACATTTCTCAATAACTTTTGTACCAACGATATTCCCAGCCGAAAAAATGGAGAGGGTTGCGAAGCATTTTTCACCGATGTGAAAGGCAAGGTTCTGGCTTATGCCAGTTTGTTTTGCACGGACAACGCAATCCATGTCGAAACGGTGCCGGATCAGGGAGAGATGCTGACCGCCCACCTGGATCGATATCTTATTCGGGAAGATGTGGAGCTGGCAGACCGTTCTAATCAATGGGGGCAATTGATCGTATCTGGAAAGGAAGTGTCGTCGCTACTTGAATCACTTTGTGGTCTGAAACCTCCTGCCGTGCTCTGGAACCACTGTACCGCACAACTGACCGGTCGGACCGTATTTCTACGAAAAGTTGACTACTTGGGGCCAACCACCTGGCTGGTGGGTTGCACCTGTCAGGAAGATGTTCCATTGCTGATCGGGACCTTGACCGAAGCGGGAACCGTTGCTTGTGATAGGGAGGCGATTGAGATGGCCCGCATTGAAGCGGGGACGCCCTATTATGGACGTGACATCAGCGATGGCCATCTACCGCAAGAAGTTGACCGTAACGAACGTGCCATCAGTTTCACCAAGGGTTGTTATCTCGGACAAGAGACAGTTGCTCGACTGGATGCTCTTGGGCGAGTGAATCGGGCCCTGCGTGCTGTACAGTTTGACCAGTCGAGCGTACCGCCAAGCGGGACGACGCTGCATGTGGAAGATCGAGTGGTTGGCGAGGTGACATCAGCCATATTTTCATCACGGACCAATTCCCCGCTGGCAATGGCTTACGTAAGACGTGAATATTTTGAAATGGGCACGAAATTGGCATCGGAATTCGGATCAGCCACGGTTGTGGAGTTTCCGGGATGATGGGCTTGACGTCTGGTCGACAAACTTGGCGGTAGCAGTCCTCCCCCAATGCTCTGAAACTTTTAGGCAAGTTGATTTTTGACGATGGCGATTCTTGTGATCCATCAATACGGCCGCACATATCACAGGTGAGTTTCTTGCTTACCTACTCATATCGCCATTTTAGAATCCACGGATCATGGGTCTCTTGTTGAAATTCCTTTAACCTGGCCTGAAGTTCCTTGAGCAGGCTGGCGTGTTTCTCGTCATCGGCGAGATTGTGGCCTTCGTACGGATCGTGTTTGAGATCGTACAGTTCGAACTGCGGACGATGAATGTAAGAGCCTACGGTTTGAGCTCCGTAGTCAGCATCCATTCCGGATTGGTACTGAGCTTGCCAGGTCGGGGCTGCCCATAAATCGGAGGCAAACGGGAAGGGAAGCGGATGGGCGATGTTCCAGATCAGTTTATATCTTCTTTGCCGAACCACGCGCATGGGATAGTACATTTGGATTTCGTGGAAGGTGTGTGAGGCGAAGACCTCGTCCCAGCCATCAGGTGATTCTTGATCCAAAATGCTCAGAAACGACTGTCCGTGGAATTCTCCTGGTGAGGTTTCCCGAGTTTGTTGGGTACCGGGCTCGGGTTTTCGGATGGCATCAAGGATTTCTTTGTTGATTTTTCCAGTTGAGCTGTCCAATGCACCAGCGAAATCGAGAACCGTTGGTGTGAGATCCACCCAGCTGACCATGGCCTGGTTTTTTATGCCACGCCGTGAGTTGTAGGGATTGCGGACGATGCAGGGAGAATGCATGCCTCCCTCATACAACGTCGTCTTGGCACCGGGCATGGCGATGCCGTGGTCAGAGATGTAAATCAAGAGCGTGTCGTTCCATTGGTGGGCGTCTTTCAAAATGGTGATTAGCTGGCCCAGGCCTTGATCTACCCGTGACACGGACTGATAGTATTGCGCAAGCTCCGCTCTGCAGATGGGTGTGTCAGGAAGAAAGCCGGGCACGATCACTTGGTCCGGATCGTATGTGACTTCCTTGATACCTGGATAGCCTGGCTGGTTCGGCTGGGGATTTCCGAACCGATTGGGTTTGCCAGGTAGCTCGTTAGCCGAATTGCCGCTGCGGTGTGGGTCGGAGGTGCAAATGTAGAGAAAGAAAGGGGCATCGCTTGGGTCCTGGATAAACGACTTGCAATGATTAGCCATTTCGATCGGGCTTCGCGCATGTCCGGGAATCACTTGGTCGAATTGATAAACCGATTTTGGTGCCACATGGTACTTGCCGCAGCGTGCGGTTCGATAGCCGGCTTTGCTCAAGTAAACAGGCAGGCCGACGATGTTCGAATAACTGTTGAATTTGTGGAAATTGTGCGTGTGTCCGTATTGACCGTTAGCGTGGTTATGTAGACCAGTGAGAATTACCGAGCGACTGGCCGAACAACTGGCGGTTGTGCAAAACGCATGCGTCAGCAAGGTACCATCACTTGCCAAGGCATCCAAATTCGGCGTTTGAATTACTGAATTGCCATAACAACCCGCGTCGGGGCTTTGGTCGTCGGTGACAAATAGAACAATATTGCGTTGGGCGGCCACGATTGGAGTGGTGAAAGAAAAACCGAACGATAGAACCAACAAAACGCGTATCGATAGCATGATGGAATCTTTCATCAGTGAAAAATTGCTTTTTTCGACCCGAAGTATTTCAAAACGTCCGCTGATCGACAGGGCTCTCTGCGGTTATCTGGCAAAACGTTGCAGCGCGTCCCGATTGAGTTCAATTCCCAGGCCAGGTTGCTCGGAGATGGTCAGATAACCCTGGTCGTCCAGTTGAAACGGTTCGACGATAATTTCTTCGATGTAGGGAGCCGGAGTCAGATACTCGACGTAACTTGCCAATGGCATAGCCGCCGCCAGGTGCAGATCGGCGGCGACACCCACGGCTGTGTTCCAACCGTGACTGACCATGAGGATGTGATGATCGTAGGCCATCCAAGCGATACGGCGAGCTTCGGACAAACCGCCACATTTCGTAACATCCGGCTGAACAATGTCGAATGCCCCGCGTTCGATCCACGGCAGGAACGATTGCCGCCGCGTGAGTACTTCACCTCCGGCAATGGGAACTGGAGAGGCGTTGCGCAGGCGAACGAAGCCCTCGAGATCGTCGGGTGAAAGGGGTTCTTCAAACCAGACAATGTCATAATCGGCCAACATCTGCGAGGTTCGTAAAGCCCATTTATATCCGTGCGGCCAGAATTGTTCACTCCCTCCTGCATCGACCATAAGTTCAACATCCGGACCAATGGTCTCTCGCGCGATTCGAACCAAGGTTTCGTCGAATTTCGAGTTACGTCGTCCAAAGGGTCGCCAACCCAGCTTGATCGCACGAAATCCCCGTTCCACTGTCGCCCGAAGTTGTTCGGCTAAGGGCTCTGGTTCATCAAACAGAAGGGAACCATAGGGTTTGATTTTGCGTCGATAGTAACCACCCAGCAATCGTGCTACTGGTTGGCCGCATGCCTTGCCTAGCAAATCCCAAAGAGCGATATCGATGCCAGAAATTATGTGTTCCAGTGTCCCGCCTCTTCCTTGCCAGAAACTGCTCTGACGCAATTTTTCACTGACTCGCTCGGGTTCGATTGCTGACTCATCTTGCCAGAGAGGCCGCAGTGTTTCGACCCCCGCCTCGACCAGGGCAGCGCAGGTAAAGACACTGCCGATTCCGGTCAATCCTTCATCCGAAACAATCTCGACCAAAGTGTGCAGGTCGTCTTCCGGTTCGTGTCCTGCTGGCCAGCCGCCGTCTACGGTTCCACCGGAAAGACGATGCGTTTTGATCTCACAGATTTTCATAACAGTAGCTTTTGGAGAGTGCCATTGAGTTGAAGTGTCCAATTCAGAATGTCGTGTTCATGCCTTACCCAGCGAGTTGCCAATCAGGTTTGGAATTTTCCCTGGTCCAACACATTGCAGGGGGCATCCTATCATGGGACGATGTCGAAATGTAGAGTGGAAAGCCGTTCCCAGAAGATTGGTTTTGCATCCCAATGGTTAAGACGAAAACACATGATGTTGAGAATCCATTCTCGAAATCAAAATACGCCACAGGAGTGATCTTATGAGCGAATTGGCTGGCCGCGTGCAGACGGAACATCGGTATGAGAAATTGACCTGGCCGGAGATAAATCAGGCAATTGAATTGCAACAGGTATGTATCGTCCCGTGTGGAGCTGTAGAGCAACACGGTGCCCACCTACCGCTGGATGTGGATCTGGTGTGTCCAACGAGTATTGCCCATGGGGCTGGTCGGCAGATTCCAGACAAAATGCTGGTGTTACCGGTTGTGGCCTATGGCTACACAGGACATGTCATGGATTTTCCCGGTACGATCAACAACGACTTCGAACATTTCATCCACCACGTGTTGGATATTACCAGGTCACTGGCCTACCACGGATTCAAAAAGATCGTCTTGTTGAACGGGCACGGATCCAACATGCCGAACCTGGATCTTGTGGCCCGCCGTACGAACCTGGAAACCGATGCCGAATGCATTTGCTGCGCATGGTGGAATTTGCTGACAGTGGATAAAGAATTTTTGCCTACCTGGCGTGAAAGCAAGTTCCCGGGAGGTTGTGCACACGCCGGCGAACTTGAAACGTCGTTGTATCTCTATCTTGATGGTGACAATGTGCGCAAAGATAAAATCAAAAGCGGCCTGATTAGCTTCAATGAAGAAGACAGTCCATTCAATTGGGTGGATCTTTTCGGCCAAGGTCCGGCGTCGTTAATCTCCTGGACGAGTAGCTACAGTGAATCCGGTGTGTTGGGCGACGCGGAGTTGGCCAGTGAAGAAAAGGGACGCCGGGCATACGACGAGGCTGTCAAGCAACTCGTGCGATTCATCACCTGGTTCAAGGATCGCCCTCAGGACCAGCGCCAAGACCGTCATCAACGGTCGCCGACGATGCCGATCCCCTGGGGCCAGTCTGCTGTCGATTAAAAAAGTTCGTTGGACAGGAAGGACAAGTTGCCAATTTGGATGTAGGGAAAAGATTTCTGTCGACGATTGGTTGAATTCCAGGGGTCGGCCCGTTGCCCATCGGAGCGTGAAGTTGGTTGTTGCACCGGCGTGATGCCGACCGGTTCCAGCTTTGGCGTCTGGTCACTGGAAGCGGTTCAATCATGTGGCCCAGTGTTTCCGTTGACCCCAAATCAGGGAGTCTGGTTCCCCCCGTTAGGGGTATCCGTTTTTGATGTCTCTTAAAGGGTGTCGCTGTAGGCACTTTCTCTGATCTGGCTTGTTGACTCTGAAAGTTCAAATGAAAAACGATTGTAGTTTGTTATTTGTCATTTTCCATTTTTGACCATGCGCTGTGGTTCGCACCGCTGTGATTTACTTGTTTTTTTGGGTTCAGCGAAATATATTAAAAGAATCAACTTAGTTGAAATCGGGTGCCTGAAGTTGTTTCAACGAGCAACATGCCAGAAAGGGCCGTGTTGTCCCGGAATCAACCACTGAGCGTCTGTAAAATCGAATATTCGAATCGCATTCAGCATTTATCAGCCGTTAAAACAGTTTGTGATTCATGTCCAGATCGTTTGATCTGTGGCGTTCGTCACCGATGTGGATTCTTGTGTCGTTGAACCGCCACGGAATAGAAAGTGAATCTCTGTTGAACAGATTTGTTAAATTGCTAAGAAGACGTCGTCGCGCCAATTTCAAATGCCGTGGCAAGCGGCGAAGCTGTTTAGAACCGCTCGAAACGAGAATTGTACTTGACAGTACAGTGGTCTTTAGCGAGATCATGTACAACCCGGCGGGTGACACCGACGATACGTTGGAATGGGTTGAGTTACATAACCAGATGTCCAAAGACATGGACATCTCCAACTGGTCGATTCAAGGCGGCATCAACTTTACATTTCCTGAGGGTACTGCCGTTTCAGGCGATGGTTATGTCGTGGTTGCCATTGATCCTTCGGCGATTGGTGTCACGTCTGCCCTGGGACCCTTTAGCGGCAGTTTGGCCAACGACGGCGAAGAACTGCGGCTGATCAGCAACAACGACCGCGTGATGAACGTTGTCGATTACCGTGACGACGGTCACTGGCCGGTAGGACCCGACGGCAGCGGTGTTTCACTGGCCAAGCGGAATCGCAATGCGGCTAGCGAGACTCCAGAGAACTGGGCGGTCAGTGAACAGATGGGTGGTAGTCCGGGTACACACAATTTTCCAAGCGTCTCTGATCCGCCTCCGCCTCCACCGATCAACCCGCTGGAAGAGGTTGTTTTTGATGGAGATGCCCGCGTTTTGATTCCTTCACTGAGTAGTGATTTGAATTTTAGCGGACATGACTGGAACGACTTGGATTTCGATGATCAATCGGCACCGGGGTGGTTCAATCGTACTTTTGGGGTCGGCTTTGATACGCTGGGCACTTCCGACGTGGGGCCGCTGCTGGATCCTGCCGGAGATCTCCAAACCGAGATGTTCGATGTCAATCCGTCGGCTTTTGTACGCAGTGAATTTACGATCGACGATGCCAGTTTGTTAGACGAAATGCGATTAAACGTTGAATATGACGATGGCTTTGTCGCTTTTCTCAATGGTATCGTAGTAGCCCGGGGTAATGCTCCGACGGGCACACCCACGTTCGACGCGACATCCGCCAGCGGAGCCAACGAGCCGATTTCTCTCCCGTATGATGCGACGACCCAAGCATCGGGTACGAATTTCCCGGCCCACTTTGCCTTTGGCTCGTCGTCTGGATCCTTTGGCAGTCCGGCCCCCTACGGTATCTCGAACAACACCAGCAATTCTGGCTGGATCTGGAATCCTGGAGGTTATCTGGACGTTGATTTTGGCGCGCCTCAAGGCATTTCGAGTTTTCGCGCCTACAGTGTTTATGCCAGTGGCAAGCGGGGAGCCACGTTCGTGGTGGAACATTCCGATGATGGAACCAATTTTTCCAGTACCCACGGTGGAAGTTTTCCTTTCATCACCACGTTGGGTGTGGGTGTGGATGATGCGGGTAACCCGGAAATGGCCGGAAACGGCTATGCGGGCTGGTATCAGTTTGATTTCAATCCTGAACAGACGCCCCACCAACATTGGAGAATTCGCAACGATGGTGTTTTAGCCGGACATGCACCCCGTCTGGCGGAGCTGGAATTTTTTGCAATTCCCAATCCGGACGGGTTCGGCACAGAGTTTGACATCACCCAATACATTGATGTGGTTCAGACAGGCACGAACGTGCTGGCCATCCAGGGCCTGAACGATGCGGTTGACGACACCGATTTTCTGATCAGTCCTCAACTGTCGATCCGTGAAAACTACGTGCCTCCCGAAGAGTCGATTCCGGCGGAGGCAGTCATAAATGAAGTGGCAGCGGCCACGGCTGACAATTTCTTTGTAGAAATTTCCAACCTGGGCAGCCAATCACTGGATATTACGGGTTACGTGCTCGAGGCCACGAGTGCAACTGGTGGACAATATACGTTTCCTGCGACGATTGTTCCCGCCCATGGCTTGTTGTCGGTGACTGACACAGAACTTGGATTTGAGCCGCACGATGGTGAAAAACTGTTTCTCTATGAATCAAGTCGAGGGAAACTGGCCGATGCGCGTGTGGTGACCAATCGCTTGCGCGGACGATCGCCCACGCACAATGGTGACTGGTTGTATCCCGCTACGGCAACACCAGGTGCTGAAAACAGTTTTCAGTTCGAAGATCAGGTAGTGATCAACGAGATCATGTTTCATCATCAGCCCGTTCTCGAAACGGATGGGACGATGGGAACATTCGCCCCGACCCCGTTGCTTCCGCTGGAGAATACGGTTTGGCGTTACAATGAATCAAGCGGCATTGAAGGGGGCGGACTTGGGGCCACGTGGCATACTTCCACGCACGCCGTCGATAACGTCGACTGGTTTCAAGGGCCTTCACCGCTGGGGTTTGAAACGACACCCGAACAAATTCCCCTGGATGTACAGACAACCTTGACCGACCCCTTGGCGGCGTATCCAACGCGGGAGGTTGTTTTTGACGGGGATGCCCGCGTTCTGATTCCTTCACAGAGTAGCGATTTGAACTTCGCTGGACACAGTTGGAGCGATCCGGACTTTGATGATCAACTAGCGCCCGGTTGGCTCAACCGTACACACGGCATTGGCTTCGATATGACCGGTACCTCGGACGTGGGATCGTTGATCGATCCTGATGGGGATCTTCAAACCGAAATGTTCGGCGTCAATCCGTCAGCCTTTGTGCGCAGCAAATTTACAATTGATAATCCCAGCTTGCTGACGGAAATGCAGTTGAACATAGAGTATGACGACGCCTTTGTTGCTTTTCTCAATGGTGTGGAAGTGGCTCGCGCTAATGCTCCAACGGGCACACCCTCGTTTGACGCGACATCTGCCAGCGGTGCAGGTGTCCCGATCGCCCTTGACTATGATGCCACGACCCAGGCAGCGGGTACGAATTTCCCGGCCCACTTTGCCTTTGGCTCGTCGCCCGGATCCTTCGGCAGTCCGGCCCCCTATGGTATCTCGAACAATACCAGCAATTCTGGCTGGATCTGGAATCCCGGTGGTTATCTGGACGTCGACTTTGGCGGACCTCAAGGCATTTCGAGTTTTCGTGCCTACAGTGTTTATGCCAGTGGCAAGCGGGGAGCCACGTTCGTGGTGGAACACTCCGATGATGGAACCAATTTCTCCAGTACCCACGGTGGAAGTTTTTCTTTCATCACCACGTCGGGTGTGGGTGTGGATGATGCGGGTAACCCGGAAATGGCCGGAAATGGTTATGCGGGCTGGTATCAGTTTGATTTCAATTCCGAACAGACGCCCCACCAACATTGGAGAATTCGCAATGGTGGTGTTTTAGCCGGACATGCGCCCCGTC
>Ga0310124_10001584_pt1 | contig 15772 bp, 11 predicted proteins | sample CB11b_AW_Bot5_MG_FD_203507 | JGI IMG/M metagenome (GOLD analysis project Ga0310124, IMG submission 203507) | Marine microbial communities from Western Arctic Ocean, Canada - CB11b_AW_Bot5 | ecosystem: Environmental > Aquatic > Marine > Oceanic | place: Canada: Western Arctic Ocean | collected... | reverse complement strand
CTGCACATGAGGCAAAATCCCGGGCGGACGCGGCACAAAAGGCGCGTGACTTCGATGAACTGGACCAGTGGTCGGCAACGGCGGCGGCGCATCTGGAGCAATGTGCGTGCAACATGCGCAACGCTTGCGAGGCATTCGCCGAAGGCGTTTGCGACCGTTGCGGTCTTGGCGCCCTGGCAACCCTCAACAACTATTGGCTCGATGTCGCGAACGCCTACGCGACCGTTGCCAAAATCAGGGCCAGTTTTCATCACGTGGTGGAGAGCTGATCAAGAACTTTTACGTCAAGTCGAGGGAGGCATCGCTTTGAAGATTGGCAGGACCAGGCAACTGTTCATCGATGATTATCTGATCGAGTCGATAGAAGGCGCGTCGAAGCACCTAAACCAGCCAACCAAACACCCCGCAAATCCCCTGCTGCCGATGGTGCCGGCCGGTTCGTCGTCCTGGGACGCGGATATGCCGGCCCAGTTCGGCAGTGTCATCTTTGACGAAGAGGAAACTGTTTTCAAGATGTGGTATGGCTTGTGGGAACGGGGCGAGAAAGACGACGCCTCTGTTCTGGCCTATGCCTCCAGCCGCGACGGCATCGCCTGGCACAAACCGACGCTGGGACTCCTCGACTACCGCGGGACACGCGAGAACAATCTGGTGCGGACGCGGTGCGGGATTGCCTGCGGCGTATTCAAGGATCGGCACGGGACAGACGCCGCCGCGCGCTACAAGATGCTATACGTCAACGGCAGCGAACAGGTCTGCGCGGCGCGCTCAACGGACGGACTCCAGTGGACTGAGTATGCAGATCGGAACCCGGTGATTTTTCATCCGCCCGGGCACGACTCGCAGCCGGTGCCGTACTGGGACGACGAGCTCGGCAAGTACGTGGCAATCATCCGCAACCGGACCCGCAAGATAGCCGCTGCGCGAAACGATATCATCAGCGACGAAGCCGCGCGAAACAGCTACCAGCAGCTCTGGAGCGGCGCCGTGCCCGACAAGAAATCCCTGCGGGTAGTGGGCCAGGCCGAAAGCGACAACTTCGTTGACTGGACGCCGATGCGCGTTGTGCTCGAGGCCGATTCGCAGGACCCCCTTCTCCGGGGCGAGTTTTACAACATGGAAGTGCTGCCCTATGAGGGGGTTCGTATCGGCTTGATGACGGTATTCAGCTACAGCAGCGACTATTGCCGCGCCCAGGTCCAGTTAACTTTCAGCCGCGACGGCATGCATTGGGAGCGGGCCGGCGACAGAGAAGTGTTCCTGCCGATGTCCGATTGCGTTGACGATTTGGACTGGGGGCGCATCTACCCTTTTCAGCGCCCCCTGGTAGTCGGCGACGAGATATGGATCTACTACACCGCGGACGCCACCGACCACGATCTAAGGCGGCCACACGACGCAGAGGGACAAGAGAACGGCATCGCCCTGGCGACGCTGCGCCTGGACGGTTTTGTGTCCGTAGACGCCCGGGGAGAAGGCATGCTGACCACGAAACCGTTCACTTTCAGCGGCGACAGACTTGTCGTCAACGCCGACGCCGCACGGGGGCGCCTATGCGTGGAAATCATCGATGCTGCGGGCAGCCCCGTTCCGGGATTCGGCAGTGGCGATTGCGACGGCATTGAGAGTGATGCAATCCATCAGCTGGTAACTTGGAACGGGCGACCGGAGCTCAACAGCCTTGAGGGCAAAACGGTGAAATTGAAATTCTCCCTGAATCAAAGTAGACTTTTTTCCTTTAAGTTCGAGTAAAGGATACCTCATGGAAATAGTGGACAGAGGAACGATTTGCGCGGGCCGGAAGGACAGCCCGCGTTCCAGTCTGGCGTTTCCGGGAATCTGTGTCCTGCCCGGCGGGCGCTGGTTGTGCACGTATCGGGCGGCCCAAATAAAGGAAAGCTCGACTGAAGCTACGCTATTGACCTGGTCCGACGACAGCGGCAAAACGTGGCGTGAACCTACCAGCCCATGGCCGGCGCCAAGCGTAGGCAGCCGCATCGGTTCGGACCACTGCGGTTATTGCACTGCGCTGGGCGAAAAACAGGTGCTGGCGGTTGTCTGCTGGGTCGACCGCTCAGAGCCCGACCTGCCGTTTTTCAACGAGGACACGGAGGGGTTGCTCGACTGCAGGATCATGCTCTCGGAATCGCCGGACGCCGGCGAGACGTGGTCGGAACCCGGGTTCGTGGATGCCGCGCCGTTCTATGGCCCGGTCCCAATTACCGGGCCGATCCTCTGTCTTGCCAACGGCGACTTGGGCTGCCAATTTGAACTCAACAAATCCTATTACGAACCGACCGAATGGCGGCATTCCTCGGTCCTCAAGTTTTCCGCGGATGGTGGAAAAACCTGGCCTGAGTACGTGATCACAGGCAACGACCCGCAGAACAGGTTTTTCCACTGGGATCAGAGGCCGGGGGTCCTCGCGGATGGACGAATTCTCAATCTCTTCTGGTCGTATGACAAACAGGCTGGGGTCTACCTGAACATCCACGCGCGGGAATCAACCGACAACGGACGCACCTGGTCACCGATGTGGGATACCGGGGTCCCCGGACAGCCTGCCGCTCCGGTGTCCATGCCCGACGGGAGCGTCGCCATGGTGCACGTCAACCGCACGAGTGCGCCGGCCATCGAAGTGCGAACCAGTGACGACATGGGCCGGACCTGGCCGGAGGAGACAAGAATGGTGCTTTACGATGCCGGAAGCGATTCCCAGACCAGAAAAAAAACGACAATGCAGGACGCGTGGGCAGAAATGGGAGACTACTCTGTCGGGCTGCCGGCAACAGCGGTCACCGCCGACAGTGATGTGCTCGTTGTGTATTACGCCGGTGCGGAAACCGACCGCACCGACATACAATGGGTGCGCGTGAAGGCATGAACATAGACAAAAAAGTGATCATCTGCAGCCCGGGCGTCAACGAGCATACGATGCTCCACATGCTGCGACACCCGGATCGATCGATTTACATCAACGCCCACAAGCTCGGGCTGGTCAGAAGCACCGACGAGGGGGAGAGCTGGACACAGATCCCGCTGAACTTCACCGACGCGACGCCCAACCAGGACCCGGGCGGATTCGGCATCACACGTGACGGCCGCCTGTGGGTGGTCCATCAGCCCCTGCAGGGCGACGAGACGGATATGTTCATCTCGTGCTCCACTGACGACGGGCGGTCGTGGAAAACGCGGCAGGTGGCGTTCGGCCACTTATCCCCCGGCGGTGCCGACGACCCGTACGTTACGGCCGGCGTCAACCGCTGCTACCTCAACTTTCTGGAGCGCCCTGACGGGACGCTGATGTTCTCGTGCAGCCTGCGCTACGCCGACTGGATGGACTACACGCAGAAGGATCAATCCCGGCCGGGCATCCGCGACGTGATGATTCGATCCACCGACGGGGGCAAGACCTGGGGCGACCCCACCGTCGTGCACCAACACGCTACCGAGACGCAGTACGCCGTCGATCCCGCCGACCCCGATCACATCCTGGCGGCATCGCGCAAGCAGCGGCAGTTGCTCTCCGGCGAGGACCAGGCCACTGTGGAGAAGCTCACCGGCTGCGAACCCGGGGCCGGTTACCCATACAAGGGGGGGCTGTTACTGGAATCCATCGACGGCGCACGCTCATTCCATGAAGTTCCCGACAGCTATTTGGGATACTACTCGCACCGCGCCACGATTCTCTGGACCGGGAACAACGTTGTGCTGGTCACGCACCAGAACGAGGAAGGGGCGCTGCTTGCCAGGATCAGCCTTGACGGCGGCAAGACGTGGCTGGACGGCACGATGAACGGAACGCCGGCAATCAGTAACTCCAAAGGGTTTGTCATGACGGACGATCACTCCTTCCCGGCACCGACCGTGGAATTGGCGGTCGATCATTTCCTGACGGCCTGTGTTTCGCAGGGGAACGTCGAGGGATTCTTCTGGCACATCGAACGAGACAGCGATGGTATTGGCCTGAACAATTGATGCAGTTTCGGGCATGGGGACAGGAATCGGTAATTGGACGATAGAAGTCTGGGCTGCCCCGCACTCAAGGACGCCGTAGCTGAAGCTCGGACCAACGGCATTTTGGCTGGTAAAAAAAAAACTTGACATATCGATTATTTTTTCCGATACTGCAGTGTGATAGTCAAATGGACCAATTAACACGAGAGAAAAAAATGAATATCCAAAAGTGCCAGTTTCTGACCGCAGTCCTCACCATCATCGTAACCGCCGGTTTCTTGCAGGCGCAAATCACATTGAAGACCGACACTGCGTCGCCGGGCGTCGGCAGTATTTTGGTCGATCAGGGTGGGGGTGTCGCTGCATGGGCCGAGGCGCCGTCCGGCGGCGGAGACGGTGCGCAGGGCCCACAGGGCGAGCAGGGTCCACAGGGCAAGCAAGGTGACCCAGGTGCCCCGGGAAGCAGCTTATGGACGGACTCTGGCGGTAACCCCACCACAGATGCTTCTGTCGGTATCGGGACGACGGCCCCAAGCGCGGGGTTGCAAGTGGTGCAATCCAGTAACGGTTTATGGGCAGCAAAAGTTTCTCATACCAAGGCTGACGGACCCGTGATGTTAATTTCGCATGACGATGCAGGGTCGAACAAGAACGCTATCTTGTCGCTCTACACCGGTTCCCGGGGTAATACTCCGGTCTTCCTTGCGATGGCCACCGGCCAGGTTGGGATAAATATGCCGGCGGGTGACTTATACAGCAATTCAAGCACGAAGTTCTTTGTCGTCGGCACAGCCAAATCTGCCGGGTGGGGTACTTATAGCGACGCGCGACTGAAGCAGAACATCGAGACGGTGTCGGGCGCGCTTGACAAGGTCACGCGTCTGCGCGGGGTGAACTATGAATGGCGCGCGGATGCCGAGAACAGAGTCGGCCCGATGACCGGCCGGCACCTCGGCCTGATCGCGCAGGAAGTGGAAACGGTCGTCCCGGAGGTTGTGGACACCAGCGACGATGGCTACAAGAGCATTAATTACGACAATCTGACCGGGCTGTTGATCGAAGCGATCAAAGAACAGCAGCGCCAGATTGAGGCCCTGCAGGCCCAACAGGACTAAAGCAAGGCGCGCAAAAACAGCACTCAAGGCAACGTGGGTAGCCGCAATCCGCCTGCTCGCGGAACGGCTCAGTCAACCCGGCTTCGATACTGTTCCGCCCCGTGCGTGTCAGTGCAATTCTCGCACGATACGCGACACCGTCCCCCGGCACCGGTCAGCGCTTCAGTTGAACGGTGACGTGCCTATCAACACCGGTAATCCCCGTCTGCCTGGTGCCGTCGGGCCAGGTGATGGTATAAGACACCTCCTCGCCGTGGGCGCCGAGCCCGAAGTGGAGTGTCGGGTCGTTCTGATTCCCGTGGCCACTGGTGCCGGCCTCGACCTGGCGTGTCAACACCTTGTCGCCCAACCGGATCCGCACCTGGGCGCCGATGGCGGCACGATTCACGGTCTTGCCGTCGCCTGCGAGGCGGATCTTGAGCCAATGGTAGTCATTGCCCACGTTGACAAATATCCTGCCCGCCGTCATGAGGTCGAGGTCGCCGTCATTGTCGACGTCGGCCCACGCCGCCTGGTACGTTGGTCCCAAACCATCGATACCGGCCGGCGGCGATACGTTCGTGAACTTCCAGTCGCCATCGTTGCGATAGAGGACCGGATAATTCCTCCTGCCGTATGAGGCGGTGCGATAGATGGTGGTGAAATACACATCGAGATCACCGTCATTGTCATAATCGGCGAGCGATGGTGAAGCGAAGGACTCCTGATAACCGACGCCGCATTCACCCAGGTCCTCGAACTTGAACCCTTTCTCCGGTCCGAGGTTTCTGAGAAACCTTGAGTGCGGCTGACCGCGGTGCGCGAAGTTGCCGGCGTAGATGTCGAAGTAGCCGTCGTTGTCGATATCGCCCCAGCACGAACCGATGCCGTGCCCGCGCCCGCCGGTCGCGCCGTATTCAGCGGCGACATCGGTCAGTTTGCCGTTGCCGTCATTCAGCCACAGGTGATTTGGTTTGAGCCGATAGTTCGTCACGTAGACATCCATATCATTGTCCTGGTCGAAATCACAGGCTGTGACACCCCGGCCATAGAGGCCTGCGTGTTCAAAGGTCTTCAGGAACTGTCTGCCCGCATCGTTCGTCAGCACCATATCCCGGGCCGGGCCGCCCTCGATGCCCGCGGCATAAACGTCCAGGTCACCGTCTCCGTCGAGATCGGCCCAGCACATTGCGCGGCTGCCGTCCATTTCGCCGGTATAAAGCGTTACCCGTTCGAACGCGTCTTTGTCCGGATCATATCTCGATACCGATCCGGGCTGCGCGTACAAGTCCAGGAATCCGTCGTTGTCCCAGTCGCCCCACAAGCCAACGCCGATGTTGCTCGACACGTGGGTGAACTTCTTCCCTCCCTCGTTGCGCCAAAGATGGCCGGCCACAGTCATGTCAACCCATCCATCGCTGTTGTAGTCGCCCCAGGCGCAACCCATGTTCTCCGGTCTCTCGCCCTCTTTGAGCAGTTCCTCGGTCTTGTCCTCCAATACGCCGGCCTGTGTAAGCGACGGACAGGCGCTCAGAGAAAGCCCGCAAAGCACCACGAAAATCCGGACGCGGCGCCGAACCGCAATGCGAATGTTGCTGGCCATCTGGTGTGTCATGGCGCCACCGAAAAGCGACGGAAGAGATCCCGGTAGATCTCGTCACGTTCACAGCTTTGTGCGACGCGCATGAGCGGCCTGGATTCATCGCGAGCGTAGGCCACCTCGGCGGTGAGGATTGGTGTTGATGTGAGCACCGTCGGCACCCATTCCGGCTGAATCAACCAGGCAATGGTTGAGATATCCCAGATCACTTTTGACCAGCCGAAGGGGTCCGGCGTATAGCCTTCAACGATATCGCACAAATAGTCGGCCAAGTCGCCGCGGCCGCGCAGGCAGGCGTTGAGCTCCGGTATCGTGGTCCGCAATTGCTCGGCGACAAGCCGCGCCGGGATCTGGACGAGGGGCACGCCGGAGTCGAACAAGAGACGCGAGGCATGCATGTCTTGGGCCAGGTTGAACTCGTTCGCTGTGGGCCAGTACAGCGGCTGTCCGCCGATCCAGACAACAACGATTCGTTCAACCAGGGACGGCTCGAGCAATAACGCCGATGCCACATTCGTCGGGGCACCGATACTGACGACATACAGCGGGTCATCGCTGGCGCGCGCGCGCGCGATGAGGTCGCGTGCCGCCGGGCTGTCGACTGCCTCGTCCGCCGCCGGCAGATAGTTCTGTGATCCCCTCAGAACGCTGTCGAAGTCAACGCCCAGGCGCTCGATCACTCCGAGGATTTCCTCGTAGCTGCGCTCCATGCCGTCACCAGGGCCGGTTGAGCGCGCGTTGAAAAACGGCGCAGCGTAGATCCCCTCGACCGTCAGCGCCTCGGGCGCAAGGAGCGCGTAGGCGACCGCGAACTGGTCGTCGACCTCGTTGTACGTATCGGTGTCCAGAACGATCCGCACCGGGCCGCGCGGCGGGGTCAGGCGCTCACCGCGAAACTGATCGCTTAATTTGGGAAATGGCATCGGTCCCGCCTCCACATTCTGCTTCCAGGGCTATTGGGTTTGAGCTTCGGCATGCTTTGGATTTTTCAGCAGTTAGAGTAGCTTTATGGCATAAGGCGAAAGGGTATTTTAGGCTCGCTATTAACGTATAAGTCTGAAAGCCAGGTTCCAGATTCGGGTGAGAGTTTTTTACCTTGGAAGCAGGAGTGAACCACTTTGAAATTGCCCGCACAGGCACAATCAGGATTCCCCCATCGTCGGGCTGCCTTCACGCTCATTGAACTTTTAGTAGTTATCGCCATTATTGCCATCCTCGCGTCGATGCTGCTGCCGGCGCTGACCAAAGCCAAGCGCACCGCAAAAGTGGTGATCTGTGTCAACAACCTGAAACAGGTTACCCTCGGCCTGACAATGTACGCCGATATTTTCGACGGACACGGTCCGTTCAATGCCAACCACAGCACCTGGCAGACACCGGGTCAGGCGTGGAGGTACTCTATGCCCGATATTTTCGGGTATGCCAGTTGCGAGGACTACCTGGATATGTACCTGGAAACATTCGGCGGCGGCAGCAAAATCTTCACCTGCCCATTGGCGCGGCGGTACACGCCCAGCGATTTCAGCAAGCGGTATGGCCCACCCGGGACAAACTCGCAATCGGGCGCCATCATGAAATATGTCGATATCTTCGCCTACGTCGACAGTGTCGGGGGGACGAGCGATGTGAATAAGAACGATTACTTCATAAGTTATTATATGTTTTCCGACTGGGAATCGGTGTCGCCCCCGGGTAGCGGAGGTGCGCTGGAACCGGACTGGAGCAACAGCGGCAACTCCCAGACCAGCCGCGCCCCGAAACCGGGAGAGGCGTCTCAGGACGTGCTGGTAACCGATAAATGCCATACGCAGGATGATTACTGGGACTCACACGGCGATACCAATCGCGATCCCGTCAATGCGACTGCGTACGTGTCGTATAACGAGAATAACGTTGGCTACGGTGACGGACATGTCGAAACCCACAGGCACAATTTCGACCAAACGGGCAGTATCGGTCAACCGTATTGGGCTGAACATTACATCAAGAAAGGCAACCGCTACTACCTCTATTGAGCCGATCATCAGGAAAAACAGGGACGGGTTATTTGGAGATATTGTAATCTGGTGTTTTTATGTCCGACGCGGATTGCGCATTTTCCCCAGTCCCTTTGCTTCTGCTGTAGCCGAAAAGTATCGCCAGTGCATAGATTGCACCTATCTGTCTCATCGAGCTGCTGATCTGGGGTGCCGGTCCTGACCGTCGGTCAGCCATTCGAGCGAGAATCGTTTCAAGACAATCTTTTCACGATACTTCTCCGCGCCACCGCCACCCTCGTGCAGACAAGCAATGTCGCCGTTCGGCAGGGCCGTGAGACAGGAATAAGCCGAGGATCCGTCCTCGAGCAACTTTGCAACCGGCCAGGTCTCGCCTTCGTCGTAACTCAGCCGGACGGTCAATTTCCTGCGCCTGTACATATGTTTGTTGACGATTCTCGGGACGGTATTGATAGGATTGCTGAACAGCAGACGACTTTGGCCACCGGCCTCCGGCCAGGAGTATCGAATAAGGCTGGACTGGCATACGGGTTCGATCAACTGCGGGTGAAACTGCAATGGTGACCAGACCAGCCCGCCATCAACACTATAGGAAACCCCTTTCTGATGCATCCCCTGCGGGTCATGATGGCGGCCGTGGAGCAGCAGTCGGCCATCGGTCAGTTCCGCAACCTGACACTCGTTGACGCCTTCGATGACCCCGCCATTTTGCCATGTTTGGCCATGGTCATCGCTGTACAAGATATGGCCACAGTAACCTTCCGGGTTGTCGGGGTAAGCGACGCTGTGGTTGCATGGAATGACGAGTCGACCCGCGTTTGGCCCATGCTTCAATTGAATGCCGACGCCCGGGCCGGTGGCGTACCATCGCCATTCCGGATGCTTTGTCGCCTTGCCGATGTTGCTGGCCTTGGCCCAGGTACGCCCGTCGTCGGTGGAATGGGTGATGTGCGGCTGGCGGGAAAACCTGGCCGTCCCCGCGATCACGGTCTCGTGTGGTTCGTCGATGTGGTTCCACGTCCCGCCCAGCCAGATGTCGCCGGTCGCCTCATCGACGACCGGGCAGGGATTGCCGCAGGTGTTACCGGCATCACCCCAGACCACCTGCTGTTCGCTCCAGGTATCGCCACCATCTATGGAGCGTTTGACCAATACGTCGATGTCGTCGGTGTCGTTACCGGTGATTCTCCGGCCTTCACAGAACGCCAGCAACGTTTTTTGGGCAGTGACGATTAATGCCGGGATGCGGTAGGTGCAGTAGCCGTCCTGACCGCTGACAAAAACGTCGATTTCTTCGGGATATTTCATCGATCTGATGCCCCGGCGCCGGGTTTACAATTCTGCTTCGGCTCATAATAAGATTGCATATGCACGTAATTATACATCAGCTCCCGGCCGATTTCGCCGGTAGGGTTCCCATCAGCTGCCCAATCGGAAATAGTGCAAAAAAAAAGAAAGCACGGAATCCGAAGACTCCGTGCTTTCTTGCATAAGGTAGACGCGTCAACCCGTTTTACGGATTGAGCTTTGCGTTGATGGCAGCGTCGATTTGCTCGGACACATTGCAGTTCTCCGGGTCGCAAATATTGGCGCTTACCAGGAGAGAATCGACGATGGTGGCGGCGGAGGCCTGCAGGTCAGCAACACTGGCCGGCGGGTTTTCGCCGAGAATCAGGCAGGCCAGATCGACGGCAGCACCAGCGACCTCTTCGCACGGCCTGCACGGGGCGTCGGCACCATCAGCACCAGCGGCACCATCAGCACCAGCAGCACCGTCAGCACCAGCGGCGCCATCAGAACCAGCGGCGCCATCAGCACCTTGCTTGCCCTGCGGACCCTGCGGGCCCGCAGAACCGCCACCAGACGAGGCGATCCCAGCAAGGATTTCCGCCGCGTTGACCGCCACACCGCTCTTGGAGGTGGCAACCACGAGGTTGTCAAAGCCAGCCAACGGTTCCGTCTGCTTCCAGCCCCCGGAGAAGATATGAAGCCCATCCCAACTGCGTGTTGCAAAAGATCCCAAATCGGTAGCAAGTGCCTTCGAATGCGACCACGCGTTATTCGCATTGCCGATCTGATGGGCGTTAAAGGTCATCGAGTCGGTGGACATATCGACGGTAACGTCAAAGTGGTACCAGTTATTTTGTGCCTCGTCAGCACTGATGCCCCACTTTTGATCCGCACCGTCTACCTGTGATTTGCCGGTTCTTATGTTTTCCGCGCCAGCCTGGCTGGTCAGGCCGGCCACGACCAGGTTGATGCCGCCACCGCCGATTGTTTCCAACTGGACGGTAAAATTCGCAGCTCCACCATTGTTACCTCCGGCACGCATGTCGAAGCTCATGTGAATAACGTTTTCCTCGGATCCGCGGTCCACCGTTGTGCCCAAGGGCATGGTGCTGGTCCAATAGGAATCGACGGGCGGCATGCCGTGCCCACCGAGACCACCGCTCCCGCCTATTCCAGCATTTGGTTTCCACTCCAGCTCGCCCGGATTCCAGGGCACATTTGTCCAGACCTGCCCATCGGCCGCCGTCTGTCCCGCAACCTGACCCTCCGTGTAGCCGTTCTCGAAATTTTCGTTAATCAGGATGGTCACGGCCATGCTGGTCATGGTCAGAAATGCGAATGCGAGCGTCAAAGCGCCCAGTGTTGTGGTGAGTTTGCGTGCAAACATGATGATTGCTCCTCTGTTTTCTGTTTTCGGCCTCGGGGCCATCTGCTTTGTTTGATTGGTTTATCGCCTAACTTCGCGATTCTTGCGCGGACACACTAGTCTCACTTTTCGCCGCACACTCCGTATGGTATAAACAATTCCGTTCGAAATTGCAAGTGAAAAAATGGGGTTCACGTTTGCGCTGAGATTGTCTGCATTCGGCCAGGGCAAAAGGCACTGTTTATATCGACCAGGAAAAGGGCTTTAATCTTGTAAGTCCATATATATATATCGTCTCACCTTACATGGGAAACACTGCTACATTACCGATCCGGGTGCTGTGACGCTGTATGCGTCGGCCCGTTCTCGACGCATGACGACTATGGCGGCTGGAAGCCCGGCCATATCTGGCTGGGTATGGAAGGCGGGCGCCCGGTCGGTTCCACTTTGGTGCAGCGCTTTTCGTCGCCGCACGAGCTGGAATTTCTCAATGTCGAGATCACCTGCTGGGCAAACGCGCGGGACCTGGGGGGCAGGGTCACGCTGGGTGTATCGCCGCCGCATCAGCCGGTGCGCTGGCAGAAGGCGACCGAAGGCGCGCCGCACGATGGCCCGCTGCGGGTCGAGATTCCGGCACATGCCGTCAAGGATCTGCACGAGTTCGACGTCCACATCATGATGAACAGCATCAGCGGCGGTGAATGCGGTGACAAGCCCTGTGCCGGTGTGAGCAATCTAAAAATCCTCGCACAGTGACATGGTCATGCGCCGTCGCGCTCTTACTGCCCCCTGAACCCCAAACTTTTTTTTGCCCAGGTCACGAATTATTGAGCAGACTCATAATACGATTGCACATGAACGTAGTTATGCATGAGCTGCCGCCCGATTTCGCCACCGGGGTTCGTATCGTCGGCCCAGTCCGAGACAGTCAGTTTCGCGGTCGTGCCATTGGCGCGGAACAGGTACCAGCGATAAGTGATCCACGCCAGGCGTTTTTTACCGTCGTAGGGCGCATGACTCGCCCACGTGGGATTGGGGAAATGTTGTATGACGGTTCTTTCCGGGATCAGCGTCACATCATCCAGGCTGATCGAGACGACATGCTTCTCCTTATTCGACATGTCTTTGAAGTCGCTGCTCATCATGCGGAAGGTATAGAGTTTTCCGGGTTGCAGGTCGGTGATCTGCTGTGAAAAACGATTCGGTCGCGCGGCACTTCTGACGGTGACCAGTGCGTTATCGCCCGGCGCCCCGCCGTAGCGTGCCTGGAGGTGACCGAAGCCCGGACTGGCGACACCGCGGATACTTTCCTTTTCGGCCGGATCCACCGTCCAGCCCTTCAGGCCATCGACAAAGTCAGTGTTCGCAAGGTGCGGCAGGATATACGGCTCGCTGGTGGCCGGTTCAATATTGCCTTCGATCCCGTAATGGCGAAAGAGGCGCGCCCCCCAGCGGACCGTTTCCTCGTCCGCGTAGCTCGAGTGATAGGTCATCAACCCGTAGGTGCCGAGGAAGGCCGGATCGGTGGCGACGGTGTTGAACTGCATGTCCAGATATTTTTTGTAGTTTACCCATGGGGTGGCGTTCAGGAGATGGCCGCCGGCAAGCGTGAAGTACCCGAAGCACACGGCGATGTGTTCCAGGGATCCCGGGCAGAGTTCGCGGTAATTGCGTGCATGCTCGACGAGCTCGTCGTGGAGAAATTCTCTCGCCGCCTGCTCGTCGTCATGGGTCGGCAGATATCGCTTCCAGGCGAGGACCGCACCCGTATCGCTGAGCGCCTGCACGAATTCCTGGCCTTCCGCGCCGCCGTAGAGTTGGTTTACATACGCGCAAAATAACTGATTCGCGAACTCCGGGGTCGCATTTAGTTTTCGCACGGCGTCGGCGAATATGGCACAATTCGGTTCCGAGTTCATGAACTCGTCGGCCATCAGACCATGAGTAAGCGGATTGGTGTATCCGGAAGTCGCCGCAATGTGTTTGTACGCGTCTGCGTAATCCCGGATGTTCTCATTCTGGATAACGCGGAGCACCGGCCAGGCGGCGAACCATCGTCTGCCACTCGGTTGCCACTTGAGGTAGGCAGGCGAGTCAAGACGGTCGGGGCTGACGACAAAGGTGTTGACATTGTTAAGGACATGTTTCTCGAAGTAACCCCCGACTTCCTGAGGGAACTCGTGGTAGAGCAGCTCGGGTATGGCGCGGACGATGAGTGCCTGCGGCGTGCCGTCGATCCGAAGAAGATGTCGGCCCGCGTGAAGGTGTCGCATGACCTCGACCGGCTTCTCATTCGACTTTGAGACGGCCAGCGGTTGTTCGCCGTCATCGAGTGTGATGTTCGCGTCGCCGGAGAGGCGGAAGAAACACCAGCCGTCCCGCGGGTTCATGAACTCTATCTCGGAGGCATCGCGAAGCGCCGGTGCCGACGCGTTCATTAGCTCGCAGGTCACGTTGTTGAGCCGTTTGATACGCTGCGTGCCGCCGGGCAGCAGGACGGCAACGGTCTCGGCCGCAACGATCTCGCGATCGTCGGCGTCCTCGAACCAGGCGCGCACATCATAGGCGCCCCACGGCAGCCGGTCGCCGGCAACAATCATTTCGATGGTCTTGGCAGGTGTGGGGAAGTTGCGGGTGATCACGACCTCGCCGGTCTTCCGAGATATCAGGGTTATCACCAGGGTCCCGGTTTCAAAAAGCGCTCTCGGGAGCAACATGTGCACCCGAATGGTGGTTTCCCGGGGCTGTACCTCTGAGACATGCTCCGGCCAGGCGTCGTCCACTTCGAGTGTCATCGCCTTGTAAACCCAGGTCAATTGTTCCCGGACAAGCACGACCGACAGGATCATGTCGGTTTCGGTGTCGGTCACGACAACCTTCTTCGTCCGGGGTTCGACCCGGATGGCACGGCGGCCGTCGCTTGCGATCGCGAGCGCATCGATTTCCAGCGTCTCGAGCTGCAGCAGCATCGCTTCCTTCTCTGTAAAACTGAAGTGATTGGATTCCACAGTCGGCTTGTCGTCCGGCGTCACCCGGTGCACGTCAATCTTTACCGTTCGCGGCTCGCCGCTCATGTTCATCACCCGCATGTTGAGCACCGGCCATGGCTGTTCCTTGGTCGGCTCGAAAACAACAAAGCTCGGCTCGATGTGGAAGAAGTATTTATTGAAGTCTGCGTTCAGATCCTCGAGAACAACAAATTTTTCCGCATCATTAAACGCGCCGCGCACGGAAATCGAGGACAGCGTCTTGGTTGTGCCACGACACAGGTTGACACCCCACGTTGATCCGGACTCTGGCGTGATGCCGAGATTGTGGTAGGGCATAGCCAGCTCGACGGACCAGTAGCCTTCACCAATGTACGATCTACCCGTCCACTCCCCGTTCCAGGCATCGTCCTCACCGGTGCCGCCCACGGATCGGGAGCAGTCGAAAGTCGCCCCGTACGCGGTCATGGCGAGTTGATAATAATCCGATTCCGTGTGCCCCGGGTCCAGCATGATCTCGATTCGGTCGTGCCCCCAGGGGAAATCGTCGTGCGCGTACGTACCCGGTTCCCCGACCGGTTTTGTTATGGCATCGGGGATCAGGCATTTCATGCCGATGTACAGGTAAGAATCGTCGTAACAGACATATCCGTACGTCTGCGTGACAGCGAGGTCGCGCGAGCGGTAAATCAAAAAGTCGGTGATCTCCGGGGCCTCTTTCCAGCAGGGGTCATTCAGTTGGCCGTCGATCTCGGGCGCGGTCTCGGCCCGCACTGCCTGGATCACTCTGGGTGCCTCAGCAGAGCTTGCCGAACCGGCAGCCGCAGCTGTGATAACCGTCAAAAGAATGGCGATTCGTCCGACTCGCATCATTTGTGAATCCTCCTTGTTATTCGATTCGAAATCATCTGGCGCGTGATCGCGCGCAGATTGCTTTCAACCCGTTTACAATATAAGCAAATAATCGTCGCACAGTATCGGCCACGCGACGATGAGATATACTCACACGGACCAGAATTCAAGTAATCAGACCGGGATTTCGAGCGCTGGGGGGGGGCGACAAAGGCGAACCCGATATTTTTCTGCGTCCTTCATTGCCTTCAACGCTTCGAAAAATTGACTATCCGAGTTTTCGATCTACTGTCGCCGCAATGCGGACCAATACGCCCAAGGATCGGCGCCGCAGTCCGAGACATGTTTTGCAGCCAACCGGAGATCAAGTCATGAAGTTTGGTCAGTTTTACCTGCTCGAGGTCCCACGGGGCAAAGACCATGTGGAGGCCTATCACGAAGCCTTCGAGCAGTTCAGGTTGTTGGACGAAACGGGCTGGGATGCCATCTGGCTGGCGGAGCATCATTTCGAGCATCGTGCCGCCGCCGCCAATTACTACTCGATCACCTCGTCAATCCCCACCGTAGCGGCCTATGCGGCAGCGATTACAGAGCGCATCAAGATCGGCACCGCAGTTGTGGTTTTACCT
>Ga0310124_10001583_pt1 | contig 15772 bp, 13 predicted proteins | sample CB11b_AW_Bot5_MG_FD_203507 | JGI IMG/M metagenome (GOLD analysis project Ga0310124, IMG submission 203507) | Marine microbial communities from Western Arctic Ocean, Canada - CB11b_AW_Bot5 | ecosystem: Environmental > Aquatic > Marine > Oceanic | place: Canada: Western Arctic Ocean | collected... | reverse complement strand
CTCCAGACCCCGGCGGTCTGGACGACCGACCTCGCCAATGGGATGGCGGTGCGCGGCATCGAGCACCGGGAGCTCCCGCTTGTGCAGTTCAGTATCCGACTCGCTGGCGGGCTCTTGCTCGACGACCCGTCACAACCCGGCGTCGCGAACCTCGTCACCGACATGCTGATGGAGGGGACCCGAACGCGCACGCCGGAGGAGCTCGAAGTGGCGATTGACACGCTCGGCGCCATCATCACCGTCAGTGCATCGTTCGAGGCGATCACGCTGCGCGCCACGACGTTGGCCCGCAGCTACCTCGACACGCTGGCGCTGGCCGAGGAGATCCTGCTCGAGCCTCGCTGGGACGCCGACGCGTTCGAGTTGGCTCGAGATCGGACCCTCAGCGAAATCCGTCAGCAAGCCGCCGCCCCCACCGCCATCGCCGGGACCGTGCTCAACCGGCTGCTGTACGGCCCGGACCACATTCTGGCGCACAGCCCGCTGGGCACGACCGAGTCGGTGTCGACGCTCACCCTTGATGATCTCAGGGCCTACTACGATAGCGGCTTCTCGCCATCGGTCGCCGCCATGCACGTGGCGGGCGACATTACCCAAGACGCAGTCATCGCGTCGTTGGCCAGCCTCGAGTCCCGCTGGACGGCTACCGACGTGGTACTGCCCGACTACCCCCTCCCGGACGCTCCGACGGCGGCGCAGGTGTACTTCGTCGACGTGCCGAACGCGCCGCAATCGGTCATCAGCGTCGGTCAAATGGCGATGGCCCGCACCGACCCCGACTACTACCCCGCGACGGTCATGAATCATCGGCTCGGTGGTGGTATCACCAGCCTGCTGTTCCAGCGGCTCCGATTGGAACGGGGATACAGCTACGGTGCCGGGTCCGGCTTTCGCGGACAGCGCCTTCCGGGCCCGTTCGTTGCGAATACGAGTGTGCGCGCCAACGTAACCTACGAATCGGTCGAGTTGATCAGAGACATCCTCGAGAGCTACGAGGCGGAGTACACCGCCGATGACCTGGCGGCCAGCCGCGAGGAACTGGTGCGAGGCAACCTGCGCGCATTCGAAACGCTGGGGGCGTTGGTCGGCATGCTGCAGAACATCAGCGCCTACGACCTCCCGCCGGACTACATCAGTCGACAGGAATCCACGATCGCCGGCCTGACGGTGGACGACATTCAGGGGCTCGCGCGCGCCCACCTGGACCACAGCCGCATGGTCTACGTCGTCGTCGGCGACGCGCGGACACAACTCGACCGACTGGGCGAGCTGGGCTTGGGTACGCCGATCCTGCTGGACAACACCGCGGAACCGGTGACCACCAACTGATCGGGGTCCGTGTCAGGGGGCGGCGTCGACTGAGAGCACGTTGCAGAATTACGCCACCGCCTCGACCGCCGAAGCATCCCGCCTCGCGGCGTTGCTCGTCGGTCGCATGCTCCCGGCATGCTCACCTCGCGCCTCTGGTCAGCGTCGCCATCGCCGTCAGTGTCGCGTCGCTGGTCATCGAACCGGCCACCACACGCGCGACCTTTCCTGACCTCGATTGACGATCGACGCGGAACCTCGACCCGGGTCAGGCCCCAGACGCTACAGGACCCTGAGTGCGTCGACGAAACCGATTTTAGCTTATGATGTGCTGCACTGTTCTTGTCAGCTCTGTCCTCGTGTGGAGTCACGCGCGCGGGGCTCGGGTGACGAATCGAGACGGAAACCACCCGAAGAGGAACGACGTCATGAGAGTCCTATCGACACTGACCCTGACCAGCCTGACGGTCGCTCTGCTGCTTGCCCCGGCTCCGGCCGCGGCCCAGGAGCCCTCGACCGCGAATGGTGAGTGGCCCTCCTACGGGGGCAACCTGTCGCACGACCGTTATTCGCCGCTTACCCAGATCACGGCGGACAATTTCAGCGACCTGGAGTTGGCGTGGCGGTTCAACACGGACAATCTCGGTCCCCAACCGGAAAGAACCTATCAGTCGACCCCGCTCATGGTGAACGGGATTCTGTATGTGACCGCCGGCTCGAGACGCGCCGCCGTGGCGCTCGACCCGGCCACCGGCGAGCTGCTGTGGATGCACCGCGTCGACGAGGGCGAGCGGGGCTCGACCGCCCCGCGCCGGCTGTCCGGCCGCGGGCTCACCTACTGGAATGACGGGAATGACGGCGTCATCCTCTACGTGACGCCCGGCTACCAGCTCGTCGCTCTGAACGCCCTGACCGGCACGCGGATGGCCGGCTTCGGCGACGGCGGCATCATCGACCTCAAGCAGAACATCGACCAGGATCTGGAGGCGACGTCCGAGATCGGGCTCCATGCCGCACCAGTGGTCGCCGGGAACACGATTCTCATTGGCGCAGCCCACCTGCCGGGCGGGGCGCCGCCCTCACGCACCAACGTAAAGGGCTTCATCCGCGGCTTCGATACCCGGACCGGCGACCGCAAGTGGATCTTCCACACCATTCCAAACGGTGACGAGTTCGGGAATGACACGTGGGGCGACGATTCGTGGCGCTACACCGGCAACACGGGTGTGTGGGCCCAGATGACCATCGACCCGGAGCTCAACATGGCGTATTTCCCGGTCGAGGCCCCGACCGGGGATTACTACGGTGGGCATCGGCCCGGTGACAACCTGTTCTCCGGCAGTATCGTGGCCGTCGACCTGGACACGGGCGAACGCAAGTGGCACTACCAGACAGTGCACCACGACATCTGGGACTGGGACCTGCCCGCCGCGCCAGTGTTGCTAGACATCACCGTTGAGGGGCGTCCGATCAAGGCGCTCATCCAGCCCACCAAGCAGACCTTCATGTTCGTGCTCGACCGTGTGACCGGCGAGCCGGTCTGGCCGATTACGGAGACACCGGTGAAAGCGGGCGACATCCCTGGCGAGTGGTACGCACCGACGCAGCCCATTCCGACGAAACCGCCGGCCGTCGACGAAATCGACCTCAATGAAGACCATCTCGTCGACTACACCCCGGAGTTGCTGACGCGGGCAAAGGCCATCTACGACAGGTACACGATTGGCTGGCTCTACGACCCACCGACAGTCGCCACGCCGGAGATGCTCGGCACGCTGCAATTGCCGAACTCCACCGGTGGTGTGAACTGGCCCGGCGCGTCGGCCGACCCGGAAACCGGCTTTTTCTACGTCTATACCAAGACCCAGATCGGCGCCCTGGGGATGATCAACGACCCGGACCGGTCCGACATGGACTTCATCCGAGGCCGCCCGGAAGGGATCGGTTTCCGGGACGCGTCGACGAGCATCGATGGATTCCCGATGATCAAACCGCCCTGGGGCCGCATCACCGGCATCAACATGAACACCGGTGATATTGCCTGGCAGGTCCCGCATGGCGAAGCGCCGGACAACATCCGGAACCACCCGTTGCTTGACGGCGCCGACATCGGCCGCACCGGCTGGCCAGGCCGAGTCGGACTCTTGATCACGAAGAATGTGGTGGTGGCGGGTGAATCGGGGAGCTACACGACCGAGACCGGCGAGACCGGCGCGATGCTCAGAGCCTACGACAAGGCTACGGGCGACGAGGTCGGCGCCGTGTATATGACCGCCCCGCAGACCGGTTCGCCCATGACCTACGAGGTCGAGGGCGAGCAGTACATCGTGGTCGCCACCAGCGGCGGCGGCCAGTCCGGTACGTTGCTAGCCTACAAGCTGCCCTGACCGTGACGCGGCACCGGACCGCGACGCTCCGATCACTGGCCTCCCACACCGCCACCGCGGTGCGGGGGGCCTCTTTTTTTTGCGGGTGCGAGGTCGACGTGCTCTGATCGATCCGTTTCACTCTCCATCGTGGAAGAAGCGCAGATCAGTATCAGGCGCTGATCGGGATGTAATTCAACTCCTTCTTCCCATCGTCGCTATAGAGAATGACCTCCAGCAGCGCCTTCCGCGTGTCGCCCGCACCGCCGTTGGTCAGACGGACCATTTCGTCGAGGACCAGATACGGCATGCTCTGCAGGCCGACGATCCCGTTGCCCGTACCGACATCTCGCAGCTTCTCGACCACGTTCTCGAGCAGGCGGCGGGTGCGCGACACCGTGGAGTGGTCCGGCGGCGCGTCGTCCAGCACGCGGTTCAGTCGTTCGTAGAACGGGTGTCCGGCCCTCCTCGGCAGATCCCCCGTCGCGGCCCACAGGCTCGCCTGTCGGTCCCGTGTCCGCTTCGTTCCCATCGCCATGCACCAGAGTGTAGTACGCCGGATCGATCCTGTCGATCCCTAGAACTAAGGACTTTCACCACGGGCCGCCAGACCTTAGGAGGCCGCCGCTATCAGCAGCGGTTCGATTTACAGCCCACAGTGACTGTAATCCGTTCCGTAATCAGCCGCCTGGCATAGTGAACCAGCGTAAGCCCGCCCAGCCCCTTCTTGGTCGCTCCTCCGGTTAACATCCTTCCAGTGAATACACGCGCCCCCAGGATCCGATTCGTCGAGGCGAACGGCCTCCGGTTTGAAGTAACGGAGGACGGAACGGGAGACCGGCTGGCGCTCTGCCTCCATGGATTTCCGGAGTGCGCCTTCTCGTGGCGGCACCAGATACCCGCGCTGGTGCGACTGGGCTATCGGGTCTGGGCTCCGAACCTGCGCGGCTATGGCCGCTCGAGCCGTCCCGGGCGCGTCGCCGACTACCACATCGATCTGCTCGTCGCGGACATCGAAGGCCTGATTCGCGCCGCGGGCGCACGCGAGACATTGCTCGTCGGCCACGACTGGGGCGGCGGCCTCGCCTGGATGACCGCCCTCAGGCGCCGATGCCCGCTGGCGGGACTCGTCGTCATGAACTGCCCCCATCCGGCGCTGTTCGCCCGCGGACTCTACCGGTGGCCGCAGATCCGGCGATCCTGGTATGTCTTTGCCTTTCAAGTACCGAAGCTTCCGGAGCTGCTCCTCGGTCGCCGGGAGGCTCAGGCCATCGCCAGGACGTTCCGGGATATGGCGGTGGACAAGACCCGATTTCCGGACGAGGTACTGGACGTCTATCGCCAGCAGGCGCTCGATCCGGGGGCCCTGACCGCGATGGTCAACTACTATCGGGCGAACCGACGATTCCCTCATGACTTGCACCCGGACGTGACCCGCCCCATCACGGTGCCCACCCTGTTGATCTGGGGCGAGGCGGACACCGCGCTCGGCAAGGAGCTCACCCTGGGCACGGACCGGCTGGTCACGGACCTCACAGTGCGCTACCTTCCGGGCGTGTCGCACTGGGTACAGCAGGAGGCACCGGACGTCGTCAACGACGCCATCACGCAGTGGCTCGGCTAGCAGCCCGTGGTGAAAGTTCGGCTGCATTCGACCGGCGCTGAATCCGGTCGATCGGCGTTGTTCATCGGTCAAATACTGCCTGGCTGCTCCCTCCTTGCGCCTTGCCAGACAGACGCCTCGCCTGGAAACCCCCGGCTCACTCGGGGGGCGAAGTGTCGTCAGGTGGAGTGGCCGTCTCTTCCTCGGTGCGGAGGAGAATGCCCTGCCCGGCCGCCACGAGCGTGACCAACGGGAGATCGCGCAGAACCGCCTCGACCGGATCGTCGAACGGATCCAGTAACCGCATCCCCTCGACCCGAAACGGCAGAAACACGACCGAAGCGTCCCGTGAGCGGTCGACGACCGCCCGAGCGTCGGCGCCCGGCACCGGCTCGACAGTCGCCTCGAACCGTCGCTCTTCCAGTCGATACATGAGGTTCGCGGCCACTTTCTCCCCGGCATCAGCCGCGGCCGGCGCCAACACCCGGATCGCCGCGTCGTCCCACCCGTCGGTCCGGGTCATCAGATAAGCCAGCAGCAACGCGAGCCGCGACGAGTCATCCTCGAACCACCAGACGTCGATCCGACGGTGGTGTGGTTTCGTCTCTGCCAGCCGCACCCAATCGGCCGCGGCCGCGTCGAACACGACCACGTTCTGCTCCAGCCGGATGGCCCGCTGCAGCAACCTGGCATATCGAAGGGACGGCGCCGACGCCCCCTCGCCATGGTGTTCCAGCCAGTTCAGTGCCACCGTGTTGGCGCGAATCGACCCGACGCCCCATGATTGCAGCAGCGTCATCGACGCTTGGGGCAGGTCGGGCGCCACGACGACGAGAGGGAACGCATCCATGGCGTCTGCCCGGAGTTCCGCGCGTAGCTGTTGCTCCGCTTCCCGCTGTCGCACGCGCCCGGACTCCGACACGCTGTCGCCCTCGATCAACTGCACCGCCGTCACGAACCCGGTGCCACCACTGATCCAGGACGCGAGGGCCAGCACGCGCGACCGCCGTTCCGGAGTGTCCGTAAAAAGCAGAATCTGCGGCTGCCAGTCGACCGGTGACTCGGGCTGCTCGACGAGCTCGCGGATTCCGTCTTTGACCTGGCGATATCGGTAGGCCCGCCGGCTGTCTCGCCACCGGGTCGGCACCGCGGTCCACCGGAGATACTGATACCCGGCGAACAGCAGCGCCACGGCCACCGCCGTCGCGGCGGGGTCAATCGCCAGCATGACACCGCCACACAGAAACGTGCCGAGCAAGCTGGCCCGCTTGTTGTACCACCGAAATCGTGGGCGAAACGACGGGCTGGCTCCATGGGCCTCGACGTAGGTGGCGTAGTTGAGCAGGCCATAGGAGATCAGGAAGAACATCGACACGACCGATGCGATCGTGTTCAGGTCACCGACCACGATCGTCACGAGGGCGATCGCTCCGGTCAGCACGACCGCCCGACGAGGATTACCGCTCTCCGCATCGACCGTGGCGAACACACCCAGCCCCTTGAACAACCGGTCGCTCGCCAGGGCCTGCAAGATTCTCGGCGCGCCGAGAAACGACGCGAGCGCCGACGACAGCGTGGCCGACAGCACCCCCGCGTCAATCAGCCACGGCACGCTGGCCACCCGCCCCATGCCTTCGTAGTCGGCGGCGAGATCGGCCAGCGGGCTGGCCGCCGCGAACATGACGATGGCGACGCCGTACACGATCGTGGACAGCCCGACCGCGAGAAAGGTGCCCATGGGCAGGCTCCGCGAGGCATCCTTGAGATCGCCGGACATGCTCACGCCTTGGGTGAACCCGGTAACGGCCGGGAAGAAAATAGCGAACAGGATCCAGAAGGAGGGGGCCGTCGGGTCCGGCTCGCTGGCCAGATTGGCCCTGAGCAGCTCCGGATCCCAGGCCGCGTACGCCCCGATGAAGAACGAGGCCAGTGCCGCCACCAGCAGCGCCATGATCACGAACTGGAACCGTGTGGCCAGGTCTGAACCCGCATACGCCAGCCCGAACAACGCCACCGCCGCAAGCACCGCCGCGAGGCGCACCAGCAGATCGCCGCCCCCAAAGATCGCCGCGACCCCCTCCCCAAATCCAACGCAATAAAACGCGACGGAGACGGCCTGGGCCAGGAACAGGAGCACGCCCAGCGCGCCGCCGTACTCGACGCCCAGGCTGCGTGAAATCAGGTAGTAATCGCCGCCGCCGCGGACTTTGCGGTTCGTCGCGATCGCCGACAGCGACACGCTCGTGTGCACCGAAATGGCGGTGGCCAGCGCCAGCATCCCGAGCGCCTGGAGCAGGCCGGCCGCGCCCACCACGTAGCCCAGCCGCCGAAACAGAATAATGCCGAGAATCGTGAGAATGCTGGGGGTGAAGACCCCCCCGAACGTGCCGAGTAACCGTCGGCTGCGACCGGGTGTGTGACCTGCTATGGTGGAAGAACCGCTCATGACCGAACCGCGATCATACCCGGGTCTCGGGACCTCTGCAGACGGGGCTGCGCCCCGAACCCCACGCGACCGCTACGCGGGGACCACTCCGCGGCCGCGAGGCGCGCACGTGCGCGCCTAGGCGACATCCAGGGTGGTTTCCGAGCGAGGCGTTCGTCTGGCCAGGCGCAAGGAGCGAGCAGCCAGGCGGGCTGTGACCGACGCAGCAACGCTGCCAGACGGACGCCTCACTCGGAAACCTAGAAGCCGAGACCGAGGTGGAGTGCGACGGTGCTGCCGATGCTGTTCCTGAAGGACTCAAAGCCGGAGCTGGCGAGGTTCGAGAGGACGTCGCGCGGGTTGTCGTGACTCGTGAGGTTGTAGAACTGGACTCCGACGTCGACCCAGCGGCCGACGAGTTCCATACGCTTCGTGACGGCCAGGTCCGCCGAGAAGAACGCCGGCTAATCGGAGCTATTGCGCTCGCCGACGACTGAATAGTCCTCGTTGAAGACCGTGTAGGGAAACCCGTTTCGCCACTCGATCCCGGGGGTCATGGTGATGCGCCCGGATAGCCGGACCACGCCCCACAGCGACAACCGATTGGGCACCTCGAAGGGCTGGAACGACTGCTGGTTCTCCAGCAACAGCGGGTTGCGGTGGTTATCGTAGATCTCACCAAAGTCGTTGAGATCGCCGTCGGCGCGCATCTTCGAAAAGGAGGCGTAGAGGTCCCCATGGTCGTTCGCCAACGTCCACCGCACCGTGGCGTCGAACTCGCGGCTCCTCAGGCGTCCGGTAGACGAGAGCACCAGGGCCGGAGCCGCCGGGTCGGTCACGCGATTGACGAGCAACCGATTACTGGAGCGATTCTCTCGATAATTCACCCCGAAGCAACAACGATTCGGTGAGCTGTCGGTCGAACTCGACGTTCCACACGCGACTCGTCGGCTCTTCGAGAACCAGATCGATCCGGTTCTCGAACACGAGCGGGGCACCGAGCGCCAAGCCGGTGAGGTCGTACACTTGTTCGACGCGCGGCTGAAATCGCTCGAACACGTCGACCTGCAAGAACGTCTGATCGAAAAACAGTCCCCACCCGCCCTTGACCAAGGTGCGGCCGGCCTGGTCCAGCGCCAATGAGAACGCCGTGCGCGGTGACAGGTGACTCTCGGAGATCATCGAGCTCTGGTCGTACCGCAGACCGAGATCCAGCGCCAATCGTGGACTCACCTGCCAGTGGTCCTGCACGTAGCCGGAAGTCATCACATCCGAGGCCTCCAACTCGCCGGGGCCACGAAAGGTGATCCGCTTCAACAGGCGTCCATCGGCGCCACGGACCTCTATCGGGCCGCTCCGGTCGATCCCCTCGAATGACGTGGCGAACACCTGTCCGCCGAATTTGACCAGATGCTGACCTCTCCAGGCCAAGCTCTGCAACCGAGCGACCCCCAGCTCGAGCTGGGTGCTGGTGCGGTCGATCTCGTTGAAATAGTTGCCGCGTAGCCCATCAGGGGTCAGCTGGGCCGGTCCCGCTCCCTCCGGCCGTACGGCCACGTCGAACCCTCTCAGAGCGAACCGCGTCTCCCAGAGCGTGCTCGCGCCAGTGGCCAGCCGGTCGACCAGCGCTACATTCCAGCCACCGAGGTCCGCTTCCGGGGTGGCCTCCGCAAAGTCGATGGAGCTGATCCCCAGATTGTCCACGGTCGACGGAAACACGGACAGAGTCCCGGTCATCGAGTGACGATCGGTGAGTTTGAGGTCGACCTGCGTGAACACGTCGAAGCCCTCGACGATTTCCTCCGTATCGCCGGGAATGTTCTCCTTGACTTCGGAACGCACGAATCGGTAGTCGAACGCCTGCGAGATCCAGGCCCGGCCACGGTTCGAACCTCGGTCACCGCGCCGGACACCCGCCCGAATTCCGCCGAATAGGGCACCGCGTGCACCTCGACCGTATCGACGACGCTCAGCGGCACCTCGAACGCGAACTGGCCCGTGACGGGATCGGTGGCATTGGCCCCATTGACGAGCAGGGTGCTCTGGCTCGGACGGGTGCCGTTGAAGCTGAGACGCCCGCGGGGATCACGCACGACGCCGGGTAAGAGCGGCAGCGCGTCCTGGAAACGATCGATCGGCAGCTGGAAGACCTGCAGGAACTCCGTCTCGAACTCGTCCTTTTCGAGCGGCTGACCGCCCCCCGTGCTGGCGTCGACGGTGACCACTTCCGACAGCGGAGCCACCTCCAGCAGCAGCCGCACGCCGAGTACCTGGCCCGCCACCACCTCGACCGGACCCACCATGCCGGACGCGTAGCCTGAGAGATCAGCCGCCACAATATAGGCGCCAAGCGGTAGCGCCGCGAATTCGAAGGCCCCGGCGCCGTCGGTAACGGTGGCATCGAGGACCGGGTCAACCCCAGGGTCGGCGGCCTGAGCGGAATCAATCCCGGCCACGGTCACCGTTGCGCCGGAAAGCACATGGTTGGCGGAATCGACGACGCCCCCCTCAATACGCGCCGTTTGAGCCTCGACGGCGCCTGGCCAAGCGACCAGCGGGCAGCACATGAGACCGACGACGAAGAGCGCCTGTGCCCGCATGTCGGAGAGCTACTACCGTCGCGGGCGGCTCAGTCGCTGTGCGAAACGAGGTCGCGCGACGCGGAGAGGCCCGATCGATTGGCGATGACGGACAGACGGTTGTACGCTCGCGTGGCAGTTGGCGGCCTCGACGCGCCGAGGCCGCGTCCCGCTGAAGAAGGAGACAGATACCCGATGTTCGATACGAGTCAGTACGCGGTCGTTGGACGCATCAGCCCACCGGCCGGGCCGACCAAGGTCTCCTTGTGACGACGACGCCGGCAGACCTCACCGAGAAGAACAGTCGCGACGACCGCATCCTGCTTGAGGGGCCGCAGAGTCGCACCAGAGACCTCTGGCTGGTGCTCAGATCCGTCAGGGATTTCATCGCCGGGTTCCGAGGGCTGCACTTCGTCGGCCCGTGCGTCACCGTGTTCGGGTCGGCCCGATTCAAACCGGATCACCCCTACTACGCCCTCGGCCGCGAGGTGGGCGCCGGCTTGGCCCGGCTGGGTTTCACGGTGATGACCGGCGGCGGTCCGGGGTTGATGGAGGCGACCAACCGCGGGGCGAAGGAGGCCGGCGGACGCTCGGTCGCCTGCAATATCCGCCTGCCAAAGGAAGAGGACCCGAACCCCTACGTGGACCACTCTGTCACGGCGCACTACTTCTTCGTGCGCAAAGTACTGCTCTTCAAGTACTCCTACGCCTTTGTCGCGTTGCCGGGCGGCTTCGGCACCATGGACGAGCTCTTCGAGGCGCTGACCCTCGTGCAGACCGGCAAGATACAGAGCTTCCCCATCGTGTTGATGGGCACCAGTTACTGGCGCCGACTGCTCCATCTGATCCATCGGATGGAACGCGAAGGGACGATCAGCGTGCGGGACCTCAGCCTGTGGCTCACGACCGACGACCTCGACGAGGCGATGGCTCATATCCGCACGCACACCGTCGACAAGTTCGGGCTACTCAAGCGCCCGGTGCCGAAACCGTCGAGAGTGTTGCGTGAACCACGTGTCGCTCCGCGTCGGACTACGGACAACTAGTCCCTCTGGCATGGACGCGCGTGTGGCGACCTGGCTCATGGCAGGTCGAATTGATCGACAGTCAAGACCGGCATGTCGCCGTCGGTCGCCAGCGACACCTCGCCACGCACCCGCACCACGGCGTCACCGGCCGCCGCCCCGAGCGCACCGACCCGGTCTCCGGCCAGGACGAAGCCGATGTCGTCCGGTAGCATCAGCGCGGTAACGGCGTTTGTCTCGGAGATCCGGCCGACCGCAGTGAGCCTGAACGCAGTCGGCGTGAACCCGGCGTTTCGAATGACGTCGCGGACGGCCATCAGCGACACACTCGTGCCCGGCTCGAGCCCTAGCACGACCCGGCCCTCCTCGCCTTGGATCTCAACCCGCGCGACGTAGTCCAGCCGGGACAACCGTCGCTCCAGACCTTGCGCGCACGACGGACAGGTGAGCTCGACCTCCACGGTCACCTCGACCATGCCTGGCTCACCCAATGGCTGCGCGACCGTCTGGCCGGCGACGCTCATCGCGGCCACACCGACCAACAGGCGCCCCACCCACCTGGTCGATGGTTGCATCACCGCCGGCTGTGTTCGCACGTGTCGCGGGGCCGCTAGCCCCACTCCTTGCCTAGCGAGTCAAGGTCCGCGCGACCCAGATCTTCGGCGGTCATGAACGGCTCGAGCGAGACGTCGGCGTCGAACGTCAGGAAGAACGGTTCGGCCAGCCGGGGAATATCCGTCGGGTCGTTGACGGTGACCACCAGAATCCCACCCCGCCGTCCGTTGCTGGCATTGAAGTAGGCCGCCTCCGGCTTGATCGCCTCCATGATCCGTTGAATTTTCTGACCGGCGGTCCCGTCGCGAACGGCCGCGTTGAACGGGTCGATAGGGAACCGGACGTGCATCAGCATCTGCATGGCCAATCTCCTGAGTCATTCGTGACATACATGTGAGGGAACAAGGTCAGCACAGTAAGCGGATGAATGTACCACGTGCGTCGGCGGGGACGGTGGACGGCCGACCGCCAGGCCGCGTGGCGTCCTCGTAGGGAAAGGGAATCGGTCAATAGAGAATCGTGAAACTGCCGTCGCGCTCCGCGATCGCAGCGGGCCGGCTCCACGCCGGGATGTCACCCGTCGAGCCGTGGACTTCAGTCGGTTGACGTCGTTGGTCGTATTCCTGCCAGTGCAGGATGCCTCCCTGGTTCCAGGCCATCCCTTCCGTCCACACGAACAGGACCCGTCCGTCGGCGGCACGTGTGACGACCGGATGCTTGCGATGTTCACCGGGCGACGGCGGACCGATGGGCTCAGAGACGGCGCCCGTCGGTCGATCGACGGTGGCCCACACGACTTGCCCCGCGGTTTCCCACGCGAGGGTCATGACCCCCTCGTCGTCGCCATCATCGTCGCGTGCCGCGGCCGTCGATATCGACGACGTGGACATCGGACAGGCTCCGAGCCGCCACCCTTCGAGCCGAGTTCGCTCCAACGTCCTCCCATCGGAACGCAGCAGGAACATGTCTCGATGGTCAGGCGGTGCGAAGCCCCGATAGAGCGCGCGCGTGGTTCCCGCGCGATCGATCGCCGCACTCATCCCGCAGCAGCCGCACACGCCAGGCTCAGATATCGCGACTTCCGGGGCAAACGTCGTCCCGCCGTCGATGGACGTCGTCATCCAGACGCGTCGCCGCTCTTCTCCGCCTTCACCGGCGTCCGCGTGCCAGAGCACCGAGACGCGGTCGTGCGTGTCCGCGGCCACCGTGCCGCCGCCATCGAGCCCAAAGGCATGGGTCACGAGGTTGCGCTGCGGCTCGAACTCGCCGCGGTCGCCGAGACGCGCATACAGCATCGGGCTCTGGCCGTCTGGTCCACGAGGCTCTGCGCGGTCGGAACCCATCCAAGACACGTGAGCTCGTCCGCCGGTTCCCAGGGCCAGATGGGCGCCGCGAACGGTCCCGATCGCGATGACACTGGCGGATTGCGAGTTCACCCGGAGCGGGGATGAGAAATCGGCGGCGTCCACAGGCCGGCGGATGTAGTAGACATCTCCAGCCACCGGGTCGCCGGTGAAGTAAATCAAGTGCAGGGTGCCGCTTGCGTCGACCCGCGCCATGGGCTGGATGTGCCCCTCAGGCAGTTGCCGCAGCCGAACCGCGTTGGGCTCTGCGCCGTGCGCGCGATCCGCGACGGCCACTCCAACCATGAGCAGGGTGACGCCCAACCGCACGAGGATCGTGAACATCGCCGCGGACACGCAGGTGCGCTGTCTCATGACATTTCCTCGGGTCGAACCCGGCCGGCCGGCATGCGCCCCTCGATCCAGGTCCGTAAACTCAAAACCAGAGCCGCAGCCCCGCGACCAGCCGCCGACTCCCTGCCGACGCACCCGCGGCCGCCGCTAAACGCGACGTGTCACCCAACGTATCACGCCACCGAATGCCAATGTATGGCGCAAACTCGCGCCGGATCTCGTAGCGGAGCCGGAGCTCACCGTCCACGGTGCTCAACCCGGCCCCGAGACCTCGCTCGACGTCCGTCTTGCCGAACAGATTGAGCTCCACCACCGGCTGCAGCACGAGCCGGTTGTTCAACCGCAACTCGTACTCCGCCGCCAGCCGGGCCGCGGTGCGCCCTCCGGTCCCGAGATAGGCCGTCGCCTCAATCTCGAACCAGTAGGGCGCCAGGCCCTGGACACCAACCGCCAGCCAGGACTGCGCGGGGCCCGGCCGGGCGTCCTCGCGCAGTCCGACGAGCACGTCCCACCAGCGAGCGAACGCCCGTCCGTACAGCACATGCGCCTCGGCCTCGCCGAGATGACCGCCATCCGCGTCGCCCTCGGTACGAAACCACAACCGGTTCTGGTCGCCGCCAATCCAACCTGTCGAGTCCCAGCTCGGGCCCGCATGCGTGTCGCCCCCGTGCCACTCGAGTTGGTCGACGAGCACAAAGGCGTGCACAGCGCTGTCCGGCGTCGCATGCGCTTCCACGTCCGGAAACGCCGCGGCCCGGTCGGCGTCGGTGACGGGCGGTATTGGCGTGGCTGGCTGCGCAAGGGCCGCGTGCGGGGAGAGACACGCCACGACACCTGCGCACCCGACGACAAGGACGGTGAGGCGCCTCATACGTCGACCCGCACTTCTCTGAACATGCCAGCGGCCATGTGGTAGAGCAGGTGGCAGTGGAACGCCCACCGTCCCAACGCGTCGGCTCGCACCCGAAAACTCCGCCTGGAACCGGGCGGCATGTCGACAATGTGCTTTCGGAGATGGAACTCACCGTCGTCGTTCTCGAGGTCGCTCCACATGCCGTGCAGATGCATGGGGTGCGACATCATCGTGTCGTTCACCAGCACGATGCGCATCCGCTCGCCGTAGGTGAGCGGTATCGGATCGGCATCAGAGAACTTGATGCCGTCAAACGACCACGCGAACCGCTGCATGTGACCAGTGAGATGGAGCTCCACCGTACGGCCTGGTTCTCGCCCATCGGGGTCGGGAAACAACGTCCGCAAATCAGCGTAGGTCAGCACCCGACGCCCGTTGTTGCGCAACCCAATGCCGGGGTCGTCGAGCCGTGAGCTGGGCATCATGGTCTGCATGTCGACCAAGGGATTACCTCGTTCGCTCGATGGATGCGGCTGCATGGCCGCGTCGGCGGTGACCATCGCCGGCATGTCGTGACCGACCTCCGCGTCCGGCGGCGGCGGGGCGACCCCGTGTTCCGCATGGGGTGCGTCGGGCGGGGGCGCCGCCGCGGCCGCGTCATGGGCGTCGTGATTGCTGGGCGGCGGGTCCGACATCGTGCCCGGCATGCCCGTGTGGACGCCGTGTCCCAAGTCGTCCATCGTCAACAACGGTCTGGGACCGAGCTCGGGCATCGGCGCGCGCACGCCTGCACGCACGGCCAGCGTGCCGCTGGCGAACCCCGTACGATCCAACGACCGTGCCCAGATGGAGAACGCGTCCTGACCCGACGGCTCGACGATGACGTCGAACGTCTCGCCCGAGGCGATGCGAAACTCATCCACCGACACCGGATGCACATACTGGCCATCGGCAGCGACCACGCGCATCGACAGGCCCGGGATCCGGACGTCGAAGTAGGTCATCGCCGACCCATTGACGAATCGCAGTCGGACGCGTTCTCCGGGCGTGAACAGACCGGTCCAATTCCCCGCCGGGGCCTGCCCGTTCAGCAGATAGGTGTAGGTCGCCCCCGTCACGTCGGACAGGTCGGTGCGGTTCATCCGCATCTCGCCCCACGCGACTCGGTCGGCCAGGGCCGCTCCGAACCCCCTGGCCCGAACATCGCGCACGAAGTCGCCCACCGTCGGCTCGTTGAAGTTGTAGTAGTGAGACTGCTTTTTGAGTTTGGCGAAGACGCGGTCGGGGTTCTCGTCCGTCCAATCGGACAGCATCACGACATGGTCGCGGTCGTACGCGAACGGCTCCGGATCGATCGGGTC
>Ga0310124_10001582_pt1 | contig 15794 bp, 14 predicted proteins | sample CB11b_AW_Bot5_MG_FD_203507 | JGI IMG/M metagenome (GOLD analysis project Ga0310124, IMG submission 203507) | Marine microbial communities from Western Arctic Ocean, Canada - CB11b_AW_Bot5 | ecosystem: Environmental > Aquatic > Marine > Oceanic | place: Canada: Western Arctic Ocean | collected... | reverse complement strand
TACCAGCAAATCAGTGGCGGTCAGCATATCTGGTCCGAACTGAATCAGCCCGTCGCCTTAGCCAGTCGCTTCAACTTCTTACCCTGCTCTTTGTGCAGCTTGCGGAAGCGGCGGATTTGCTCCTTGGCCATATCCGCCTCCTTGCCGCCGAGCGGTTCGGCTCGCTTCTTCGAGAGCGCCTGTTCGAAACATTTGATCCCGTCTTGAAAGCGCTCGACTTCTCCATAGGCCGTTCCCATGTTGTAGAGTGTGGCCCCGGTGACGCCGGCCGGGTCGACGGACATCGCCTTGTGGTAGGCTTCTATGCACTCGCCGTAGCGCTCCAGATAGTAGAGTGAGTTTCCTCTGGCGTTGAGCAGACGAATGACCATCGTGTCATCATCCACGAACGAGGGCAGCGCTTTGTCGAAGCAGGCGAGTGACTCGGTGTACTTTTCATCAGTCAGCAGAGCAAGCCCCTTGTTGTACCACTCTATGTCCGGATTGGCGACTGATGTTGACTCCCTCATCCCTAGGACGCCGCTGTCCGCAGCGGCCGATTCCGAAACCAGAGCCACCTTGGCAAGGTCAACCACGGGGTTGTCCTCGACGACCCTCCTCTCTACCGCCTCTTGCTCATGCACCCCGGCAACACTGTCCAATGCGGATTCGGCCTGAGCGACCTCCTCGGAGCTGACGGGATCAGCAACAGGATGCGGTTCTGGTGGCGATGCCGGCGTATCCATCTCAGCCCACGGATCATCATCGACAGCTGGTTCAGGCTCCGGTTCGGGAGTCTGCTCCACTATCGGTTCAGGGTCCGGTGTGGTTTCCACCACCGGTTCAGGAGTGATTTCAGGAGTTGGGGCTGCCATCTCTACGGGTGCTTCCCCGGTCAATCCAGCGATCTTGTTCTCGATCTTTGCAGCAGTCTCGATTTCGCCTGCAGCCACGAATGTTCTCCGCAGTCCCTGCCATAGTGCGACATCTTCACGCGCATGCTCTATCTGCCCCCGCCACACCTTCACTGCCTGCGCGTGGTCACCTGAGAGTGTCAGTGCCCGTGCCCTCAGCACTGTATTTTCACGCCCCCCATCATCAGGGATGTGCTTGAGTGCCTCAGTCGCCAATGCTGGACCCTCAGGGAGTGTCACCGGAAGTTCGCCGATTTGGTCAAGAACCGCGCGCTCCCCTTCACCTATATCGACGAGCAACTGGGCGAACTCAACTCTGTCAGGATGCTGTGGTTCGGTGTTGAGCAGAGACCTCCAGGCGTCAATCGACTGCTCCAACCGCCCTAGTTGCATAGCGGCTCCAGCCAATGCCCGCGCAGCATTCGTGTAGTCACCCCTCAGGGACAGCGCTGTCTCGAAGCAGGTCGCTGCGGTTTCGATGTGCTCTCCCTTCCTGTGCAAGGTTCCCAGATTGTACCATGAAGAAGAGTCCTCGTTGTCCAATTCAAGGGCGTAGTTGAATGATTCAATGGCGTTCTCGTCCAATCCCATGCGTGCCATCGCATTGGCTGCGATACGCCAGCAGCGGGGGTCTTCCGCAGCGGTGGTGTGCAGGTGGTCGCGCAGCAGATCCAGCGCGTCTTCGACATCGCCGGCTTTCACCATCTGGGCAGCGAGGTCAGCCAATCCATCCAGGTCAACAGCGGGCTCTTCTGCTACCGGCTCGGGAACTGGAGCAGGTTCAGGTTGTGCTACAGGTTCAGCCTGCAGAGGTGCAGACTCAACAGCCGGTGCAGGAGTTGGGTCAGGTGGAGGTGCAGCGGGCGTCTGTGGGGGTTCCGTGCCGGCGGCAATCTCGGAGAGCAGGGGGTGTGATGGGAATGAGCGGAGGCCTATGTGCGCCCAGCGAGCAGCATCGTCATTGTTCTCGCTACGTGACAGCAGGACGGCGAGATTAGCAGCTGCTGGACCGTGGTCAGCCTGCATATCGAGGCAGATGGTGAACGACTTCTGCGCCTCTTCTATGTCACCGTTCATCTCGTGTATCACTCCACGGTTGAACCATGCCATCGCGTTGCTCGCGTCGGCGGCAATCACCTGATTGAACTTGGAAAGGGCCGCCTTCGACTTGCCTTCTCTGCCCAGTTCCTCGCCGTCGGCCAACAGCGCGTCTATATCGATGGCATCATCTTCATCGCCGTCAGCCTCGTGATCCTCATCACTCTCAGACGCCTGCTCTTCATCTGCGGAGTCAGAAGTCAGGCGTCCCTTGATGCTGCTCGCTGCCTCTGAAGTCTTCTCCACGATGTCACTACCGACCCCCCCTACCATTCGAAAGACTGGGATTACATGTTCGCCGACGGTCTCAGTCACCTTCTCGACGACTGGCTCAACTCGGTCCACTACCTTCTGGACGCCTTCGCTGACTACCTCTGACGCTTCACTGAGTTTCTCCTTGACTGTGCTCGAATGCTTCGGTGGTACACCGAAGAGGGCGCCATCGCAGTCGGGGCAGGCTGCTTCGCGACCGTCGAGGTCGGTGTCGCAGTGAGGACATGATTCGTGACCGTGCTCAGGCATGACTCAACCGGCCAGCGACCAACACCATTCACGGATAAGGGTTCTCCGTGCGCGCATATGCGGGTGCGAGCGTTCTAGTGGTTGAGCGGGAAAACGTATGAAGAGACGCCGACTCGCCGCAGCATGGCAGACGAACCAGTGCGCGTGATGGGACTGTCGGGGAGCATCAGTGCCACTTCAGCCAATCAGAGACTGCTCACCCTGGCGCTCAGGGCGGCCGAGCAGACGGGGGCGGAAGCCGTTCGCTGGGACCTTGACGAGAACCCCCTGCCTCTGGTCGGTGCGGCTGGATCGTGGGAGGATGAGAACGTCAAGGCGTTCCAAGAGATGGCCAAGAGCGTCGATGCATTCATCGTCAGCAGCCCAGAATATCACGGATCGATGTCCAGCGTGATCAAGAACCAGTTCGACTGGCTCTATTTCGAACATGTAGAAGGCAAGACGTTCGGCGTTATGTCGACTCTTGGCGGTCAGACCAACTCGAACACACTCAACCACCTGCGGCTGGTGGTTCGCTGGCTCAGGGCATGGGTTGTGCCGACACAGGTCGCTGTGGGCAATGTGAAGAGCGCTTTCAATGATGATGGAGAACTTGAGGATGAGGAGTTAGCCAGCAGGGTGGAAAAACTCGCTCAAGAGGTCATAGACCACGCCATTAGGATGCGTGATTGACTAACTATTCGCGGAATTGTTAGTCGTTTGTTCAGTCAAACGGCACCACCGTCGACCAGCGATTCAAGGTGGGCCAGGGATCTCTTCGCTGCCTCGCACACTTCTTCGTCGTCATCCTCCATCCTGTCAACGAGGATGGGTACAACCCGCGCGTCAGGGAAGCGAGCGAGTAGTTCGACGCCCAGCCTGCGCACGGTCGGCGAGCGGTCGTTGGCGGATTGGATGACAAGAGGGATCGCCCTGTCACCTTCGAACTGCCCTATCTGCTGCAGGGCTGTGTGGCGCACATGCGTCTCATGATCATCAAGTCCACGTGCAAGGAAAGGAAGCGCCGCGTTATGACCGATGCGCCCCAGAGCCTCGTGCGCATGCACGCGTACGGTCGTGTCAGGGTCATCCACACAGCGTCCGACCTGTTCTATCACGAGACTGTCACCCAGACGTCCTAGGGCGGACAGGCATCCTCTGCGGACAAGCGGGTTCGGGTTTCGGCATCCATCCAATATCGGATTGTAATGCCCGACGTGCACCAATGCGGCCACCGCATTGGTATGCAGTTCCCGTTCTGACAACGCATTCACCAGCGCCCCGCAACCGTTCGCATCTCCGATCATCCCCAACGCCTCGATGGCGCTGTTGCGCACATCCGCATCCAACATCGGATTGGCGACCATGGCGCTCAGGGGCTTCGTTGCTCGCTTGCCCAGACGGAAGGCCATCTCCGGGTCCTTTCCCGCCACAGCCACCCCCTGACTCACCGTGCGCTGGATGGAGACCAGCCGGATGATTCCCTGGATGAGGATGAAGTCGATTGTGAGCAGGATGAACATCACCAGATGTCGACCCCAGATCGAGTCGAACTGCACATCGGAGACATGTACGTCGTAAACCTCGGACCAGTCGAGCAGTGAGCGGAAGAACAGGTCGACACCGAATGCCAGCCAGGTCGACATCGTCGCCCCCGCATCGACATCGTAGAGATTGAACAGACGATGACTCAGTTCGAGCAGCAGGGGGATGAGTGCGAACAGTTGCAATGCTGAGATTAGTGCTCCGAGGCGTAGGTCGGGGAGACTGTCAGGGTCTAGATCATCCAACTTGTGGGCGATGCGTGTTCTGAGCTTCTCGTTCTGTGTCCACGCTCTGCCGATGGCGAGCACACCGATGTAGCCCATAATCACCGCCAACAACGCCAATGGAGCAGGCGCGAGGCGGGCAATCGCGTAAATCAACCCGTAGACGGAGATCAGGGCAGCGGTTCGCGGCAGGGGGTCGACGAAGCCTACGCCGAAAAGCCGCGCATATCCAGCCAACAGCTCATCCATAGTGCGCAGACCTTGACGCACCCGTTCCAACTGTGACACGACCCCACCCAGACCGTACCGGCGACCCTCTGAATATCACCCTTTCAGCGCCCAACCGTACCCACAGCACCAATTCTGAGGATGTTCGCAACCTTCACGATGAGAAACCGAGAGTTACTCTTCTGCATCAGAATGCGAATGAATGCTTGTGAGGCACGATGAGTGGGACGAGGGGGGTTTTGACCGTAAACCAAACGGACTCCGGGCCCCCCCGCCCCGTATCCCCGGAGCAATCTGAGCGAGGGGGGCCTCCTATTGAATGATGCGCGGCCGGGCTATGCCGGCTCGACGCCAGAGTGGGCCCGCCCAGATTTGAACTGGGGTCTGACGCCCCCGAAGCGCCAAGTATAGCCAAGCTAACCCACGGGCCCTGTGAGTGATATGTCCATCGTACCGCCCGATATGTCATTATCGGTTCCACCCCCACGCGGCTCCGATGCCCCCCGGCTGGTACCTGCTCCTGCTCGTCGTCTCCCTGTGTGGGGTGGGTGCGTGGTACGTGCGTCACTTCACTCAGAATGTGGAACTGCTGCGCCTGCTCGCGGGCGTGGGCATCGTGTCGATGATCAGTCTGGTCATCTGGACATGGCAGGTCGGGTGAGCGGATGAGTGACGATAGTGCACGACTCGAGTGGGACGGTGGCGTGCTGGAAGGTGCATATCCGGTGCGATTACCTGTCTGGTGGGCACGTCGAGGTGAAGCCGGACCCCACCCGGACCTTCCGGGCGTGTCGGGCCGCTTCATCGTTCTCAGGCATCCGAAGCGGTTCCTCAGATTCGAAGGAGTACTCGCTCGGATGCTGAAGGGGCCGAAGGAGCTGCGTCGAACGCTTGACGACATGAACAGCCTGTTGTGGGAGTTGTGCGATGGTCACCGCGACTTCGAGGAGATCTGTGGACTCCTGAACGAGACATTCCATGAGCGCATCGACCCGGCAGTCGAGAGGGCAGAAGCCGCCCTGCGCCAACTGAACACGCTCGGATTCCTCGCATTCAGCAGGGATGAGTTTGAGGACCACTGGCCGACCGGGCCGGGCATCGACCCCTCAGGAGAACTCGAAGTGACACGCGATTCCGCACTCGACAGTACACCGATTGACGGTGACAGGATCGATTGACTCTACATCCGGGACCCGCAGCGAGCGCATACCACCTGGCCTTCCTGACATGCGGCGTGGGCGTACACTCCACACTGTGGGCATTCCGACCACTGGTCTTCGTGTGTGAGAGTCGCTGAACAGAAAGCGCAGTCCACCGCCGGGAGAGATGGCTCGGCGCCGGGTTCCTGCACCTGCTCGTCCTCAGATTCAGTCGGTTCCGGTGCAACTTCGGAATCGGGGGGGGAATCATCCTCTTGCTGTGGCTCGATGGTCTCCGTCTCACCTCCACCGAGCAACTCCGCCGCTTTCGAAGGGTCCATCGACGGCGACTCCTCTTCAGCCCGCTGCGTTTCACTCACCCCAAGGCTTCCAAATGCTCCCTTGAGGTCGGGTTGTGCCGTTTGCTGTTGGAGCACTTGCTCGTGTTGTGCCGCCTGTTGCTGCTGCCACTCATGCACCTGTTGATCAGTCCACTGTTGGGATTGCTGCTGTTGCACCATTCCAACCGCGGGTTGTTGCTGCTCTACGGGCTGCGCCTGCGCTTGAGGTGTCACTGGCTGCACCTGCTGCTGGACCGGAACCTGTTCGACCTCGTCCTCGTCCTCATCGTCGTAGTAATCGTCGTCGTATCGGCTCCTCCGGCGTTTAATCAGAATCACCATCGAGACGATGAATATCATGAACAGTAGGCCGACAGCCGCGGCGACGATCGGCAGGTTCGATTCAGGGATCACATAGCCGAACACGACGAATTCGTCGGGCTCATCTACCGGGGTTTCAAGCACCATGAGCAACGAGTGCCCCCACACCTGTTCAGCGTCCCCATCATACACGGTCATCAGCATCGGGTTGGGCGGAGGATCGTCCGGAGCGGTGAGTTCACAATCCCATCTCAACTGTCTAGGAGATTCCGCGCTCGCAGCTGGAATGACGAGGATCCACCCTCCAGCCACCTCTGGCTGACTGCAGGTGACACTCCAGAGGGGTGCATCATCAAACTTGAATTTCAATTCTTCAGTGAACGAGGAGCGGCTGGTGACATTCACCTTGAACAGCATCCTCTGTCCTGGTGAGATCAGTTGTGAGGCATCGAGCGAGTGCTCGAAGGATAGGTCCCGGTGCCAGGCAACGACAACAATGAGTGAGCGCACCACCACCTGCGGCTCACCTTCCTCGTCAGCCCCCCCTTCAAGGGTGAAGTTGAATGTGATCTGCGTGCCAACCGCCACATCTCTGCTGATGGTGATTATCGCCACGAGCGACAGGTCCCTCTGCGGAGGCAGCGGGGTCGTCATCCACTCACCTAGATTCATGGTCAGGCCACCATTGGAAATGGTCGCGTGCACGCCGGGGAGCAGGGTGTCAGCAGTAACTCGGATTCGCAATTCCCCATCATAGGAGTTGCCGTCGTTGCGCACGGTCAACCCGATCATGTGCAAACTATCCGTACGCACGTCGAGGTGTGCCTCCTCCAGTTCGGAGAGCCACGGACGCACCACCCGCTTGGTGAGAATCTCAAAGGCGTGGGAGTTGTCGATCGGGTTGTTGTCGCTACCCTCCATCGGCGCGATGCTCACAGTCAGTTCGAACGACTGGCTGGCATCTTCGCTTCCAGGGACGTCGATCACGACATCGATCTGGGCGATATGCAATCCCTCATATTCAGGGCTGAGTGAGATGGGTCCGGACAGATTCACTCCCTCCAGCAGCATCCACCAGTTCCACCCCAAGGGGAGTCCTGAGACTGACACAATGGCATGATCCGGACCGTTACCCCCATTCTGCACCTCGAAGCGGAAGGCGGTGCTGCCAGCCGGCTCAACCTCAGTGGGAATGTCGATCGGTGTCAATATCAGGTCGTGATTCATCAGTACCCTGACGCCGCTGAACGAGGTGCTGGCAGCCTCATATCCCGAGATCTGGCTGATGGCTGTGGGCAGCAGGACGGGAGCCGGATCGCCCGCTTGTGCATTGAGGGGGGCGGTGACGGTCACCATCAGTTGGCCGGTCTCACCCGAACGGACCACCAGTGTGGTCATCATCGGTAGCGAGATGTTCCAGCCACGCATTCCAGATTCCTCGAGAGTGAAGGAGAACGTGTCCTGGCTCGATGCATTGTTCCAGACGGTGAATGGCACCTCGACCGAATCCCCTGGGTCCACCAACCAACCCCCGTCAGGAATGATTTCTGGGTCGACTCCGACCGATGCATCGGAGACCATCGAGGCTGTCAGGTTGAGCCGTATGGAATCGGTCACGCTGGAGTCCGCTTGGCTGGTGGCGACGAGGTCGATTACCGCTTGCTGACCGGGAAGGGCGCTCGCTGGGATGCTCGCGGCCAGCAGCACAGTCGCAGTCACCTGAGGGGGGAGAGTGACGCTCGTCTGCTGGTTTCCGGATATCGCGAAGCTCCAGTTGTCCCAGGTGATGATGTCGGCGGCCGTGAGGACGAAAGTGTCGGAACCGTCACCGGCGTTGGTCAGGTTGACGGAGAACTCGCAGGTGTCCCCCGGCAGACAGTAGAAGGAAGAGGCAGAAGGCTGCCATTCAGGGATGTAATCAGGGTCCACGATGGTGGTCACCTGCACCGAGGCGGTCGTGGGTTGGTTCTGCTGTGAAGTGACAGTGACCGTCGCCGTCTGAGAGCCGGTGGGGGCGCCCGATCCCGGTCTGATCTGCACACGGAAATTCAGGGTCTGTCCAGGGTCGAGTTGCAGAGTCATGCCCGGCAGGATGGTCGAGCCGGACATGTGCACGAACTGTGAGTCCCAGCCAGCTGGTAGCCCGGAGACGGTTGGCAGGAACTCATCTGTGAGATTCCCGTCATTGGTGATTGTCAACTGATGGTCCGACCAGTGACCTCGCCGTGCATGGCCGTCGAGACCCTTGCTCAGGCTGACACCGAACTCCTCCGGCCAGACCACCTCGTCGTAGACGAACACAATATCCTCAACCCAGTATCCAGCACCATGGTTGGTTGCGTCGGAGAGGAAGCGCATGCGGAACTGTGTCTGAAAGGATAGCAGGTTTGCCGGGACCGAGAATCCTGGTGTTGAGAACCCCCCGCTGGGGCGATTCACCTCGTTGTTGATCGTCCAATCGGTTCCGTCGGTCAGGTCGGTGTCTGGTGAGCCGAAGAATGACAACCCACCTGCATGGGTGTTGCTCCATCCCCCCGCTCCTCCCCATTCGATGAGGACCCCATCGTTGGTGTCACCGACCGACCCAGTGTAGAAGAATCCGAGTTTGGGATACGTGTTAGGGTTCGGGTGAGCGTTGCGGAGGTCGAGCACCGGGCTGGTCAAGGATTTGTCCCAACTCGCACCATATGTGCTGCTGCTACCGGCGGTGCCGACATGGAATGCGTTGCTTCCACTCAAGGTTGCAGTACTGTCCACCATCCAGTTAGGGTCGAAGGACCACAGGCCTTGGCTGTCACAGTTTTCGTACAACTGGGCGATCGTGAGGTGGCGAGAGCGAGCGTCATTACCGTTGTTGTCGTCAGTCGGATGCAAGGTGGTGGCGACCAACGTGTGGTTCCCCCCGTAATGTGGGACCCAGACATGCGATACCGTGGCGGTATCCGAGGCAGCGATCGAGGGCACGTTCACGGAGGTGTTCAGGATCTCGAAGTCCTGGTATTCATTGTGCTGCACCACGATGCGCAATGCGAATCCGCCCGAAGAGGCGCTTCCCTGATTGCTGATGCTGACCGAAATTCGTTGCGATCTGTTCAGCATCCCATCGATGACATAGAGGTCGGCCGGGCGGGTGAATCCTGTCCCCGATGGGTCATGGCTGGAGAGCAGACGGTACTTCGACTCGTCGGAGGACGAAGTGTATTCGAGATCGAATCCGGAGGGGTAGACATCTATTCCGCTCGCCCTGCCCGCTGCAGGCTGAGTTTCCGTTTCTCCAAGTTCCTGAACCAGCGCAGACCACGAGGTGAGCAGCATCAGCACCGCGAGCAGGGCGGCACGAGTCATGATGAAACAGCGCATGCTGACCATACGAACCGGAGTTCTATCTTTATCAACGAATTGGTCGGCCAAGGGGAATCTATGATTCACCTAGGCCGGTTCTCCCACATGCTCTGACTCTTCTGCCAGTGCGGCATCCCTGCCACGCTCCTCCGCCTTCTCTTTCAGCCGGCTCCCGTAGTAGAATCCCATTGGGAGCAAAAGCACCAAGGAGAGGCATCCGAGCAACGCCGTGAGCGACCAGAATCCCTCAGTGACCGGGTCCAGTTGGAACGGTTCGATGTCCAATAAGTCGTGCTCGACGATTGTCATCGTCACCGTTACGTCATCAGGGTCGATGTCGTTCTCCGCTCGGAGAATCAAGCGCCAGGTGACAGTGCTGTCCGCGGTGGCGATCATCTGCTCGACCTCCGTCCGTGCAACCGTTTCATTCACTGCTCTGAGAGAGCCCAACCCAGAGAGCGGCAGCTCGTCGTCGAGCAGGCCGCGCAGGCGTGTCAAACCATCATCATCAGGCGTGGCGGTGTGGGTGTAGGAGAGGTCGCAGGTGTTGACGATCTCGAAGTCGTCATCGGGGGCGAGGCAGTTGAACATGCCTGACTCCTTTTTCACCAACGCAGGATGACTCCACCACCGCTGCCCTCCTGAGGTGACCTCGAGTTCCCCATCCGCAGGGAGTCCTTCGACGCTGAAGTTCACCCAGGTGAATGCTCCGGTGACCTCTGCGGTGAACACCACTGTTCCATCTCCGGGATCCGCGTGCTCCAGTTGTACATCCACTTCCTCGTTGCTCGTGGTGTAGAGATAGTACTCCGAATCGAGAGTGGCTGAGTAGACAGCGTAACCCAGCACAATGATGAGAGTCAATCCGAGACCAATGAGAGTACGCAACATGTTCGGGTTGCGCGCAATCGACTTCTGCATCGAAATGTTCGACCGGTTGAATCTGCTTCAATCTATGCTCGTTGGCACGAGGTCTGGATGGTTCGCGATGAACCAGAATCATAGTCAGGTGGAGCGCCCCCTAAGGGGGGCGCATCAGCGTTAAATACCGAGTGTGGGTCGCCAGCGACGCTCGGTGTCCATATGACCACGTTCCATGACGTTCCCGCAGACCTTCTCATACCCGCGCTCGCCGAGCGACTGTCGGCCGAAGGGGCTGTGAGCAGGCCTGAATGGGCCGACCACGTGAAGACTGGAGTCCACCGGGAGCGCCCCCCTGAACATTCTGATTGGTGGGAGGTCCGCGCCGCAGCTATTCTGCGCAAAATAGGCTCGCAGGGTCCCGTTGGAGTCAATCATCTCGCACAGGCTTTCGGTGGCTCGCGGGACCGGGGAGCCAACCCCGACCGTGCTCGTTCCGGAAGTCGACATATCATTCGAAGCATACTGCAACAGCTCGAGCAAGCGGGCATGATTGAACTGCAGATGAACGCACCTGGGACTGTGACTCTGGGTCGTAACCTGACCAACGGGGGGCACCGGCTTCTCGATGAGGTCGCCGATGCCGTTCGTCCACAGGCCGACAAACTGTATTCGGGTTTGGAGAAGTACTGAAGAGGGTGATTCGAGGTGATCATGGGCATGTCCAACGATGATGAACTGGCTCATCTGCGCGACGCGCGCAAGCAGGAACTCGTCAAGCAGATGCAGCAGCAGGCTGAATCACAGGTGGAGGCGGAGCAGCACCAGGCGGAGACTCAGCAGGAGGCGGAACAACTCACTGAATTGATGCGCACCATCCTGACACCTGACGCCCGACAGCGACTCGCACGCGTGGAACTCGCTTACCCGGATCTCGCCCTCACCGTCAAACACCATCTGGCCGTGTTGTCGCGTGAAGAAAGAATCGCTGTCCCCGTTGACGATGAGATGCTGAAGCGCATCTTGGCTGGGATGTCGGACGACCGCCGCGAAACATCGATTCGCAGACTATGAGGTGAATGAGATGGCACGACACAAACCGAATGCGAAGAAAAAGCGTCTGATGAAGGTGACCAAGACGAACCGTCGAGTTCCTGTCTGGGTTATGCTTAAGACAGCCCGCAACACCACCACGCACCCGAAGCGACACTCTTGGCGCCGCAGCAAATTACAGAGGTGAGGATGAATGGCAGAGGTCAAGTTGTTCCACGGCACACGCCATTACACAGTCCCGCTCCGAGCAGCCTGGAACGTCCCACGCACAAAGCGAGCTTCACGGGCGATTACCGAAGTGAGAAAATTCGTTTCTCGGCACATGAAGGTGCAGGAGGACGAGGATATATGGATTGAAGAGGCAATCAATCACACCATCTGGAGTCGTGGCATCCAGAAACCCCCGCGCAGGATTCACATCATGGTCACTCGTGAGGAAGGATTCCCCATCGAAGTGAAGTTGGACACAGACAAGTATGCAGGGGGCTGAGCAGATGGGGAATATCAGGCCGTCATTCATCAAGATCCGCGCCATTCGCCTCGTAGAGGAGTTCCCCGACCAGTTCTATCCGACTGAAGAGAATCCGTCGTGCAACTGTGGACAGTTGCATCGATGCGCGAAATGCGACTATGAGATGGTCTACGATGTGGACCGGGAGAAGTGCACTGCCATGATTCCAAACAAAAAGGGGAACAAGCAGAAGCAGTGCGCACACAAAGTGTTCAAGGAACCCTATCGTCGGCATCCCACTCCTTTCGATCACAACAAGGCTCAGGTCGAACAGTTCACTGACCTGCGCGACGACGAGGGCCGTCTGATGAACAAGCGGCTGCGAAACTGGATTGCCGGGTACGTCACCACCTACGTGCAACGCCGTACGGACTGACATGGGTGGTCGGTTCAGTGTCCGCACTGGTGTGGGACTGGCAACATGAACCGGTTTGTGTCCGCCACCCTGATCAAGAGGTGTTGACGGCGTTGTTCACACATCTGGGTGAGATTGGCGTTAACAAGCGCAGTATCCCCCTCCCCGACCGAGAATCCGAGGAAGGCGGCTGGATTCTGTTCATCTACCAACATTCAGATCGAGCTTCACTGGAATCTTGGCAACCCCCAGGTGAATGAGGTGATGGGATGGGGGAGCGTCTCGACATCCCGCTGCCACAGCGAGCGGCCCAGATCATCGTGGTCCTCGTTGAGCCAGAGGTGCAAGGTAATGTCGGGGCCGTCGCTCGCTCTATGCTCAACTTCGGATTCGCCGAACTTCGGGTGATTTCTGAGCAGGGATTCCTCATCGAGGACGAGGCATGGGCGCGTGCCAAGCACGCCCGCAAGGTGCTCGAGCAGGCTGTCGTCCATACCTCCTGGGATGACTGCATGGAAGACATATCGTTGGTCGTGGGCACCAGTGGAAAGCGGGAGACTGGTTCGAAGGTCGTATTCCGTCATTTCGTGCTTCCTGATGAGTTGTCAAACAGGTTGGGTGAAGTGCAAGGAAAGGTCGCCCTGCTGTTCGGCCGCGAAGGAGTGGGTCTGTTGACCGAAGAGTTGCAACGCTGTGACTTTCTGGTCACGTTGCCAACCTGGGAGGGATACCCGATCCTCAATCTCAGTCATGCGGTCACCCTGATCCTCTACGAACTGCACAAACAATTGATCGCTGAGGAACTTGGCCAACAGGAGGGCCTGCCGTGCACGGTCCAACCGCAGAGACTGCTCGACCCGGAATTGCGCAGGGTACTGCACGAGGTCTGTGACGAACTCTCCGAGGCGGTCAGCATCGATGATGGAAAGCGCAAGGGTGTCGCAGAGACGCTGAAGCGCACCATCATGCGCGGGATGCCTTTGGACGACGAAGCCCACCGTCTGCTAGGTGTTCTGATCCAGTCGCGTGATGCGCTGATGGTTCTTGGGGAAGAGGAGTGAAGACGACTTGAATAATCAACCGGGTCGTCGGTTGAGTTCGGCGAGCAGAAGCTGAGGTATCTTCGTACCGATGACCATCCGCTCGCCGTCTGGATGCTCGAATCCAAGAGATGTTGCATGCAAGCATAATCGGTTGACCCTGGCCATGCCGAATCCGTGCCGGTTATCGCCAGCGACCGGGCAACCGAGGTGGGCCATGTGTAGGCGAATCTGAGCTCTGCGACCGGTGTCGATCTTGATCTGAATGAGGCTGTGTGCGGGTCCGACTTTCTCGAGTTGCCAGTGTGTGATGGCTTCGCGGCCGGCTCTTTTCCCCTTTTCAACCAGTCTGACACGCATGTCTTTGGACTCCTGAATACGCAGAGTGATGCTACCGGACTTCGCCTCCGGTTCGCGGTGCACGACCGCGTGATAGATTCGCTCTATGGTGCGATCTTTGAATTGTGATTGGAGGAAGTCCTTGGTCTCTGGCGTACGCGCGAATATCATGCAGCCTGAGGTTTCTCTGTCGAGCCTGTGCACCAGCAGTGCGCGGCTTCGGTCTTTCTCCCATGCCCATTTCGCCGTGCGGTCGAACATTGTGTCCTCCTCACCGTGGTCTGTGGCCACCGAGAGCAGGCCAGCGGGTTTGTCGACGACGATGACTTCGTCGTCGGAATAGAGGACTTCTGGCCCGGGAATCTTCTCTTTGGGCTTGCTCAGCGGCTTGTCGCCATCGGCACGGGCGAGTACTTCGACGGTCGAGCCGGCTTTGAGCGGCATATTGGCTTGGCTCGCCTTCTGGCCATCGACTAGAACCCTGCCGCGGTCTACCATTCGGCGCAGAGAATTGCGCTTCGCGGTGGGGTGCAAGAGAGCCAGAACGTCGATGAGGGGGGCTGCGGTATCAACCACGATTGAAGGGTACGCCATGTCTTCGCCAAGGACGAAAGGCAATCAATGTTGGTGGCGGGAAGGGACTGTAAGACTCATCAAGCAGAAACCGTCAGACGAATGTTGATTCCATTCCAGCCCCACCTGTCCTCATGCCCGCCATGGGACTTTGGTCTATTTCAAGGACGCCAGCAAGCCCAACTCTTCGGGGTTTCGCGCACGTGGAAGGCAGCAAGTCGAAGTTGATTCCCATACACAGTTTGGATGTGTGGCTCAACCTGTTCGAACGCCCACTTGGCCAGGTTCTCCGCAGTGGGGATGAACGAGACGACCACAGTGCGGTGCGCATCCCCCATGTGTGCTAGCGCAGCACGCGCATCCGCATCGTCCTCGGAGACCACGAATGCGTGGTCGAGCACATCGTGAATCTGCTCTGTGAGTATGCGCGAGATATCCGAGAAGTCGATCAGCATCCCCTCCTCTGAGACACCCTCCTCAGTGACGACATCCCCTTCGACCTCGGCCTCCCAACGGTAGCGGTGGCCGTGCAGGTGCCTACACTTGCTCTTGTGATTGGGGACACGATGACCGGTGTCGGTCTCCACCCACCGGCGGATGCTAGTGGTCAAGCGCGCACCCCCTTGTGCTCCTCCTCGACTTCCAATGCGCGAGCAAGGACTTCCTCCCACGGCTTCACGTACGGAACCGGATCCACCCTTCCAATGGCATGGAAGGCGAGAATTCGCTCGACATCAGCCCCAGAGGTTCCCGCTGAACGGCCCTGTGAATCCGGGTTGTATGAGGTGTTGGTGTTGGCGAACACGATATCGAAGTCGAGGCCAAGATGTTCGATTGCAGCCTCAGCATCACGAAGAATGGTCTCCTTGTGACCGTCAATCCACGGCAGGCGGAAAGAGACGAATTCGGAATCCCAGTTGCCGATTTCGAAGGCATTAGCGAGGGCGGAATAGAACTGTGGACGGCAGTCAGGGTAGATGGCGTGGTCGCCTGAGTGGACACCGAGGGTGATCTCGACGTTGACCTTGTCCCGCAGAGCGATTGAGAGGGCATGACCGTAGAGAATCGAGGCGAATATGGCGTTGCGATTGGGCACCACTGTCTGCTTCATCTGTTCCTCCTCGTAGTGACCGGTGGGAATCTCCACAGCATCATCCGTGAGCGCCGAATGAAACGATGACATCGCCGAGGTGAGGTCGATCACCTGGTGATGCACCTCATGACCCCAGTCTGCAAGGTAGCGAATGTTCGCGCGTGCACGGTCGAGTTCAACGACATGCTTCTGCCCATAATCGAACGAGATCGCATGCACCTGACATCCATCAGCCAGCAGACGCATCAGCAGCGCGGTGGAGTCCATTCCACCAGAGAGAGCCATCACTGCAACACCGCCACTCATCAGTCGACCCCCATCCACTTGTGCGTCTGAA
>Ga0310124_10001579_pt1 | contig 15812 bp, 17 predicted proteins | sample CB11b_AW_Bot5_MG_FD_203507 | JGI IMG/M metagenome (GOLD analysis project Ga0310124, IMG submission 203507) | Marine microbial communities from Western Arctic Ocean, Canada - CB11b_AW_Bot5 | ecosystem: Environmental > Aquatic > Marine > Oceanic | place: Canada: Western Arctic Ocean | collected... | reverse complement strand
AAAAAAGCAAAGAATTTCAGTGTGGATATTATGTTTGGAATTCCGTACCAGACTGTAGCAGAAATTAAAGAAACAGTTGAAACATTAATTAAATTCAACCCTACTCACTTCTCTTCATATTCTTTTACCATAGAACCTAATACTCCTTTTCATAAATTTGTAAAAGAAAAGAAAATCAAAGAGCTTGATGAAGATACTTATATTGAGATCTTTGATACTGTTTATTCAACATTGAAAAATAATAACTACAATAATTACGAAATTTCAAACTGGGCCCTTGAAGGTTATGAAAGTATACATAACTCGAACTATTGGGATAATAAGAATTTTTTGGGAGTAGGTCCAGGAGCTCATTCATACCTTAATGAAATAAGATTTAGCAACACCAAATCCCCAAAAAAGTATATTCAACATATAAGTGAAACTCAAAACAATGGTAATTCACAAATAAATAATTTTAATGAAATTATTAAAACAATTAATTTTGTCTATGATCATGAAATAATCACAAAAGATGTAAAGCAAAAAGAATATATAATATTTGCACTAAGAAAAAACACAGGACTTAGTAAATCAAAATTCAATAATGAATTCAATGAAAATATTGAAAAGTTTTTACCTGAAAATCTAAATAATTTTATAGATTATAATTTAATTAAATCAGATGATGATATTATTAAACTTACAGACAAAGGTAAATTGCTGAGTAATGAATTATTCAGAGAAATTCTATATCCATCAGGTAAATAATGCATGTAATAGGAACAGCCGGGCATGTGGATCATGGTAAATCTACATTAATTAAAAACCTTACTTCCATTGACCCTGACAGACTCAAGGAAGAAAAAGAAAGAGAAATGACCATCGATCTTGGTTTCGCATGGTTTGATAATAAATACACAAATGATCCTATAGGAATTATTGATGTCCCGGGACATGAAGATCTTGTTGATAATATGTTAAAAGGGGTTTTTGCAATAGATCTTGCATTATTTGTGGTAGCAGCCACGGAATCAATCAAACAACAAACTATAGAACATCTTGAAATTCTAAAACTTTTAAATATCCCGCGGATTATATTAATTGTAACCAAGAAGGATTTGGCCTCTGAGGAAATGAAAACCAATACATTATCAGATGCTCAAAATTTACTTAAAAATTATGGATATGAGGAAAGCAAATATATAGTAGTAGATTCAACCAATAATGAAGATATAAATAAGCTAAAAAAGCTGATTTTTTCCGAATTAAATGAATTAACTCCTACAAAAATTTCCTCAAATGCAAGAATGTATACAGACAGAGTTTTTCATAAAAAAGGATACGGAACAATCGTTACCGGAACACTCCTTGAAGGCAATTTAAAAACAGGGCAAGACGTATATTTAAACGGAATAACAAAATCCAGAATCAGAGGATTGCATACATATGATCAAAATGTAAATACAGCTAATGCAAAAACAAGGCTTGCAATAAACCTTACAAATATTGATAAAAATTCCATCTCAAAAGGAGATCATATAACTTCTGAATTGATACCTGAATTACATAATTCATTTGATGCAATAATAAGGCTATCAAAATCATTTAAAAAACCTATAAGACACAATTCAACAATTCAGGCATTTATAGGATCAAGACAAATAAATTGCAGATTAATATTAAGCAACCTGAAAGAAATAAATGATGAGAATAATCATTATGTACATCTTAAGTCAGATCAAAAAATATCATGTAAAGTCAATGCTCCGATTATTTTAAGATCATCTGGTGAAACTATAGCGGGAGGAGAAATATTAAACACAGGGTCATCTTTAAAATTATTTAAAACACTCATTTATAAAGAATATCTGAATGCATTATCAAAAAATGATATACAGAATGCTGCTGAAAAATTAATAAATATTAATAAAGTGATCACGATAAGTAAATTAACAACACAACTTAATCAAAGTATTGATGAGATAAAAAATAGTCTATTAAATTTACAAAAAAATAAAACTATTATCATTATTAAAAATAATGCCAATAAAGATATTCAGCTAATAGATGTAAAATGGTGGCTAAAAAAGTCAAATGAAATGATAAAAATTCTACAAAATTTCCATAAGAATTTCCCTCTGAGAGATGGAATGAATAAAAAAGAACTTATACAAAAATTATTCCCAAAATATGAAACAAGAACTGCCAGTAGTCTTTTTAACGTTCTGGGGCAAAATCCAAAATTTAATCATAAATCTGACCTGATTTCACTCAATGAAAATAATAACTTTAGGTCTGAACATACTGAGGAAATATCTGAAATTATAAAATTAATTAACAATAACACCAATCCTTTAATTCAGACAGGTGAAATTGATAAAGAAGTAATATCTTATCTGATAAACAAATCTATAATTATCAGATTAGCAAATGGAATATATGTTAAACAGGAATGGTTCAATTTATCAAAAGAAAAAATATTGAAACATTTTGAGGATAATGACAAACTTGAAATACAAACTGCTAAATCTATTTTAAATACATCAAGAAAAATAACAGTTGCATTTCTGGAAAAACTAGATTCAGATAATACAACAAAAAGAATTGAAAACAACAGAATATTAATGAAATAAATATGAATGAAACAGATACAGATAAAATAGAATTTACTTTTTCCTCAGAATATATTTCTGTATCAGGGCTCTCTGCATTTCTAAGAAACCTACAGGTTGCTTTAAGGGCGATTGGCAAAGAAACTCCTGAAACAAATTATGCTTTTTCAGGAAGCAATTCCCCTTCACTATTCATATGTGACTTATCTTCATCAGATTCATTTAATATCGCAATTAAATTTACATATGAAGATCAGGATTTTGACAGTAACAAATCAGATGTAATTTTTTCACACTTTTTATCAAAAACATTTGAATTATGCGAGGACAGCTCACAACAAAGTCTTTGGGGAAGAGATGTTACAAGAAAAAAGACCACATCAAGTAAATCATCATTAAATCCTGAATCCACTGAAATAAGATTACTTGAATTTGTAGATCACCTTAAAAGAATGGGGGATTCTGAAATTACATTCAAATCAAAAAAACTTAAAATCAAAAATAAATTTGCTTCACTGGAATAATAATTCCAGATTAACCTATGCCAGATTCAGATAAAATAATAGCAGTTGATGTACTCGATATCAGGGTTCCAACATCTGACACTTTACTTGGTTCTGATCCATTTCACACAAAACCTAATTATTCTGCAGTCTATACAAAAATAATTACTGAGGATGGATTTGAGGGACTATCAATAGTTTTTACCCTTGGAGCAGGAAATGACTGGATTGCCTACGGACTAAAAGACTTATCAAAGTTATTAATAGGTATGTCTTTTTCAAAATTCTCAGAGAAACCCGGGGAAATATATAAAATGTTCATAGACCATCATCAGATCCGATGGCTTGCTGATGGTGTGAACAGAATGGCAGCCGGAGGACTTATTAATGGATTATGGGATTTATGGGCCAAAAAGCTTAACAAACCACTCTGGAAACTGCTTGTTGATCTTGAGCCGGAACAGATAATTAATTCAATAGACTGGAGATATATAAAAGATGCTATCACACCTGAAGAAGCAAGAAATATACTAGTGTCTGGGAATAAAACCAAGTCAGAATCTGAAAAAAATCTTCTGCAAAAAGGTCCAAAAGCATATTCTACAGCCGGATGGCTTGGACTTACTGATCAACAAATCATAGATACTATAGATGAAATGAAAAAAAACGGCTTTGACTGCTTTAAAATGAAAGTAGGACAGAATATAGAAGAAGATAAAAAAAGACTAAAATTCATCAGATCTCATATTGGTGAAGATGCAAAATTAATGTTAGATGCAAATCAGATATGGGGAGTAGATGAAGCAATTGCTCATATGGAAGAATTAACAGAATTCAATCCAGTATGGATTGAGGAACCAACCGCAAGAGATGATGTAAAAGGACATCTAAAAATAAAGAATGCTCTTGAAAAATACAATATTGGTGTGGCAACAGGAGAACAGGTCCCCTCACCTGTTATTTTCAAACAACTTTTAACTACAGGCGCAATTGATTTCTGTCAGATTGATGCTACTCGCCTCGGTGGAGTAAATGATGTTATCGCAGTAATTCTTATGGCAAAAAAATATAACATTCCGATCTGCCCTCATGGCGGAGGAATAGGGTTATGCAACATGATAATCCATTATGCGTTGTGGGATCAGATCAGTGTTGCTAAAACACAAAAAAATCAATATGTAGAATACCTTTATTTTTTGCAGGATAATGTATTTGTAACAAAATTAAAAATAAAAGATGGACATTATATAGCTCCAAAATCCCCGGGATGGGGCTTGGAAATGAAAAAAGATTTTATTAATAGTCATATTTATCCCACAGGATCCGTGTGGATAGGAAGAGAAAATACAGGCAATATATTATTTAAAGATTAATTCATTGAATTAAAAGAACATTTGTTCTAATATTGAAATACTATGGAAATAGAGAAAACAGTTAAATATATATCAGGATTGGCAAAGCAGTTAAAAAATGAAGATTCATTTAAAGCTACAGTTATTTCAAAGCTTAAAAATGATCTTGAGGGGTCAAGAAATTTCAGGCTTGATCAAATAACGAACGAACAAAATGCTCAGGCAACATATGCTGATTTGCTTCGGGTTCATGATGCTGCAGAAGCTCTTTTAAACAATTCAGTATTTTCAACTGACGGATCTACTCTTGAGGCTGATCGTGATCTTCCAATAGAATTTGCTGCAATCAATGTTGGATATGTAAATATAAATTACGGTGATGACTCAGGAGCTGAATTTGATTCTGCATTAAGTTTTTATCCAGATCCAAAAATACAGGAAATAGACTCGAGAGTATTATCTGATGTAAATTCCATGAGTGCTTTAAGACATGTAATGGAAATGGAATATCTTGCAGATAAAATGGAAGCTTTTAAGACAGATTCAATAAAACTTGGTTTTATCGACGGAAATTTCTATCCCAACTTTGCTTTATCCCATATTAACAACAATTCTTTGAAACAATTGCTTATAACAAGGCTTAAAGCAGTAGCTGAAAGAGTAGTGAGTCTGGCAAAAGATAACACTTACATTATCTCCTACAACTCCAGCCCCAAATCAGTTCATATCACCAGTAAAATGGATACTAAAATCTCATCTGATTTCAGAGACAGTGAAATATTTACTGAACTTCTTGAAGATAATCAGAGATCGGCTGTATTTAATGAAATATCGAAGGATACAGATGAAAAAAGTCTTACTCCTGTATCATTTATTTATTTAAATAATTCATATGAAATAGCTAAAATTGAATATATTAAAGATACGATAGATAAAGATGCTATGGATAAAATACATAGCCTGGTGCTGTCTCAGGTAAAGAAAGGAAATGGTTATCCTAAAATACTTATCGAGAGCCATGAGCAGGCTGTGATTTCACAATCAGACAGAAAAAGTATCAGCATACTTACAGAAAGAGAACTGAATGCTAATAAACTGAAATACACAACAACGCAAAAATACCAGTCAAAACAATCAAGAAATATTTAATAATAAGAGGTTAATTAAAATATGGAAGACAATAAAATAATTGGAGAAATAATTGAAGTTTCATCAAGATCCGCAATAGCGCAGTCCTATGAATTGTATGACTGTCCGCCCATAGGTTCGGTTGTAAAATGTGGTGATGACAAGGAAGATATTTATGGCGTGATAACAAATATTGAAACAAGATCTATTGATCCTGGTAGAAGACCTAATCCTAAAGGTCCGGGCTTCTCAGAAGTAAATGAATTATACAAATCAAATCCGGAAATTACACATCTGATGAAAACAGAATTTAATATTGTTTTTCTTGGTTATAAAAATAATGAAAATACAACAGAAATTTCTATCCCCCCTACCCCACCCAGAATATTTTCATTTGTATCAACTCTGCCGGAAGATGAAATGATAAATATTTTTTCAGATGAAGGCCTGGTGAAATTTATTGTTAATTCCAATATGGAACTTAAAGATGACGTAATAATTATGATAATAAGCAAATATCTGAATTCAAAGATAACGAAAACTGAAGAAATTGGAAGCTTTACAAGTCAGCTGGTTGGCGCTTTACCTGATCAGATAACAAGAATAACAAATATAATACAAAACCTAAATTTACAGGAGAAATAATAAATTGACTAACATAGAAGATAACATTGGAATAGTAGTATCAGGAACATTCTCACAGGGAATGAATGTAAAACTAAACTCTCAGAATGCCCTTTCGTCTTTAACAATAGGGTCACATGTGGTTATAGATACATTAAATCAAAGATTTATGTGTGAAGTTTCTGACATCGGATTAAGATCAACCGATCAGAGAGTTGAACACATTCCGCTGCATATGCAGAATGAAAGGATTTTTCAGTCACTTATTGATAACGCAGCTTATGCTTTTATTGAGGTAACACCAAGACTTATATTAAGTAAAGAAAAAGTCCTGGGCGAAAAATCAGACCCGGTTGAACTTCCAAGTGCAAATACAATTCCACCGCATTTCTCTCCTGTTTACAAACCTACAGAAGCAGATTATGAACAGGTATTTTATACCAGGGAAGGAAAAGGGTTTTCTGTCGGAAACCCTCTTGACCTGGATACACAAATCAATCTTGATATGGAACTTCTGGTTCAGAGAAGCAGTGCAATATTCGGAAAAAGTGGTAGTGGTAAATCCTTTCTGACAAAAATATTACTTGCTGGAATGTTACAAAAAAGTGGTGCTGCCAGTCTGATTTTTGATTACGCAGGTGAGTATGCATATGAAGGATTTAGCGAGGAAAACAAACCTGTAAAAGGACTTGCTCAGCTTTTCAAAAACAAAGTTGTTAACTATACAATTGATAAAAGAAGGCTGGAAGACCGTAAAGCAGGTGCTGAATTCTTACAAATTCCAAGGCATGAAATTGAACCTGATGATATTGCTCTATTACGTAATATTTTAAACATGAACGAAAACCAGATGGAAGCAGCTCGGATTGTGCATGAAGTTTTCAAAACCAATCGTACCAGTGACTGGATACATGATTTTGTTCATGCTGAGAATGAAAGCCAACAGATGATGGAACTGGAAAGTAGATATAATGTATACCCTTCTACTGTCGACGCCCTTAGAAGAAGATTAAGAAGAATAGACAGACTTGCATTTCTGACTGATTCAGGCGGATCAGATGATGTTGTGAAAAGTATTATAGACAAATTAAAAAATGGACTCACAGTTATACTTGATTTTCCAAGAGATGAACTATCTTACATTCTTATTGCTAATATGCTGACACGAAGGATCCATTCACAATGGCGTTATGAAAAAGAAAATTACACACGAGACAGAAATAAATATAAAGATCCTGTGCCACTGGTTATAACAATTGAGGAAGCACACAACTTTCTTAATAAAGATGTTTCAAACAGAACTACTTTCGGAACAATTGCAAGAGAAGCAAGGAAATATAATGTTACTTTAATGGTTGTGGACCAGAGACCAAGTGGAATAGATGATGAAATAATGAGCCAGATAGAAAATAAATTTATATGTAAATTAGATGACCCAAGAGATATTGATTCAATATTTTCAGGTGTTCCTCATGGGAACAGGATGAAAACTTCATTAAGATCAATTGAATCTAAACAACATGCACTTGCTTTTGGAGAAGCCATTCCGATGCCAATAATATTTAAGGTGAGAAATTATGGGCAGGATTTTTACAGTGAATTAAGTAATGAATCTCTTTTTCCAGATAAAAAACCAGATGATGAAATAACTTCTGAAGATCTGTTTTAATTAGATAAATATATATATTATTAAATATAATATAATATGTTTCATAATGAACATTAAATTAAATTTTTCACAAATTGTTAATACAATACATGCAATTGTATGGGCAATAACTCTTTATCTGATATTTATCTGGTCACCTGTTGATACAAGTATAGGAATTACTCAAAAGATATTTTATTTTCATGTACCTATAGCCTGGCTAGGAATGCTTGCTGTAATAGGAGTTGGAATTTCAAGCCTGATATTTTTAATTACAAAAAATTATTACTGGGACGATCTGGCATTTTCATTTGCCCAGATAGGCATAATATTTGCTTCTCTTATAATAGTGACAGGTGCATTGTGGGCAAAACCAGTATGGGGCGTTTGGTGGACATGGGATCCTAAACTAACCACAACTGTAATACTGTGGTTCATCTTTTCAGCATATCTGTTAATTAGAAATTTAATTGAAGATAAAAAAAGAGCAGCTTTGATCGGATCAATTATAGCCCTAATGGGAAGTATAGATGCACCTTTAATTTACTTTGCATCTATTTTATGGAGAACAGCTCATCCCGAATTAAATATTGGGCCTTTGGCAGATGAAGAAAACAGCGGACTTCCCTCATCAATGCTATTAACATTTTTTATATCATTGCTGGCCCATACATTTCTGTTCATCATTCTTGTAAGAATGCGACAGGGAGTAAAAGAACTTGAGAGGTTAACTTATGAATAATACTTACAAATTATTATTTTCATTCATCATAGGATGCTTATCAGGGGTAGCTATAATCAGTTTTATTGATATAGGGATATTATCTGACAATAAAGACAATTCAGGACTTGGATTTGTATTTATTGTTTCATTTATAATCTTTATGGTTATAACAATTTTTATGGCAACATTAAATATAAAATTAAAAAACATGGAAACACAAATAAAATCAGATGATAAAAAAGATAACAAATAATTTTAACTTTAGACTTGCAATTTCACTTTTCGTACTTCTAATTGCCATAATTTATCTTGGTACACTTGCACTTGAAAGTTCAAAAACATATTACCTGACAATTGATGAAATACAAAATGTACCCGATAACAGCAAATCAGTCAGAGTTGCAGGTAAATTAGTTCAGGATTCATATACCAGGCATGAAACATCAACTGTTTCGAAATTTGAAATTATTGATGAAGGCAAGATTTTAAAAGCTTCCTACGAAGGAGTTGTCCCGGACATGTTTTTCAGCTCAAAATCAGACACTATCATACTTGAGGGTAAATTGAATCCGAAAGGAGAATTTGAAGCTGAGAACATCATAGTAAAATGCCCTTCTAAATATGAGGAATAAATCTTATTTCTCTAATTTGAAATAAACCCCAATCAGTATAGACCCTGTAATAAGAAATATCAGATCAAATGCCACAAGTGCATAAATAGAATTTAAAACATAATTAATATTCCCGGCTTGGCTCAATTGATTCGTTACCTCCACAGCTCCAAGCAAATATGGAAGTGTAAAAGGTATGACTAATATGCTTAATATATTCTGATTTAAATTATTTCTTATAGATAAAATTCCCAAAATAACAGTAATTGAACTGATCCCAATATTTGTGAGTATAGCCACAAGTATTATTATTGGATTTTGAAAGCTCAGCTGAAATAAAACATAAAACAGTGAAAAAATTGTTAACTGTACAATAGACAATATAATAAATACAGATAAACTTTTTGACAAAAAGTAAATTTCAGATTTTATTCCGTACATTAAAATTAATTCAAGGGAATTGTCTTTTGTATCAAGCTCAATCATTCCAGATGAAACAATTAGAGAACTAAATAAAAAAACAACCCATATTATTATAGATATGATTTCATTTTTCTGAGCAACTCCGAAGGGAAAGGCGATATTAAATAAAACAACTATTAATGCTGCAAAAACAATTGTAATTAGTATCGTTGAAAGTGATCTAAATTCAAGTTTGAGATCTTTTTTAGTCAAAGAATATAAAATTTTTATATCCCTCATAATATTATCCGAACTATGATTCATTAAAATCTTCCATATTTAATAAATCATCCGAGATAGATCCAACAATGTCTTTTCTGTTAGAAGAAATAACAAATGACTTATTTTCTTTTTTTAATGTTTTTAAGATAGTTGTAAAACTATCTGTAGATTCACAGTCAAGATTGGAAAACGGTTCATCAAGCACAAGTAAATCAGGACCAGAAATTAATGATCTGAGCATACTTGCTTTCTTTCTTTGCCCATATGACAATTCAGATATCTTTTTTTTTACAATATTTTTTAAACCAAGTGCTTGCTCAATATTGTCCTGTGATTCAGCAGATATTCTGAATCCTGATATATCAGAGAAAAAATCTATATTTTCTAATATAGAAAAATTTTGATAAAGCATATTTTCATGCCCTAGGAAATCAAGTTTTATATTTTCATTTAACTTTATGCTGCCTGTATCGGAATTAATTAGCCCGGCAATAATTTTCAATAATGTTGTTTTACCTGATCCATTATTCCCGACAATGCCAAAAACTGTGGATTTTCCAATACTTAGATCAATACCAGAAAATATTCTGTTTCCATTAAATGACTTTGAAAGATTATTAGCTTTTATCAAAATAAATAAATAGTATATAAATAAATAATTTATAGTATATCTTTTTATCTTAAAATATAGAAAATAAAAATTATTTATACTACACTCTCTGATATCGAATATACAAACAAAATTTAAATTTGGTGATTAAATGAAATATACAAGATTCAAATCAGGAAACAATATAAACTGGGGAGAAATAATTGATGATGAAATTGTTGAATTGTCTGACAATTATATAAATCTAGATTCTTCTAAAACAAATACAAGTCATTCTTTATCAGATGTAGAATTAATTAGCCCTGTTACACCAGGGAAAGTTGTGGCAATTGGACTTAATTATAAAAGTCATCTTGGTGACAAAACACCTCCGGCAGTTCCTGAACCATTTTACAAATTACCTGACACAATAATTGGCCCAGGTGAGAATATTGTTATACCAAAAGAAGCAATTGCAGAAAAAGTAAAAATGCAACCAGAGGCAGAATTGTGCCTGGTGATTGGAAAAGGTGGAAAAAGAATATCTCAAAGTGATGCTCTATCGCACGTATTTGGATATACATGTGGAAATGACGTGAGTGCAAGAGACTGGCAACAAAACGATTTACAATGGTGGAGAGCAAAATCATGTGATACTTTCACAGTTTTAGGTCCATGGGTAGAAACAGATTTTGACCCTGGAGGAGCACAAATCCAATGCAGAATTAATGATGAAGTAGTACAAAATCAAAACATTTCAGATTTATTACATGGCGTACCAAGAATTGTTGAATTTGTATCCAGCCTGATAACATTAAATCCGGGAGATGTAATTATGACAGGTACGCCTGGTGTACCAAAAGATATGTTTTCAGGTGACACAGTAGAAGTAGAAATTGAAGGAATAGGCATTTTGAGTAATCCTGTTATAAATGAATGATTAAATATTAAAAAATATCTTTAATTGAATCATAAAAAAGATTACTTCCTGTTCCTAATAGCCAGTAATGTATTATAAATACTCCTGCAACAATCATCATAATTGATCCTATATACTCAACTGATTTACTGATTTTTGATACAAAAGAATTTATAGAATGTTTAAATATAACAACTCCCACAGAAGTTGATATCATTACAACTCCCATTCCAAATGCATAAACCAAACTATTAAAAATTATATTTGTAATATCCATCCCTGTCCCTAAAATCAGTCCTATTGCAGCAAGATAAATTGGAAGAGCACAACTTAAAGATGCAATCCCATATCCAATGCCAAAGACAAACATGCCTAGATTTTGGTTTTTAATTCCACTTCCTATGGAACTTGCTCTTGAAAGAAATAGGATGTTAATTTTTGCTCTGAATCCTAAAAGAAAAATGCCAATAATAATTAATAAAATACCTATTATTAATCCCAGCAATGGAACCCATACTCTTATTAAGCTTCCAAAAAATCCTAATAAAAAACCCATAAAGCCAAAGAGGACAACAAAGCCTAATGATGTGAAAATTCCAAGACTAAGTGCTTTAATAATTAAAGCAAAAATTATAGGTTTCTGAGAATCAATTTGATTAATGGATTTTAACTGATAGCCTATATATGCTGGAAACATAAGAACTCCACAGGGGTTAAATGCTGCAATTAATCCAGAAGAAAAAGTAAATATCAAAACTTCCATTTAATTTCTCAGTCTATCCTCTCTCCTCTCCACCATTTTTCTTCTTTAGGTGTCGTTTTCCTGAATGAAAAAAAGAGAAATATAATTAATAAAATTATTGTTGAAAAAAAATAAAGTTTAAGGCTAAATCCAATAATTGGAAGCATCAAAACAGAAAACAAAAGTAATCCTAAAATAAATCTTAAAATATACCTTTTAAATAAAGATGCCTTAGCATATTTAGAATCAGAAGAATGTTTTTGCTCTGATTCGTTTAATATGTTATCTATTTCATTTGAAATTTTTGGGTTCATAATATTATTATAAATTAATTGAACTAAAGTTAAACTATATTAACAAATTAAAGGATCAAAATTATGGGGAAAGAAGTTTCACAGGAAACATTAAACAGATACAAAAGAATTACTCCGGCTACGATATGGACTGCATTAGGGAAAAAAGGTTATGAAAACTGCGTGATGGATAATGTAAAACCACTTACCAAAGGAAAAATTATACTGGGTAGAGCGCGTACATTGAGGTATCTGCCTGAAAGACCAGATTTAAAGGAAGAAGTCAGAGAAGGTTATAGTGCTGATGGGACTGAAGTACCAAACGCTAATGCTCCAGAATATAGGGCAATGGGATCCTGTGGCCCTGGAGATGTGCTTGTTTGCGATGCTATGGGTAAGAGTAATGCCGCAAACCTTGGAGATGTAAAATTAGTTCAATTAAAGATGAATAAAGCCGAAGGTATTGTCACTGATGGTGGAATGAGAGATTTTGACCAGGTTGAGCCTTTTGGTTTCGCGATTTATGCAACAGGAAGAACTCCAAAAGCTGCCAGGCACGTAATGACAGAATATGAAGATAACGTAGATATCCAATGTGATGGTGTTTTAGTTAGACCAGGGGATGTTATTTATGGTAATGATGATGGTGTTGTTGTTGTTCCAAAACATATGGCAGAAGAAATTGTAGAATTCTGCGAATTATATGAATCTGCAGAAGAGTATATAAAAAACAGAGCTGAAAAAGAACAGGTGCCTCCAGGAACATATTATCCCCCAACTCCTGAATGGTTAGCAGATTATAAAAAAAATATATTTAAACCATACAATTCCTAATTACTTTAAGGAGATCAGAAATGCCTAAAATGACGGGAGCTAAATTTATAGCAGAAACCCTTCATGCATACGGGGTCACACACTTTTTCTTTATGCCAGTTGTAATCCCTGATGCAATGCCACACATGGAACGCCTTGGTATTAAAAGAATTATGGCACATGCAGAAAAACCAGCAGCATATATGGCAGACGGATATGCAAGAGTTAGCAAAAAAGTTGGAGTATGCGGAGCTCAATCAGTTGGAGGAATGAATTTAGCAGCAGGTATGCAGGATGCTTATCTCGCCTGTTCACCGGTTATTGCTTTAACGGGCAGGCTACCTCAGATAGAGCAAAACAGACATGCATACCAGGAGGTTGACCATATAGATCCATTTAATGCTGTAACCAAATATAACACAATGGCAACAACAGTTGATGAATTACCTACAACCATAAGACAGGCTTTCAGGGAATCTACAACAGGAACTCCGGGTCCTTCTCACATAGATATTACTGGAGTTACAGGCGAAATTATTACAAACGAAGCAGATTTAGAGGTGATTACTGAATCTCAATATATGCAAATACCTTCTTACAGACCTGAACCTGATTCAAATTCAATTAAAAATGCTATCGACCTACTTGTAAAAGCCTCAAAACCTGTAATCATAGCAGGAGGGGGAGCTAATATTTCTGGAGCAAAAAAGGAATTAATAAGCATTTCTGAAAAATTAAATATTCCTGTGGCAACCTCTCTTAATGCAAAAGAAGTATTTCCATATAATCACCCTCTTGCTGTGGGGATTCCGGGGTCTTATTCAAGGTCCTGTGCAAATAAAATTGTAGCAGAATCTGATTTGGTTTTTTTCATAGGTAGCCATACAGGAAGTCAAATCACAAATAACTGGCGCTTACCCAGAAAAGGGACTACGATCATACAACTAGACATTAACCCAGCTGAATTAGGCAGATCTTTCCCTATCAAAGTTGGGCTTATGGGTGATGCGAAAGCAACCCTGACTAAAATCCTTAACAATATATCGCAAAAAAAAGAAATTCATACAGACTGGATTAAAAGAATACAGAATCTAGTTAATGAATGGAGAAATGAAGTTACGCCTTTATTAAAGTCAGACACAATTCCTATGAGACCAGAAAGGCTAAGCAACGAACTCACAAAATCCTTACCAAATGATGCAATCTTAGTTTCTGATACTGGTCATTCAGGAATATGGACAGGAACAATGATGGATCTTAAACATGAAGAACAATCATATATAAGGTGTGCCGGGTCGTTAGGATGGGCTTTGCCAGCTGCTATCGGAGCAAAATGTGCTGCCCCTGACAGGCCTGTAATTTGTTTCACTGGAGATGGGGGGGCCTGGTATCATCTCACTGAATTGGAAACAGCAGTAAGAAACAATATTAATACAATTTGGGTAATTAATAATAATTCATCATTAAATCAGGAACGTCATCTGAATGAAGAAATCTTCAGCGGAGCAAAACCTGGATCAGATCAAATGTGGAAATTCAACCAGGGACAATTTGCAAAAATAGCAAAATTAATGGGATGCGTAGGTATAGAAGTAAACAAACCTAATGAAATTAATACTGCTTTAGAACAAGCTATAGAATCCGGAAAACCTTCTGTGATTGATGTGAAAACTGATATTGAAGGAATAGCGCCAGTTGCATGGGATTGATTAAAAATCAAAATTCCTTAAACATCTTATTATGATAAATACCATCAAACAGATATTTATCTCCATGTACTTTGTAACCATGTTTAAAATAAAAATCTAATTTGTCAGATTGTGCTTCTAAAATTATTTTTGAAACTTTTTTATTGCTGGCAATTTCTTCTATTTTGATAAGCATTTTTGATCCTATTCCTTGATTTCTGTATTTTTCTACTATAGCCATACGGCCAAGTTTATAATCACCAGAATATTTATCACGATAAAATCTACCAGTACCTATTATTTCTTTTGAATTCAAAACAATTAAATGAACTGCATTTTCATCATGAATATCAAATTCCCATCGCCATGGAATTTGTTGTTCTATAACAAAAATTTTTATTCTAATATTTCTGCTTTGAATAAATTCAATTCGTGTCTTAGCCTGAATTATTTCAATCATATAAAGTTCTAAAGTTTCAAAACTAAAAAAATATTATACATAAAAATATCTTAAGAAATCGTAAAAATACATAAAATTTAGATATTTAATGTATTTTAATAATATGAGAGGTCTAAATTTGTTGACTCCCTCTGATCATAGAAATATAATAACTTTTCGTGTTTTTACACAAGTTTAGTAGTCCTTTATCAGAAATGGTGTTATTTTATGCCTACAATTAATCAATTAATAAGAAATCGAAGGAAAACAAAAAGAGGGAAGGATAAATCTCCAGCTTTGAGATTTTCTTTTAATTCTTTAAAGAATTCTGGCTATAGAAATACTGGTTCTCCTCAAAAAAGAGGTGTATGTACTCAAGTTAGAACACAAACACCTAAAAAACCTAACTCTGCTCTTCGAAAAGTTGCAAGAATAAGATTGACTAATAGCATGGAAGTAAC
>Ga0310124_10001578_pt1 | contig 15819 bp, 10 predicted proteins | sample CB11b_AW_Bot5_MG_FD_203507 | JGI IMG/M metagenome (GOLD analysis project Ga0310124, IMG submission 203507) | Marine microbial communities from Western Arctic Ocean, Canada - CB11b_AW_Bot5 | ecosystem: Environmental > Aquatic > Marine > Oceanic | place: Canada: Western Arctic Ocean | collected... | reverse complement strand
AAAGCGAGTTTGTGGATGGTGACGATGATTTGGACCTGGCAACGAGCGCGTTCCGCTATGCCGATGGTGGCGTAGGTCGAGACACTGTGTGGATCAGGGGTTTGAATTCCAGAGGTTAGAGCTTTTGCTGTCACTTCCTGAACTTAATGTCTAAATGAATCAGCAAGGGAAGCCGATGAAACCCAGCCAGGAGATGAATTCAGCAGCGGAATGGGGGTGTTTTCCATAAATTGGCCGTAACCGCCGTGCCCTGTATTAGGCCGTTCTTGCGACTCGTGCAATTACCTCCACAGCCGGTGCGGCCCAAGCGACCAATGCGGAACCTCTCCGTACAATACAACCCTTTTGAACTGCCAAAAACTCCGATTGAAAAGACGCACGAATCAAGAATACAGCAAGAATAAGTTGTCAAATGATAAAGCATTGGTTAACATGAAAACTGTTGCTGTACATAGCACGTCACTAACTGATAAGAGGTTTCATGGTTCGCAAAACTGGTTCGATTAAGGCATCCGTTTTTGGGGTGATCACTATTACCCTCGGTCTGTTGGTGGCGTGCGGCGGCACGGTTTTAACCCCACTTCCGCCAACAGAGCCTACACCTGCACCGGCTGCAACGCTCCTAGCCGAGCCCACAGTGGTGCCCGCAGTTCCGACGCCGGAACCCACGCCACAGTCAGAACCTACACCTACTCCTCTAGACCCAACAGTCACTCCTCTGGACTCAACAGTCGGCGCAGTCGAATTTGCAATTTACAAGTTGAATCCAGGCAACGATGAAGCCACAATCTTGCAAGATAACGGGAATATGAACCAAAACGACCTTTATGGGGTATATTTCAAGCCCGTGGAAGACCCCTATTACATATACATCTTGCAACAAGACTCGACAGACGCCGTTGATGTCATATTTCCCAACGATAGCTTTAGTGCCCAAACAAATCCCGTGCCCGCGGGAGAAGAAGTGTGGGTTCCTAGAGACTTTAATAACTGGTTTTACCTGGACGAGAATAAAGGCCAGGAAGCAATTTTGCTGGTGGCTACCCGAGAAAGAAACGCCGGGTTAGAGGAGTTGGTTCTATCTCCCCCTCAACCTGGAGAAGTCTCCAAGGACGATTTTAGGGAAGCATTGCGGCAATCCTTAATAAATTCCCAAGAGGCTAGCGCCAGCCGTGGCATTGGCGGAGTCGTTCAAAAAAAGGCAAGTTCTTTGATCTTCCCTGACGGCAATATTCGCAACGTGGATGTGGCTGCAATCGGCGGTTCGGTAGATTATGTGTACAAAATCGGGTTTGATCACAAGTGATCAGTCGGCCGTTCTGGTAACGGACACATCACGGGTGGCTTTACGCCATCCAAAGTTACCGCTGTAAACGTTTTACGTTGGGGAACTGATGCATACGGAGATTTGACCACCACTTATGAAGCCCTACCTCTCCATCCTAACGCTGTTTTTGACCCTCATCTCGGTAGTGGCGGTTTCGTGTGGTGGCGAGGCTACGTCGCCGTCTCAGACCCAAACCCCGGAAACAACCAACACCTTGGACAATGCCGAGTTTCTCGAAAGAACCTCAGATCCACGCAACGGTGAACCGGCGCTGAGTAATTTTCGGGCAGCCCTGGAAATCCGTAAAGCCCACCCCGAGAGCGACCCTCTTGACGTTGCCATAACCCACGACAAGATCGCTCTCACCCTAGATGGAATGGGTAATTTTGATGACTCTATATCTCATTACCTCGAATCTTTGGAAATCCGTCAAGAAACTCCGACCGCCAGCAATGTTCTGATAGCCGCATCCCACGACAATGTCGCCAAGATATATTCCGTTCAGGAACGGTACGGCGAAGCTCTGGACCATCTACTAGCAGCCCTGCAACGTCGGACAGACCCGCCTGCAGCTTCCCCATCAGACATCGCCACATCTCATCACAATGTCGCCGCGATGTATTCCATCCTGGACCGCAATAACGAAGCGTCCGAATATTTTCTAAACGCTTTGCGGCTTTGGAGACAGATTCCCGAAACGGCTCCGTCCAACCTGGCTACTTCCTACGACGATGTCGCCGAGAGTTTAGTCAAGTTGAACCGTGATGAAGAAGCCCTACCCTATTACCAGAATGCGCTTGAAATCCGACAGGAGGAGTTCAGTATCGACCGGCTGGGCATAGCAAATTCTCACAATAATTTGGCTAGGACCTTCTATCGCTTGGATCGTTTTGAAGAGGCGTTGTCAGAATACAATAGTTCCCTGGGTATCAGGAAGGCGGAACCGAATGGCGACCCTCTGGAATTAGCCAAGTCCTATGATAACGTGGCTAACTTGTACTTCCAGATGGATCTCTTTGAGGATGCGTTGCCGCATTATCAGGAATCATTAATAATTCTGGAAGCACTAAAGGACGTCTTATCGGATGACCTGGCCACGGCCCATGAAAATTTGGCGAGGGTCTACCAACGTACCTATGCCATCAATCATGCACTGCCCCACTACCAGAGCGCGGTCGAAATAAGAAAAGAATCTTCAGACCCTGACCTGGCTCGCCTTGCCGTAACCCTGACAGAGTTGGCTCAAACGTATAGATATCAAGGGAGATACGGTGAAGCATTGGCGATTTCCCATGAGGCATTTGACCAAGTCCAAAAAATACACCGCGCCGACTCCCCTGAGATTGCCACTGCTCTTAATAATATAGCAGATATATTGATATCAATAGGCAACTTTGAGGAGGCATCGTCTCTTCTGGAGCAGGCTTTAGAAATTCTAGAAAAGTCCCCTGAAACGGAGCCATTGGACCTGGCCACAGCCCGCAACAGTATGGCGGCGTTAATGATAAGAATGGGTGAGGATGATCAATCACTGAAACTATTTGAGAGCGTTCTGGAAAGTCTGGAGCAGGACAACAATACCGACCCACTGGACCTGGCCAGGGTGAAGAACAACTTGGCAGTGTTGTACGGCAGCGCCGATGAAAATGAAAAGGCGTTAGCATTATACGAGGAAATTCAGGCAATACGCGATGCCATCTTACCGGAAGGTCACCACGAGTTGGCCCAAACTCTCTACAATCAAGCTGCTGTTCTCAACAGAATGAAAGACTATCACAAGGCGATAGACCTAGCTGAGCAAAGTCTGGAAATTTGGACACAGGCGCTGGGATATAACCATCCCACCACTGGCAAAGCGCTGAATCTTCTGGGGATGTTATACGAAGCTGAGGGGAATTATCCACAGGCGTTGGAACTGTTTAGCGACTCCCTGATTGCCGAAGACCAGGCTTTTAACAATATTTTCACCGTGGCGTCAGAGCAACAAAAGCTGCTGTTTGCCCAGGCCAATCAGGGATCCTATCAGGCCGCACTATCGCTGATCCAACGCCATTTTGAGGAAGATGAGGACGCGGCACGTTTCGGACTGGAATTGGTGTTGAGGCGTAAAGGAATTGTCCTTGATGCTCAGGCCCAGGCCCAGTTAGCACTCACGCAGAACCTGGAGGGCGAGTCGCTGGAATTGTGGCAGCGCTTGAATCAATATCGGGGCGAATTGGCTAACCGTCTTCTCTTGGGACCAGGCCTTCAGAATGCCGATGAATATAGGGAAGAAATACAGACGTTGGAAGACGAAATCGATAGAGCGGATCAAAAGCTATCCCAGCTTGCCGGCAAACGTTCAGGAGGGTTTGATCTTACCTCGATAAATTCCGACCAATTGGCGGCGGCATTACCCGATGACGGCGTGTTGATCGAGTACGTACGGATGAATGACTGGGATGAAAAGCACCGAACCTGGGCGGGAACCTCCCGGTATGTGGCTTTCTCCCTAACCCCAGAAAACCGGGTACATATGGCTGACCTGGGAGACGCCAATGCCATTGACGACTTGGTAAAGGAAGCCCTCCAGGTTATCGGCCGCCCCTTCAAGGAAGACCCGGTGGCATACAACCAAGCGACCAACGCTGTCTTGTCTGATTTGTACCGCCTGCTGCTGCAACCCTTGGAGTCAATTGTGACAGAGAGCGCGATCCTGCTGGTGAGCCCGGACGGAGAGTTGAATAAGGCTCCATTCGCAGCTTTGATCAGAGACGACGGCCGGTACCTGATTGAAAGTCATACCATTTCCTACGTGGCCAGTGGTCGGGATATCCTCCGCGACCTTCTCAACGCAAAGACTCCAGCGACACCTAACGTGGACCTATTTCTTGTGGCAAACCCGACCTACGACTTTTTTGATCCCATGACGGCGGCTGTAGCTTCGGAAAATACGTTCAGGAAAGCCGATTTATCTCTAGAATTCAATCCCTTGCCCGGTACAGGCCGTGAGGCCAAACTGATTCCACCGCTAGTTGGAGGGATCCAGACCGTGCTACAGAACTCTGAAGCTACCGAATTAGACATTAAATCGATCAACCCTCCCAAAATTTTGCATCTAGCTACGCATGGCTTCTTTCTGGAGGATAATACACTGCCACTTCCTTCCCTATTCGCTCGCTCCGAGCCGGTCGGTGACCAAACACGGGGTATAGGCGGAGTAAAGAGCACGTTGACTATTTCCCCGGCCACAGAACTCCCGCCAGGAGTGGTATTAGATCCCATGGTGCGGTCGGGTCTTGCACTGGCTGGGGCCAACCATCCCGGCTCGGCGCCTGGCGGAAACGACGGGATACTGACAGCCCTGGAAGTATCTGGGATGGACTTGAAGGGGACTGAATTAGTGGTGCTTTCAGCCTGTGAAACTGCTATTGGTCAGGTGAACAACGGTGAGGGCGTGTTCGGACTACGGAGGGCATTTACCCTGGCCGGAGCCCAAAATCTAGTTATGAGCTTATGGTTGGTGGACGATGACTTTACAGTGCTTCAGATGCAAGAGTTCTACGAGGCATTCGGTCAGGATGGTTCCGCCGCGAATTCTTTACAGGAAGGCCAACTAGCGACAATTACGCTATTAAGGGGCTTCTACAGCGATTATGACGCGCCCATGGCCCCGGTTAAAATCTGGGCCCCCTTCATCGCTCAGCAAGCCACCGGTTTCGATCCCTCATGACGGCGAAAGGTTTTTGCGCCAGAATCTAGCTCAAACCACCTCGAAAAAATAAAACCCTTCTTCTGCAGGCTCTAGGATCAATGACTGCAAGCCATATCCCCTCTTGATACCCAGTCCTTAGAGAAGGGTTTTTTATAGTAACCGAAACGAGGGCTATTCTATCTTGGAAAACTCCAATTTGAATCCTCCCTGCACATCCCCTCCTGTACTCGCATTTTGTACTGTAAACACCCAGTTGGAAACTCCCTGGCTGACCTCGACGCTATCAATTATAAATGAGACTTTTCTCGCATCAGGCGTAACTGTCAAGGTTTCCACGCTGGTTTCATCGGGACTGGTCAGTATCAAATCTAAGGCGCCGGAGCCTCCTTTCCACTCGGCAGTTGCCTCGATAAGAGATGGACCGGCGGTTGGCAATGTAATTGGATAAGATATCTCATTGCCCGACTTGAGTACGAAACGGCCTGAAACACCATCGCCAGGGCTCAGCAAAACAACCAGAAGCCAGATTAGCAAAACCACTGCCAATGCGCCATAGGCTATCCAAGCCCATTTGTTCCACCACCAGGGGCTGGCACTAGGTGTATCATCAACAGACTGACCCGGCCGAAGTCTAGATAAATTAATAAGGCGGCTTCTGGTGGGTCTGGCGATATTGGGCACACGAAGTCGTTTCACCGTAATCCGTGGCGGGACCTCCAATACCCCAGTGCTGATAACAGGCTCCGACGTTCCCTGCTCGGGGGTAGTCGTGAGGGTAAAGGTGTAGTTTTTTGGCCGGCCCCACATTGGGCGCTGCCGCGGGTCGGCCAGCACCGATACATCTAGTTTTTCTCCGGCAGGCACGTTTGGGCGCTGATGGGGTTCATAGAAAAACCGGCACAGATCTTCCTGGTCCCTGCCTACAATGTTGAAATCAAGCGGACCATTGCTCGCGTTGTCGATGCTTAGAGTGTAAAAACCCCTGGCCCCGGTCGCTTTTTGGGGACGCAGGTCAACCTCAAAGGAGTAGAATGGCTCGACATCCACCACCACGGGTACGCTTTGTTGCAAAGAGGGATCGCTACGTGAGGCGACCTTAATTATTGCGGTATAAGTCTGGGCGGCAGTAGCACTCAACCGAGGAGGTTGAATCGTCAGAATACCACTAGTTGCGTCGTTGGGCATTATCGACACCGCATCGACATCGAGCCTGACCCACGATGCGTCCAAACCTTCCAGCTCGGTGTAGAAAACATCCACCACGTTGCTGACGTTGGTTATGGTGATGTCGACTTCCCCTGACTCGCCAGGATTTAAACGAAGTCGGTCTGGCTTTACCGTGACCCGTACATTATCTGCCATGCAGTCCTACCTATAAAGTGAAGTTTAATGGGCAACTAGCTGCACTGAGCGAAGGTGCACCCGTTGTGAAGCCTGTACTCCCAGGTTTACTCCCAGTTCCGTAGCAGAACGGATGGCTTCTCGGGGAGCCGGAATATCCTTTCTTCCTCCGGCCCAAAGACATCCATAATCCCCCGTACTGTATATGATACCGTCACCTGCAACAACTTGCGGGGGGCCATCAATTCCATCAGGCAGCTGGCCGAACAGATGAAGAGCTTGCAGCAAGGGATTGCCCCGTTCCACAATTGCCAACCGCCTTTGCAATGCCTCTGCCAAAGCAGTAAACGATTGTTGAAAGGCGGTTGACCTGTCCCCTGCCGCGACACCTTCCCCGCAGGCCTCTCCAAGAAGTATGCCACCTCGGTCAAGAAAGTTATTCAAAAACGGGTGACAGGCTGTATCCAAGTTGAATCCTTGCTGTCCGGTCATTAAAATGACATTGTAATCGGTTATTTCTTGATTCAATGTCACAGTGCCCCGGAGCTCTGCATAGTATCCATAGGTAGCATTTAGAGCGCGAACGAGCGCGGACGCTCCCTCCATATGGCGGATCGCATTATCGGTCCCTACTTCCAAGGGTACAAGCCCTATGTTAACCTCGCCCAATGGGTGTGGGCCTGAAATTTTGCGATATCGCAAGTCGATTTCATCGGGTGCTGGTTGGTGTTGTATTGCCGCATCAGTGATCCGCCCCTCGGGGTTGACCACCTGGATGCGCCCTAATTCCAAGTGCGCTTCAGAAGGGAGGTCCCGACGAATCTCTATGGTGAATCCCTCAATCATGTATGACGGTTCCTCTCCTTCTCCGGAGGTTTCCCGTGTGCCATCCTGGGGGACTTCTCGGTATCGCAGGATTAAATAAACGGTGCCTGCCTCTTGCGTGGGGATCGTAAGTCGTTGAGAATCACTTACAATAATTGTGTCCCCTTCAGAATCTACCGCCAATCCGGGCGAAATCACGACTGAATTGTCGGGAGGGTTCCAAGCGACAGCCTCCAGCCCAACCACTATCCCAGGCCGGTGCATGGAGAGAGTATGCAAACGTTGCTGGGTGGAATGATAATCATGGGCAGCCACCCATGTATCTACGTTGATGAACATGCCCAGGTAAGGGCTCAACCGGCGTAACGGGCTTTTGATCAGATCGCCAAGGGACACTTCCACACCTCCGTGAACGTTCAGGTTATAGGTATTTATGTTGTATAGCTAGAGTAATTAGGTAGTTTTAGGGCATTGCCGACCCAGGCAACAAAACCAAACCAAAGCGAAACCCGCTGAGGCACCCTGGTACTCCGGTTAATTATCTTGCGACTTCGGCGAACGTTTTATCGGAGCTAGAGTTTAGGTTCCCTCCAGTTGATCGGCCGATGCCTTGTTGATAATCTGCAGAGTATAACCGGCGTGGGCTGGTTTCTGAGACTCAATTATAGATTTTACCCGCTCTTCGTCCAATGTGCTCAGGTCTTCCAGCTCTAGAGTCACGTCAAAAGTATAAGGCCTTCCGCCCCCTAAGATAAAATTCCACCCTAGCCTGGTACTGTTATCCAACGTTATACTCCCGTAGTCTTCCTTGATGCAGGGTACTATGCCAGTGTAAACCCGCAAATACTCACGCAACCCCCGATGGGTCCCGCGCCATTGATAAAGTTCGACCGCCGACTTGACCAACTGCCGACGTCGCTCCAAAGACCAGGAGTCATCCAGCACCAGATTGACCCAGGAAGCCAACCAGGACAGTAGCTCTGGCGGAGCTGTCGCGGGGTCCAGATAACTGGCAATATTATCCAAAACGCCCTCAATTGGATCGAGGACCCTCTCAAAAATCATCAAGAATCGGCCCATGAAGTCGCCTTCAGAGTAAATGCTGGGCACATATTCTAGATAACGGCTCCGGCTGACTAGATCAACCTCTTGCTGGTGCGCAATGACCATTGGATCGGTTACCTCCGGAATCTGGTTTCCTTGGATCAGGTTACGATATGGGTACTGGAGCACAGTAGGCCAGATTCGGGTATCGACAACATTTGTTCGACCTCGGACCTTTCCTCAGTTAAAGGGTCAACGCGGAAAATGTGTAAGGCTTCGGTATATTCTACCCCGGCTACCGATTGAATCTGAGAATAGAGTTCAGATGTGAACAAGTCTCTGCCAAATGGCCACCCCTCCCCTTTGGACCCGCCGTAAAGGGGGTGAATAAACTGGTAAAGCTTCTGCTCAACCCTACGCCTGACATCGTTGGCGTTGGAATCTGATGCCACCTGGACCTTGGCTTCCACCGATACCCAAATATATTCGGGTTCAGAAACCACCAGGGCAGTGGATAACAGCCGACGCTCATCGAGGTATTCTCTCACCTGTGCCAAAGTCGCCTGGGGAACCAACAACTCGCTCGCGCTGAGGCCACGGCTTCCCGGAGACATGGCCGGCACCAAAAGCACCCGCACCAGGCCGGGCGCTGGAGATCTCTCGTCGCCCACTTGTCTCGGTTGGAGGCAGTATACGCGGCCCACTGAGGGGGAGGCTTCTCGCGCCAGATATTCGAAATCCTCGGCTGTTACCGCGCGGTGCATGGTACGTATCGCCTGAGGCCCCCGCATTTTGGCACTCTCGATATTTTCAGGGTCTAGCCCCTCAATGGCCGCCCTTCGGTTGGTTACGGATGCCACGTAAGGAATGGAAGATTTGAGGACCGTAAGGGTTCTCCGGCTAAGATTCCCCCTTTCGCCGCCACCAAACCGGTAAGCAGTGAGCCGGATGTGAGCTCCACGAGGCGGAGTAGCGCCATACCGGGTTTCCTCTCCGGTTTGAGACCTGATCACGGGCCCAAATTGGATTTCTCCCACCGCAGGGTCCCAGGTGAATACTTTGTCGTCCGGCCTTGCCTGAGAGAAATCAGAAACCAGCTGCCAGGACTCCCAGCCGCTATTATCCGCCAGTTCCACCTCCACGGTTTCTTCGGAAGCTAAGGGCAAGGCGGGGATTTGGGACACCCTGATAGCCTGACCAGGCTTGCCCTCGCTAATGCCCAGCACTTCGCCAACGACTCTGGTGACGTTGGTAGCCCGCAAGGTACATCCTACGGCCAATGACTGAATTGCTCTCAATTGGGGAGAAGCGGAGTAGGATCCGTGGGCTTGATCGTAAGGAATTATTTGGCACCTGATCCAGTAAGCGTCTCGAAGTCCAATTGTGGTCCTGCCCGCAGTTTGGGGCACATGAAGGACCACCTGCCCTCGATTTATCAACCCCTGGGTATCGTCGGATTCCAACCAGGCGGCGCTATCCGGGCGCCGATCGAAGGCCTCCCACTGTTGGAGTGGTTCGTCCCAGTATTCCCAAAGCAATGGAGGATTGGACGGCACTATCCCCCGAACCGCGTTCTCATCGGTGAGCTCCGCGCAGTCCAGGGTCAGGGACAAAATAACTCCGCGCAAATCGGAGTTGTATCCCAGACAAAAGGCATTTTGTGGCTCGGGCGCGCCGCGGCTTTGAAAAAACCTTACGCCTTGGCCCGGCGTGGCGCCTGCGGGAAGATCGGCCAATTCCTGTAGTTGGGGCAACAGATCTTGATAAAGAGAGGCGTTATCGCTGGCATCTGGGACGAACCCACAATTGCTCATCTCCGGCGGGGCGATTATCTTATCGGTCTCGGTTGTAAACGCAATGGCCTCTTCGGTCTCGGTGCGTACCGTCGCCACCTCGGTACCTCTGGGAATGGTTACCTGGTCGGTCACAGGCGCGGCCAGCCTGAAGGTGATCTCGGTCGATGCCGGGTTTGCGGGAGCCATTTGGACTCCGATGAGTTCAAGGAATTTGAGATAGTTCTTCTCCGGTACTTTGTTCAACCGGTAAAGTATTAGCTCCGTCATCCAGGCGAAAAGCTCAATCAGCGTGATACCAGGATCACTTAGGTTATGGTCAGTCCATTCCGGGCAATGAACCGGTATCCTGCTGCGGGCCTCATTTACCAGGTCCTGGAAGGTGCGGTCATCAAGATTGGGAACTGGAATCGCCATGGATTATACCTCCTCCGGTATCAGATAAAATGGATAAACCATATTCACTTCGTGGTTGGTTGCTTTAATGGAATACTTGATGTTGATCTGAATTACTCCGTAGTCTAAAGGGTCGGGATGAACGTCAACCTCGGTTACGTCTATCCTGGCCTCCCAGCGCGCCAGGGCCTCCTCGACATGATAGGCCAGCATTCCCGCTGTGGTGGCGTTGTTAGGGGCGAAAACAAACTCGTGGAGAGCCGAACCGAACTCGGGGCGCATTTTTCTCTCCCCGTGGGCTGTGCTCAAGATAATTTTGATTGCCTCTGAAATGTCATGTTCGTTCCGGGAGAGGGATATTCTGCCCTTTTGGTCTATCCCCAAGGGAAATCTCCAACCCTGCCCCAGAAACCGTCTGTCCTGTCCGCTTATTGTCATATTTCATCCCCCAATCATGACAGTTGGTATCCCTAGAACAATTACACCACCATGCGCGGTGGTGTCGCCCATTCTAGCGGCCGGCATTCCTCCGATTAGGACTGTGGCCGACCCCTTTATTATCGAGTCGGGCGGGCCCACGCAGACGCACATCCCACCCACTACGGCGGCAGGCATCCCTCCGATCAGCACCGTGGGCGCCCCAGGAGGCATTATAGGCCCGCCCACATGTGGAACTACCCCGGTTACCATGGCACAAGTGTGCATGTCTCCTACTCTGGCTGCGGGTGGCATAGTGTCCTCCTTGGGTTGGTTTGCACTGCTCGGTAAAATTCTAATTGATACGTACTAATGGTCCCTTCACCTCTGTCATAGCGCTACCCTCAACCGAGGTCGTAGCACCCTTGACGGCCATCTGGGCGGACCCTTCGACCGTGGTTTGGGTGCCCTTCACATTCATGGCGGCGCCAGCCTCAACATCAGTATTGGCCCCGGCCTTGATTTCAATATTGGCTGTGGCCTCTAGCTTAAGGTTGGCGGACGACTTAAGCTCCATATCCCCGGTGGATTCCACCGTTACCTTACCCTTGGCGGTAACTTTGATATCCTTTTCGACATTCACGGTCACGGTGTTCTCAACTGAGTCGATAATTATTTCGTTTTTCTCCGTCTTGTCACGGACAATAATTTTCTCCGCGCCATCGGTATCATCCAGAACAATGACATGTCCCGCCCTGGACTTGATTACCCGTTGATTGACTGCACCGCCGGATACCGCCTCCGAGTTTGTGACGACGGGGGTATCCACGGAGTTCCACACTCCGCCCACGATGTAGGGCCGCTGAATATCGCCGTACTCAAAGGCAACCAGCACTGTGTCTTCCACCTCGGGAATCCATTGAATTCCCCGGTCTTTACCCGCCCCCGGAGACGCAACCCAGGCCCAGTCACTTTCTATATCGTCGCCCAACCAGGGAAACTTCACCTTGACTCTACCGAGGTCATCCGGGTCTTGATTGTTGGTTACAACCCCGCTCGTCACACCCCCGACATGGGAGACCGAATTAGAGTTTCCCTTGGACTCCATCAATTCAAGTAAGGTATAGGAACGTTGCCCACTTACAACAAAAGAAGTCGTATACCCTTGCTTCACGGAAAATCTATGGGTAGCCGAGGTCACGAAATAATCTCCGCTCAAGCGCTGTCCTATACCGGTGATGTGCGCCTTGACTCCCGGGCGGAGGCTAGGCATACCTTCAGCGGTGGTGCCCTCGGCGACTACAAATTCCCCCTCCGTTGAGTCGGCCAGGGCTTTAGCAATTGTGTCGGCCTCACCTTGGGTGTGGACCGGTTGGTCGACGATGACCAGTTTAGTATCCCCAAATGCGTTTTTCGACTGGACCATACCGGACCGAGCATCACCCAATGCTGGATAACCTTCACCTTTAGTGGACTGACCCACGATCTCTTTTTTCTGCTTAGGGTCCCAACCTCGCACGGTTACAGAATTTACTTGCGAGGCCGTAGAGTGACGGGACCGAAACTGAAGCAAGCTACTACCCCACTCCAAATCCACCTGTCCAGCGTTAGCCTCTTTTGGGTTTTTGAAGTTAAGCGTCCCTTGGTCCATGTGCACTTCATATCCCACGCGTTTGGCCATCTGCCACAAAAACTCCCAATTAGTCTGATTGGCTTGGAGCAAGTAATCATGGACTTCCTTAGTGGCTGTAACGTCAGCTTTCAAACCCGCTTCGGAAGCTATTATTTTTGCCACGTCGCTATACTTTGAGTTAATAAAGGTCCTAGTAGAACGGCCGCGGTGCAACCGATGAGATTTATCGTACCCCTGAATCACGGCATAGACGGGTGAACCCGGAATCACCGCGCTGAGTTCCAGGCTTACCGAGGTGATTTCGCCCTCCATTACCAGTGCGTCGCGTTTGTCCACGTGATGGAAAATCTCCACCTTTTTGCCATCATTGAGGTAGTTTTTCATCAAATTATCGACGACATCGAAGGGTTTCTCACCCGTTGCATCCAGATGGACTCTCAAGGTAAACATGTCTGGTAGATGTTGGCTGGTCTCAACCTCAACCTCGGATATTTGATCGAGAAAATCGGGCAATATCTTTGATCCATCAATTTTTATGCTGAATTCTACGGATGTAGGTTTAGCTTCAGTAGTCATTGTCCTTCCCCTTTGTCTAACCTAGGCTGCCAAATCTTCTATTACCAATGATCGACCGATCTTAAGGTCTTTAGGGTCATCTAGGTTATTAGTGTCAGCGATGAAGCGCCACAACTTGGGATCTCCATATTCACTTGTTGCAATCCCATCGATGGTATCACCTGGTTTTATTATCACCACTTTGTATCCAGCTATCCCCATTGGAGGCGATTCCTGTCCTTTTTTGAGCGCCTCACACTCCTGAAAGGTCAAATCCATGGTTGCTCTAACGGGAGTACCGTCATCGCGAAACATAGTGTATTTGTAGGACACGCTGGTTATCACCGAAACGAAGCTAATGAACGTTCCCCATCCAAACATGACTCTGGGGGGGCGCTGCCCGTCCTTAAATTCTTCCAGTTTTGTTAAATTTGTTATCGCTTCAACGTGCACCTTGGCGTTGGTCCCCAGTTCAAATGTATCTATGAAAAGCTGAACCTTGAGTTCCGTTGGGTTGCCGCCAACAAAATTGGAGCGAGGCACATTGGATTTTCGCATAGGCACTTTAGCCCAATTGTTGGACTTGCTAAAAGAGTACTCGGTGGGATTGAACAGCACCGTAATGGGATCACCTGATTTATCCTGATTTATTATTGTGGCTTTAGTTAGCATTCACTTCACCTTTGACTGGTTCACGGGAGATAACTTGGTCGGCCGTGCCGTTCCTTTTCAATTACCAGTTTTTCCTTCAAATAGGAGTACACCTTGGCGGCAATGAACTCGATTTCTCCGGCGTCTAAGGTCTGCTTATGTTCACTCCCCTCGACCGCCGCGTTTCTTTCCGGCATTGGAGCAGAGGCGGTTAAAGGTTCGGACCGGGAGATCGTCGGTGGGGTTGGCGGTGTACCTCCCTTGGATATTTGGGCCGGATTGATAACCCCTTGATCGCCGTTAGGAAGTCGGGGCAAAATGCGATTTACCTGTCCGGATTGCTGATTGGGCGCTATGGGGAATCCTCTTCCATCTACTGCAGAAGAAGAGTTCTGGAATGACTCACTCGTTTGCTGCAATCGAGCGTTCATTTGCGGGCCGTTGGACCTGGCCAAAGGCAAAGTTCCCGCTGGAATAGTAGGGTTGTGTAATTCCAACATTTGCAAGTGATTACCCTCAGGTTGGAGGTCGGCTGATCGGGCGGCTTCATTGGCGAACAAGCCATCGCCAGTTGCAGCCCGGGTCACAACCGACATATTTACCGTGGGAGATGTCAGCGGGCGGTTTTGGCTGATTGCTCCGCTGACATTCTTAAGAACGGGACTGATTCGGCTGGGTCGGCCCAATGTCTTTCTGGAGATCATAGGAGACGACCCCAAGCTATGTTCCTGGGTAGCGATTTGTGAAGAGCTGGAATGGCTGAACATACCCGGCCTTTGCTCTTGAAGGTAGCCCGATGCTTTGGGAATCCCGGGCCCCAATATCAGTTCGTTCCCTTCAGTTCCCAAGGTCTGGGAATCGCGTTCTGTTGATCGGTGTACGAGGGTCGCTTTCTCTGCGGGCGGACTATTCGCAATTTCCCTTCGTCCCGGATGTTCGGCAGAACGCATTGGCTCTGCTGGAATTCTTTCCGATGTGGCCTCAACCCTAGTTTGCGCCAGATCCTTCAGTGAAGCGGCTCCATGCGGTCCTACCACGCGGGCAATCATGGCCCTGATTGGGCCACCATTACTGTTGCCAACTGGCCTATCCACGTTTTGCCGGCCGATTGGTTCGGCCCTGTGGCTATTAATCGAGGAACCTCGGCCCAGCGTCAATAGCGACCGTGATTGACTACCCATGTTCAACCCTGCTTTGACGTCCGTCTGCGGCTGACTTACGGAGGTGGGCACCTGCGGTTTCATCGCCGTCCTAAATACGAATTGACCCTGGCTGGATGCGTTTAGAATCGAGTTCCCCAATTGTTTGGAGGAGTTACTTACGGGAACAAAGTTGCCGCTGGTGGTACCGATGGTGCTACGGCTGACGTTAAGTCCGGCACGTTGTACTGAGGGTTGCTCTCGATGCATAGTCGGGCGATTGGCGGGGTTAGTCCCCTGGGACAAGTGGGAGGCGCTTGGTGCTGCAGATGGTTTGGCAGCAGGACTCGACGGTGCATTAGCCCGGGAAATTGATGGGCTCTGGCTGGATGCATAGTCTGTTCCAGAACCATCTATTGCCGATCCTGAGGAGGAATTGGACGGACTGTTCTTCCTCCAGACCATTTGACGGGCTTGCCAGGCTAGCTGTCGGGCCCGTTGGAAGACTCCAACTTCATCTGCTTCCGGCGCGCTTGAGGAATCCCGCATTTGACCGGACGGTGGGCCAAGATCCGGCCTTAATTCTTCCCCGCGTCCTTGCGTCAGGCTCGGCTTGACAGCCTGACTGGCCGCAAACTCGGCAGCACTTGCAACACTTTGGGGCTGTAGCGACCGTGTGTGTGAATGACCACCCTCACTAGCGCCAACTGCAGGCGGTACCATCTCATTACCTGACCCACTTTCTGAGGATTTTTGCCTCAAGACCAAGGCCTTCGCTCTCAAGGCACCAGCTTGATGCCGAAGGGCAACGGAGAATTTACCAACCGCTCTCGATCCCGAACTAGCACTCCGTGGTGACACAGTCGATTCCGAAGCTCTTTGTAAAGAATATGTCGAGTCTTGGGACTGTGAAGACGATTCTCGACGCACCGCGGAGGCGCCCTTCGCAGCGACTCTGGCTCCATCTGATGCGGGCTTCCGCCGTACTATGCCCTTGACACGGG
>Ga0310124_10001577_pt1 | contig 15825 bp, 17 predicted proteins | sample CB11b_AW_Bot5_MG_FD_203507 | JGI IMG/M metagenome (GOLD analysis project Ga0310124, IMG submission 203507) | Marine microbial communities from Western Arctic Ocean, Canada - CB11b_AW_Bot5 | ecosystem: Environmental > Aquatic > Marine > Oceanic | place: Canada: Western Arctic Ocean | collected... | reverse complement strand
ACGCCTGCTGATCGATGCGACGGCGGAGATCCGGCCGGCCGCGGTTCGCCATGGTATTGATCGGGTCGATGGGGTGCTGATTACACATGCTCATGCAGATCATGTTTTCGGGCTTGATGATCTGAGGCGGTTTAACTTGGTAATGGGCGGGCCTCTTGATTTATATGGTGATGAGGCGACTCATCAAACGCTTGTTGCCATGTTTCACTATATCTTTCGTCCGCAGGACAATGTTAACAAAAGCTTTGTGCCCCAATTTGTGCAGAAAACAGTTGGGCCGGGTAAACCTTTCGATCTGTTTGGTGCCACTTGGACTCCGCTTCTTCTTCTTCATGGTCGTCAGCAGATCCTGGGTTTTCGGGTAGACATTGGAGGCTCTTCCCTAGCCTACTGTACAGATGTTTCCCGGTTCCCACCTGAGACATATCCCTTGCTTGAAGGGTTGGATGTGTTTGTGGTTGATGCTCTGCGTTATCGTCACCATCCAACACATCTAACAGTCGACCAGGCATTAGGTGTCATAGACCAGGTCAAGCCAGGCCGCGCTTATCTGACGCATATTGCTCATGATATCAAACATGCGGACCTGGAATTCAAGCTGCCGGAGGGTGTGTATCTGCCGCACGATGGGTTGGTTGTTGAATGTGACTGATTGATTGGTCTGTGAGAGTTGATGGGTTAGGTGCCCGCAGTTAATACTCGTAGTGCGGCACCGACATCCGGCTGTCGCATCAAGTGTTCGCCGACAAGAATGCAGTTGATACCTGCTTTGCGTAGCTTGCGGATGTCGTGCGGAGTGGTAATGCCTGATTCGCTGACAAGGATCTTGGTGTCATCAACCATCTCGACGAGCCGCAACGTGTGGTTTACGTCGGTGGTCATCGTCTTTAGGTTGCGGTTGTTGATGCCCAGCATCATATAACCAGGATGTGGGAAGCCGATATGTGTGCGTACCTTGAGCAGGTTCTCAACGTCGTGTACCTCGACCAGGGTAGTCATCTTGAGTTCGGTAGCCAGGATGAGCATGTCAATCAGCTTGGCCTCACTGAGGCATTCGGCGATGAGAAGTACTGCGTCGGCACCTGCAGCACGAGCTTCGTAGATCTGATAAGGGTCAATCAGGAAATCCTTACGCAATACAGGGAGGGGGACTGCCTTGCGAATCTGTTCGATGTACTCGAGTCGGCCTTGAAAGTAGGTTTTGTCGGTCAGGCAGCTAATGGCAGCTGCGCCATTCTCGTGATAAGCATGGGCAATGGCCACCAGATCAAAATCAGATCGTATGATTCCTGCGGAAGGACTGGCCTTTTTGATTTCGGTAATGACACGTAGTCGACCCTTGGGGCGAGTAGCAGCCACAAAGAAATTGCGCGGTGGTGGTTGGTCCAACGCGCGAGCCTTTACGTCATCGAGGCCGATATATTGCTTGGCTTGTGTGACCTCGAGTTGTTTGGCTTTGACAATCTGATCCAGAACGGGCTGCATGGTTCTATTGTGGTCTGCGCTACCGCGCTTGGCAATATCATGACAACATTGACTGTATGAACTGAGTTGGGAAAACAGGTACAATTCTCTTTGATTTTGGACATTATTTGAGGTGAAATGTGGCGAGGATTGGCCTATTATCGGATTCGCATGGTCAACTGGAGCAAACACGGCAGGCGGTCGAGATGTTAATCGGTCATGGCGTACAGCGGATTATTCATCTGGGTGATATCTGCGATAAAAAGGTTCTTGATGAACTGGTTGCTGGCCAAGTGGAAAACGTGTCGGTGCATGTGGTGTTTGGCAATATGGATTTCGATCCTGATGGGTTCGGCGGCCATGCAAAGGCAATTGGTATTCACGTAGATCATCCGATGGGGCACATCGACCTGGATGGTAAGGTGTTTGCGTTTACGCACGGTCATCTCGATAAGTTGATGGAGGCAGCGTTAGCTGAAAATGTGGATTATTTATTCCATGGACATACTCATGTAGCACGTGATTCTCGTGTCGGTGCTACGCGGATAATTAATCCGGGCGCCCTCTTCCGTGCCAGTAGGTATACTGTGGCGTTGCTTGAAAGTGAAATCGATGAATTGTCTTTTCATACGGTATCGTAACCTGTTTGTTGTTAATGCCTTTTTGGATTATTCGACGGGCAAGGCCGCAATTGGCGTATAGATGGGCCCGTCACAATGACTGGTGATCAGATGCAGCAAGAAACCATGGACAGTAAGACAATTCGGTCCTATCGGCCGAATGATCAGAAGGATGTATCGCGATTGTACATCGAAGGGTTATTGGCTGGTCAGATTGCGCCTAATGATACGGGTGAGGATATAGAAAATGTTGCGGAAGCCTACTTTGGTAATGAACGCAGTCATTTGTGGGTTGCAACGATAAACGATCGTACGGTGGGGATGATTGCAGTTGCTCAGGAATCCGGCCATACGGCTGAGATTCGACGTCTGCGCGTGGACCGGGTATATCAGCCCACGTCGATTGCTGCGGAGTTGGTTGAAACCGCGATTCGGCATTGTCAAGCGCATGGGTATCTGAAAGTCGTGTTCGATACTCGGATTGATCCCCAATCCGGTTCCGACGCAATTGTAGAGGTGTTTGATCGCTTCGGTTTTCAGCATACACGGACGAAGACCACCGCTGACAAAGAACTGCATGAGTTCTATCTCGACCTCTATCGTCAGCGGGGGTCGGAAGCGGATTCCTTGTGAGGTTGTACTCACACTCCTATGCCTGACGAATATTGTGAAAGCGAAGACCAGGAAGCTCGCCTTTTTCATGAGGGTATTGAGTTATTCAATAGTGGCCATTGGTTTGATGCACATGAAGTGTGGGAAGATATATGGCACATAGCCACAGGTGCGAGAAAGCGTTTTTACCAAGGGCTGATACAATGCGCGGTCACGCTTGAACACGTTCGTCGTGGAAATCCACGTGGTGTGCGAAGTGTGTGGAAGACCTGCCTTGCCAAGTTTGAAGGATTAGATCGCTGCTATATGGGTGTTGAGATCACGGCTTTATTGTCAGATTTGCAGCATGTGCTCAACCCCATTCTTGGTTTGCCCAAAGAGATGTTTGATCCAGCCCGCCCACGCGGACAGAAGTTGCCGATCAACTGGGATCAGGTTCCAAAGATCTCATTGCGTTATAACCCCTTCGATTAGGCCATTGCTCATTACGGGGTATTGGTGAAGGAAGCGGTTGTTATCCAATCGCCAGATGCGAGGTGCAGATGACGGTTCTTGCAATGAGAAACTAATGATAAACGATCGGAATCTCGGCGCATCAACAGATAATTCGGGACCCACGGTTGAATCGCCAGCCCCACGGTCGGTGATGGGCAGAAAACTGCAGCCTGGTCTGGGTATGTCCCGCCTCTGTTTTCGGCCATGCGGTATCGTGGCTTTGTCCTGTTCTGGGTCGCGGGCTTGATATCCCATACTGGCAATTGGATGTGCATGATGACCATCCAGTGGCTGGTTTTTGATTTGAGTCAAAGCGAAAGCATGTTTGGGCTCAATACATTGGCCATGGCTTTGCCGGCGTTTGTCATGTTGCCATTGGCAGGTGTTCTGGCGGATCACCTGGATCGCCGATTCCTTCTGGTGATTACCCGCCTGGGGCGTGCGCTGGCCTACCTGGCTGCGATATTCTTGGCGGTTACGGGAATGCTCGGTGTCTGGCACCTGATCGGTTTGTCCGTTTTGATTGGGATTGCAGGTGGTGTGGTGATGCCGGCATACAACGCGCTTATGGTAGGTGTCGTTGGACGGGATGATCAGGCTAATGCCGTAGCGCTCAATAGAGTTCAGTTTCAAATTGCGCATTTTCTGGGTCCGATGCTTGGCGAGGTGGTCTTTTATATTCTTGGTGCCGCGTGGAATTTTGCTGCGGGTACGGCCGGTTGTGTCCTGGGCGTCGTCATCCTCCTTGCCATGAAGAAACATCCCGGCTCAACTGACCCCTTCGGTCTCATTGGTGCGTAGTGGGATCCAGGGCGTTTCTTGCCTCCGCCAACGAATGGATCTGGTGATAATGCTTCTGGTGGTTTGCTTTAGTTCAATCCTGTGTCTGCCACTGGTTGTGTTATTGCCCGCATTTGTGCAGTAACAACTTGCTGGTGATGCGGCAATATATTTGCAATTGATCGGATGTTTTGGGTTGGGAGTGTTGATTGGCGCGTGTTTCCAGCTCCTTAGAACCCGTGGCGTGGCCGTGCCCAGGGCTACTGCTGCTGGTGGGAGGGGTGTTGTTAGCCGGATCTGAGTTGATGGCAGGCTATTGTACGGACGCGCCGATGATGGCGATGTTGCTGGTGCTCGCGGGGTTTGTAAATATCAGTCTGATAGTAGGTGTCAAGACCGAAATATTGACCACGACCTCTGATAGCATGCGTGGTAGGGCGAGTAGTTATTTGTCAATCTGTATGAATGCCTGTCAGCCAATGGGGGGTGTGATGGCGGGTGTGTTGGCGCAAAAGTTCAGTGTGCTGGCGGTTTTCAAATCATTTGCCATTGCCCTGGTGATTGTCATATCCGCGGTTCTGTTATGTGCGCATTTCCAAGGTGTGGACATGCGGCGCAAGGCATCATGATGTTAAGTTGAGATTCTCGGGCTTTACCGATGTGTTTCGAGCAGTTGTGTTGCGGATTCAAAGATCTGGTCTGGTTCGCTCATTCGTCCTACGCCTGTGGTCCGGCATGCCTGCCAACCTTCATCGGGTCCAACAGTGTGGTAGCCCAAAGTTTCAATGACGGTTCGGGTGTTGCGTTGGGTGATTGGGTTCTGCCACATTTGCTCGTTCATGGCTGGGGCCAATAGCACCGGGGTCGATGCCGGCAGGGCGCATGCGGTGAGGCATACGACATCATCCGTTCGACCCACAGCTAATTTGGCAATCAGATCAGCTGTGGCGGGAGCGATGATCATTAGCTGGCACCATTGGGCCAGGGCGGTGTGAGGTGATTCGTAATCTCGTGATGGCGCAAAGATGTCGGTGAGTACTGGTGAGCCTGAGAGGCTTTCAAATGTTGTTGGGCCAACGAATCGACAAGCTGCCGGTGTCATCAGAACTCGTACAGATGCATCAGCCTGGATACTACGGCTGACCAAACTTGCGATTTTGTAACATGAAATGCCACCCGAGAGGGCAACCACGATACGGCGATGTTGCCAGATATTGGGTGATTTACCAGATGAGCTATGCTGCGAATTGTTGGCCTGCGCCACGGTTATTCGTCTTCGACTTCAGCGTTGCCAGGACCTTGGCTTGGTCGGATTTTGCCTTCTACGACTTCTACTATGGCGATTTCCAAGTCACTACGGCCCTGTCGCTCGATCAGGGGGCGAGCCCCGTCCATTAGTTGTCTGATACGGTGTTGAACCAGTGAGGTGAACTTAAATCGGCCGCCCAACTCATGCACGATCTGATCATCTTTAAGGGCTTCGATCATATTGGGGTAATCTCCGAATTCTCGCGTTAAGGTTGAAATTATATCTATTTTACCATATTCCCACAACTCGACGTCGAGGTCCATTGGGGGCGGGGTTTTCCCTGGTCCGGTATCCGGAGCAGGATCTACCTGTTGGATTATTACGATGTGGGTGATGCAGGTTGGCCGTCCATTGGGTCTTTTTGAGTTGAGTGGAATCGGTACGGTTTTCTGGTCTAAATCAGCGAGATCCCTTTCGTGGGTGGTGCCGGCTGGGTCGAACGGGCCCGAGATTTACAAGTATGTGGTTTCCAGGGATGTGGCCCGGGTTCACCCCTTTCGTCATGATCTGCTGAAGTGGAGGGATAGGGCGGCGCCGCAGTGGATGCATTGTGTGTCGACCTCAAGATTTGGATCGTTTAACTTCACCAGATCCAATACTGTTTTGGCTGCGTAAATGCATAGCCCCGCCGGTATCTGTGGTCCACATGTAAATTGCTTGTTGGCTGCGGTTGGGGCAGGGCATCCCTTTGCTGAGGCTTCTTTGAAATGGACGGTGAATTGGATTTTGCTGGACTGCGATGAATCTGGCAACTTACTGGTATTTAGTATTCTAGCATCAGGCGATACTTCAATTACATCCTCGCCAGCATCGAGGGCCAGGTTGGCCAGTTCGTCTGCTCTGTGGTTCTGTTCACGCCGGATATGGGTACATCGCCAGTCGTCAAAGGCGGTCAAATATTCCTTTGCCTGGGAATGGAGATCCTGGAGTGCGGCGGCCTTAACTCGGTACTGGCCGTTAATCTGGCGGACGAGTAGTTGTGAGTCGCTGTAGAGGTCGATTTGCGTGGCTCCGAATTGCTGTGCCAGTTTCAATGCATGCAGCAAGGCATGGTATTCGGCAGCGTTGTTGGTCATTCTGCCCAGATGAATCCCGCCTTGGTAGACGGGTGTGTGCTGTTCCTGGGTTGAAATTGCAACGCCTGCGGCGGCTGGGCCGGGGTTACCGCGCGAACCGCCGTCAATGTGGATGATAAGACGCATCAGATGTCTGCGAGGATTCCGTCGGCTATTTGACGATGGCTGCCATTAGGTCTTGATCCATGAACAACATGCGGTTGCAATTCGGGCAGATGACGATTTCATCAGGACTGCTCATAAGCGTACTGACACGTTCTACGGGAATACTTAAGTAACAGCCACCACATCCATATTCCATGGTTCTCCGATTCACTTCTGTCACGGTGGCCATGGCATCACCATCGTGTATGTCAGCAAGCCTTTTAAATGTAGACAAAGCGTTGGCCGAAAGATCCTTTTCGGCAGTGCTGCGTTCGGAAATAAGCCGGTCGAGTTGTTCGCCGACCTCCGCCTTGCATGCTTTAATTTCACTCTGTCCCACTGCGACCAGCTTCTGCTGGGCGTGGGCCTTGTCGGTAACTTCCGTCAGTTCCTGATCCATGAGGTCAACTGCGGACATCTGTTCGAGGGCCTCTTGTTCAGAATTTTCCTTGTCAAGCTTATAGGTATTGATTTCAATCAGTAGCGAGGAGTATTCCTTGTTGCTTTTGACATTATTCATCAACTCTCGCTGGTGAGCTATCTTCTGTTCAATCTCTGCCGCCATACTTTCGAGTTCGTTGGCCTTGGCTCGCCCGTGCTTGAGTTGGTCTGTCATTTCTTCTTGCTGGCGCAGCAATTGATCGCGCTTGGCTTGCTGGGCATCGCAACGTCGGGTGGCTGAGTCCAAGCGGGACTGCATTCCTCGAATTTGTTTCTCAAGCAAGAACAGGCCGTGTAGCTTCTCGGTCAATTGCATTCAGTCATTCTCCGCAGGGTGGGATTTTGCAATATACACCAACTTAGTACATATGGCGAGTTGTGACCCGTTTCCCACTATAATTGTGTTGCTTGAAGCCTTCTAATGGCGATTCTATACTGACCTGACGACCCTTGGGGGTGTAGCTCAGTTGGGAGAGCGCTTGCATGGCATGCAAGAGGTCGGGGGTTCGAGCCCCCCCACCTCCATTGGTCAATCATTGGGTTAGAGATAAGTCCTTTGCCTTGCGTCTTATCGCATGTTTTGGCCGCCTGCGCGTTTAAGGCAAGATCCTGTATTGCAGGGACGGAAGTGACCGTCGCAGTGTGTTCAGGGCTTTGGCTTCGACTGAAGCCGTAGCCAAATCCAGTTGTTCTAGAGAGCGAAGCGTAGACAAGTGTTTGATGCCAGCATCTGTGAACTGGCCAGCAATATACAGTCTACGTAGATTTGTGAGTTTTGAGAGGTGAGCTAATCCGGCATCGCTTAGTGTGGTTGGCCCAAAGATCGTAAGGTCAGTCAAGTTGGTGAGTCTGTCCAGGTGCTTGATGGCATTGTCGGACAAACCTGTAACATTCCATTCGAGATGTTCCAAGTTGATCATGGTTGAAAGGTGGGCGATCTGTTTGTCGTCCAGGTTGTTGATTGCAATTCGAAGTTGCCTGAGTTGGCTTAGTGCTTGCAGGTGCTGGATGTTGGTGATGGCGGGCTGGTCTGTGGTGATATCAAGGGCAACGAGCTTAGGCAGGTACCGAAGTTGACGCAGTCCCAGGTTGGATACCTCGGTGTGATTTAATGTGAGTCGTTGCAGGTTGATAAGGCGGAAAAGCATGGCCAGCCCGGTGTCGCTGACGCCACAATCTGACAGTGACAGTGATGTGAGTGTGGGGATGCTTGAGACATGTACCATAACGATATCCGTAATGCCACGCCCACTTAGTTCCAGTGATGAAAGTCGCCGAAGTTGGACCAAGGAAGGCAACCCCTTGTCATTATTATTCTGGTATGACCGCACCGTGAGATGCTGTAGTGACGTTAGTTGCTCTAGATACTGCAGGGCATCTCCCGTGAAATGATCTGCCGACAATTTTAAAGATTGCAGTGAAGTGAGATTTCTCAACTGGCGTAAGCCATCGTTGCTGATGGCGGTGTTGAGTAGCTCTAGTGCCCGAAGTCTTTTGAGTGTTGTCAGGTGGGCTGCTGTTGCATTGCCGATACGTGTGTTATTTAGGGACAGATACTCAAGGTTCGTCAGGGCTGAGAGGAATAATGTGCCGGGCAAGGGGTCGGTGATGTTCGTTGCGGTTAGATAGAGTGCTGTTAGTCCGTTGAGATCACTCAGGTCAACCAAGCCGGTATTGGTGACCGAGGTTGAACTCAGGTCAAGCGTATTAAGTGACAAGACACGGGACAGGTGAGCAATGCCATGGTCGGTAATTGAGGTTTCATTAAGAAATAGTTTGTTCAGCGTGGGCATGGAGGCGAGAGCGGTGAGAGCATTGTCGGTGATAGCAGTGGCCGTAAGACGCAGTTCACGCAGGCCTCGCATTCGTGATAGATACTTGGCGCTAGCGTCAGTGATATCCGTTCCGGAAAGGTCCAGGGTTTCTGTGCCGGTAAGATTGGCGATGTGGCCCATTGCTTCATCAGTGGCATGCATGGGCCAGATCTTGATCTGTTGAATCGCATCGGGCTCAATGTTGGTCAGCATGGCCAGGCTGGCCGGGTCATCGGTCTGGATTTCAAGTCGGACGCGTTTGTTAGCCTGTATCTTCAACTTGCCTTTGGCCTGTCCCAGCCAGGTCCACTGGCCACCACCGGATTGTGCATGCCAACTTTGTACATATACCATTCCAATCGAACGATCCGAATCAAATTGCAAGTCACGCGGTTGGTAGCGGCTTTCCCACTCGCCTGCGATGTAGCCAAACCGTTTGTGGTGGTCAAAGACGGTTGTGCCCGCGGGGAACTCCATAGCGAATTGTTGTGATGTTGGTTGAATATCAAGATCAATGTCGTGCAGCCAAAATTTCCATCGGCTGTCTGGTTGGCCATCTGAGTGTGTGGCAATAAGCCGCTGTTCGCCGGTGGATGCAAACCAGGCACCGGGCGTGATTTCGCTGAGTTTGACCGATGTTTCGTGGCTTGGTGTGCCATCGGCATTCCATACCGCGACACGACGTGCTCGCCAGCCTGCATTTGGGTCGATCCAAGCATGGACTTTAGCCCCATCCGGAAGCAAAGCCTCCACGCGGTAGCAAGGATGATTGTCAGTGATTTGGGGCGTGATAACCGTGATCCTGGATTCCGCCAGAGATGCCCCAATTAGTTGAGATCGGTATTGGCGGCCCAACGAGCAGCCAAATTCACGTGGGTCAGGCCATGCCAATTCTGCGTTCGAGCGAAACATTTGTCCTTCGTTACTTATGGGATTCCATTCGTACCTTGTGACACCGTTATAGGTCAATACGAGGTGAACGGGGTCGATTTTTTCGCGGTGCTCATGTTGCAACTGGTAACGGTATTTACCTGCATCTGCGTGGAACTCGATCTTAAGCCGCTGTTTCTTGGGGCTATGAAACTGGTGTCCACCAGGTAGCCGCATAACCTTGACCTTTTTGCGGATCACCTTGGTGGTGAACGAGACCCGCAGGGTGTCGTACATCTGGTCCTGTTGGGTAACTGCTTGAACGAGCTGGGCGTCAGTAATATCCGGCAGTATTGGTGTGGTGGTGTCCACGGTTGGTTGATTGACGGTTGACTCATCAACTGCGAGGGAGATGCCCGGTTTGGCGGCGATACCACATAGAACCATGAGGGCAATCATGAGAGTTACAGGTACAGTTGGTTGCCCTTGAATTGAGAATAATCTGATCATGGGTGAATCCATTAATGTTCGTATTGATAATTTTGGAAAGCTTGCCACCATGATGTCGTCACCATGGTTTTAGCTGATTCGTGTCATGCTAGGGGTCATTCACTAAAAGTCCATTATTTAGAAGCGTTTATCTTTCGTCTGGGATGATCCGATAAATATTAACATAGGTAATTTGAGGTCAAACTATCTAGAACTAGATCGGCGGTTGACGTGGGGGCACTTGGGCGGCAAAATATTATTTGCAATGAAGTTGCCGAAGTTCTATTTCATCCCCGTTTTAGCATTTTCTCGGCCAATAGCTGCGGCGGGTGCGTCATCATAGGATATCCGTTCATTTGATATCAAACGACCCCGATGCGGCAGTGTCGGGGTTTTTAAATTGACGGTAGACAGGAGACACTCAGCATGATTGTGGTGATGCAGGCGGATGCGACAAAAAAGCAAGTGGAGCATGTGGTTCATTTGGTGCAAGAAATGGGACTTAAGGATCATGTGATTGTCGGCACGGATCTGACGGTGGTTGCCGTGATCGGTGAGGATCGTCGTAAGGACAAAGGGACATTGGAGCAGGCTCCGGGCGTCGATCGTGTTGTGCCCATATTGGCGCCTTATAAGATTGCCGCTCGCGAGGCCAAGGCGGACCGCACACAGGTAAAAATCGGCGCTGATTGTCTAGTGGGTGGCAAACAAGTGCCGGTGATTGCCGGCCCATGCAGCGTGGAGGGTGAGCAGGCGATTCTGGATATGGCCCAGCAGGTCAAGGACGCAGGTGCCACAGCCCTGCGCGGTGGGGCATTTAAGCCGCGGACCAACCCATATTCGTTTCAAGGGTTTGGTGAGGATGGACTTAAGATGCTTGCCGCTGCGCGTGACATGACCGGGTTGGCTGTTGTGACTGAAGTGCTCACGCCATCAGAAGTTGATTTGGTCGAGAAGTATGCCGATTGTTTCCAGATCGGAACGCGTAATGCTCAGAACTTTAAACTGCTTGAGGCAGTGGGAAAGAGCACCAAGCCCGTGTTGTACAAACGCGGTATGTCAATGACCATTGATGAGTACTTGCAGGCAACTGAATATATTCTTGCATCGGGCAATCTCAACGTAATTTTGTGTGAGCGGGGTATTCGTACATTTGAAGACCATACGCGAAACACGCTGAGTATTTCTGCTGTGCCCGAACTGCATCATCGTAGTCACCTGCCGGTAGTGGTCGATCCATCACAGGGGACGGGATATGCCCGGTTGGTTCCGCCAATGTGCCGGGCCGCCGTGGCGGGCGGTGCCGATGGCTTGATTATTGAGGTTCACAGTGACCCTGAGCACGCGATGACCGATGGCGCGCAGTCAATTACGCCCACGGTGCTTGCGGAGATCATGCCCTCGTTATTGGCAATTAGTGATTTGGTCCGGCAGTGAGCGTGAGGTAGTAGTTTTTCTTGCGGCTATGGCTGTAAAATGTCAATCAGGCCCAAGCCTGCAAGTACCAAGCTGATAATTCCGTTGACTGTGAAGAAGGCGATATGAATATGTTGCCTTTTCCCTCCCCAGACCAGCGTATGTTCGATTATCAAGAGGATGGCGACGATCGTAACTGCGATTGTAAAGTTGGTGCCCAGGATGTGACTGTTCCCGGTAAGCCAGGCTAATGAAACGATGCTTACCGCATGCAGTATCCGACTGATCCACATCGCCCGACTTGTCCCGAGGTTGGCCGGCATTGAAAAGGTACCTGTCATTCGGTCGATTTCGATGTCTTGAAGTGCGTAAATAATATCGAATCCCCCAACCCAGCACGCCACCATGACAGCCAGAAGATAGGGTTCGATCGTGGTGAGATACCGTGGCTCAATGGCAAGGGCCGCAGCCAATGGGCTGATCGCCAGTACGCCACCTAGGACAAGATGGCAGCACCATGTAAAGCGCTTGGTAAAGCTGTAGCTATATAGCGATGCTAGAACCAGTGGGCTGAGAGCTAGCGGCCATGGATTGGCGTAGAGCAGCCAAAACCCGCCCGACATGGCGACAAACATGACGCTACAGACCACCACTGTCCGCCATGCGAATCTCTGGCCAAGACGTCCAGTGGGGATTGCGCGGTTCGCAGTGCGGGGATTAAGTTTGTCATAGGTAGCATCGGCCATCCGATTTGTGGTCATCGCAATCGTGCGGGCAAAAACCATGCACATGATGACTAAGGCTACTTCGCCGATTTGAGGTAGATCGCCCATGTGTGATGCTGCAAGAAAAGATGACAGTAAAGCGAACGGTAATGCAAAAACGGTGTGGCTGATCTTGATGTCGCGTGCTAAATGTCCCAGTGAACTGAGCCATTTTTCGTCGGCAGTGCAGTGTGGTTGATTGTTTGATGTTACGGTTGCTTGTGTCATCCTTGGTCCCCGTTGGGTTTGTCTGCCAGGGTTCGCCATGGTGGCGGTTAGTTGCGTGGAGTTATATGCGGGGTGCTGGGAGCGGATTTCTGGTTCGACCATTGCATGTCAAGTCCATGATCCACGCCGACCAGGTCAAGTATTCGCGCAACCACAAAATCAACCAGGTCATCAATCGAATATGGCAGCATGTAGAACCCTGGTGATGCGGGACACACGATGGCGCCGGCTGTTGTGGCCTGCTCCATATTCCGGATATCAGTGAGGGCAAGGGGCATCTCACGATGGAGCAAAACGAGGCGGCGCCGTTCTTTGAGTGTGACTGCTGCTGCACGGTGAATCAGGTTTTGTTGGGATCCGGTGGCAATCGCTGAGAGGGAGTTTGATGAGCATGGTACGACCAACATTCCGTCGTGGATGAACGAGCCGCTTGCCAGTGGCGCACCGACATCTTTGAAATGGTGGTACTTGATCAGGTGACTCCGGTCTGGCGTTCCACTTAAGGCATCAAGGTCAACGCCTTCCATGCCTAATTCGTCATGGAGTAGTCGTTGGCCTAGTGGTGAGACAACCAGGTGGGTTTCGATGTTGGCTGCGGTAAGCAGTTGAATCGTGCGTTGTGCGTAAAGTGCTCCGCTGGCACCGGTGATACCCACGACCAGTCTTCTTGTGGCGGCCATTCGCCAATTGTACGTCACCAGGCTGCGGTGGAAAATTGTGGGAAGCCAGGGGTCAGGCCGGGTGAAATTGAATCAATGGTCGCAACCGGGATCGGTTCGGATGAAATCCGTTACATGTCATGCTCAAATGTATCAAGTTGCAACTGGATTTTTCGTTTTAGTGTTCTACTTTGAGTTAGTGGTAACTACTGTAAAAGTGGGCTTTTTCGATATTAATGGTTCTCTACACGACGTGCTTCTCGCCCTAGTTGCTGATGCAGCAACTCGTGGGCGGGCATGGCCAGCAACAGGCCTTCAAGTATTTTGATCCGATCCACGTCGATATCCTGTGGGTCCAGCCGTGTCAGGGCAGCATCCCCCATGGCTTCGCATGCATCCAAAAACCAGTTGGATGCTACGGTCGCCAAACTTACTGGCGGTGATGATAGAGTCGCCTTGTGGCCTGGAGGATCGTTGTTGAAGTTGGTGAAATCATTTGGTTTCAGCCAGCGGTCAACACAGGCGCGTGGTGGCGCATCGATGGTTACGGTGAGGGTCGAGCCCGGGGATGAGCTTAGTGTCCAGCGGGGGCAGTCAGATGGATTTTCGGCATAGAGGGCGAGAATAAAACGATCCTGCATTTGTTCGGCAATCAAGCGGGCCATGGCTGGCCTGTGCGGTTGGGTGATGATGATGCAGCCAGCAGCTAGATGGTTTATCCATCGTGCCGGGTCATGGGATAGATCGGTGGTCCCGAGGCGAATGGTTGATTCGGCCGCGATCATACGTCTTTGGCGGCGAGATTCCTGTAGGGGGAGAAGAATCCTTGCGTAGTAGGGCCAGTTGGCTTGCTTGCGGGCCATCGACAGGGCGTGTGTGCAGTCCTTCTCGCATTGCAGGTAGTCCATGCGAGACAACGCGTTACTGGCCGATTCCATGATCGCATCAAGGTGGGTTGTCATGCGAAATATGCGTTTATGGTATTGGTTGCGGGCAAAGTGGTTGGATGGCAGGCCGCTTGCGGGTGCCAATAGGCACACGCAGATCTGTATTGCCTATTCCTGGAAAGTGCTGTAAATGGCGCGGATGGCTTTTTCGAAATCACTTGTATGGACGCCCACGATGATGTTAATCTCGCTTGAACCTTGATCGATCATCCGAATATTAACCTCGGTCGAGGATAAAGCGGCAAAGATTTTGGCGGCCATGCCTGGTGTCTGTGACATCCCACGTCCTACCGTGGCAACCAATGCCATATCTGGGTAAACATCAAGTGAGTCAGGATGGCACGAATTGTGGATTTCGACAAGCAATGAATCCAGTTTGTTATTCAACTGGGCGTCGGCGATGACCAGGCTCATGGTGTCAATGCCACTGGGTAGATGTTCGAAGCTGATATCATGCGTTTCCAGGATGCTGAGCAACCGGCGTGCAAAGCCGATTTCAGCGTTCATTAGCGCCTTTTCCACGGCGATGACCGTGAAATCTTTACGTCCTGCAATACCTGTGATCGTACCGGTGTGGGCAATAGGTGTTGCTTCGGGGACGATCATGGTCCCCGGATCGTCAGGTTGGTTGGTATTGCGAATGTTGACGGGGATTGCTGCTTGGCGAACGGGGAAGATGGCTTCATCGTGCAGAACGCTGGCGCCCATATAGGCCAGCTCGCGCAACTCGCGGTAACTAAGTACGTCAATGGATTGTGGGTTTTCAATGATATTGGGGTCTGCCATGAGCAATCCCGAGACATCGGTCCAGTTTTCGTATACATCGGCTTGAACGCAGCGTGCAACGATGGCACCACTGATATCTGACCCGCCTCGGGAGAATGTCTTGATTTGCCCATTGGGAGTCGAACCATAGAAGCCCGGGATGACGGCTTGTTTCAGTTGTTTTGACCTGTTTTGAAATACTTCATCCGTGCGCTGCATATTAAGTTGACCATTCGAATCGAAATGGATGACCTCTTTGGCATCTACAAATGGCATTTCAAGCCAATCGGCCATGATCAGGCCACACAGGTATTCGCCGCGACTGGCCGTATAGTCCGCAGTGGCACCACTACTAATATCATTGCGTATCTGACCAAGGTGGCATTGAAGGTCCAGGTTAAGCCCCAAATTATCGACGATTTGCTTGTATCGGTCGCTAATCAGTTCGAATGGTTCGTCAAACGATGTCTTCTGGCTGGCCGTTGAATGGCATAGATACAATAGATCAGTAATCTTGCAATCAGATGGTTCTCGCTTGCCCGGTGCCGAGGGGACGATAAAACGACGATCCGCATCGTCCTGGACGATGCGTTTAACCTTCTGCATCTGGCCGGTATCGGCTAGGGAAGTACCACCAAATTTGCAGACTTTTGTGCCCATGGAATTATGTTCCGGTGTTTTAATCGGTTGTGTAATCTAACGAACCGGGCGTAGATCGTAAAACGTTAGGTGATCAGCGGTACGCTATTGGCAAATATGGCCTTGGTCTACACGGTGGTGGAGCATGATTTTTTCTGGCTGCCCCGTTGCAACTAGATGGCTGGTTGCCTGTATCTTCTGGTGCGCTATGGGGTCATTGGCCGAGGGTTGTCGCGCTAAATGGCAGATGATTCGAGGGCTATGGTAGCTCAAATGTTCCACTGCCTGCCTTT
>Ga0310124_10001576_pt1 | contig 15828 bp, 17 predicted proteins | sample CB11b_AW_Bot5_MG_FD_203507 | JGI IMG/M metagenome (GOLD analysis project Ga0310124, IMG submission 203507) | Marine microbial communities from Western Arctic Ocean, Canada - CB11b_AW_Bot5 | ecosystem: Environmental > Aquatic > Marine > Oceanic | place: Canada: Western Arctic Ocean | collected... | reverse complement strand
GACGAATGCGCTGGTGACTCTGACCGGGGCGTCGAAAGCCAACAGCGTGAAGCCCGTCCCGAGTTCAGCGGCGAGGCGTTTCCCACCGGAGAGCGGCTCCGGCGGCAGATGATGCCCCGCGCGGGCTACGAACGTGTGCGACCCGTGCGCACTGCAAACCCCGCCTTCGGGGCCATCGACGACGGACGAACCTTCGTAGTTGGGCTCGTAGGTCGTCACACGGCTGCGCTTGAATAACGCCTCCCATTCGCGCTCGAATTCGGCCCTGTCCTTCTCGGGGCTATACGCGTGCAGGAACTCGCGGTCGCTGTTGATTCCCCTCGCGATGAAATCTTCGCCTGTTTCCCAGAAGATCGGTCTGCGCTCCTCGTTGTACGACGCCAACAGCTCCTCGCCGCCCCATCCCTGGAGCACCGCGGCGAGTTTCCACCCGAGGTTGGTCACGTCTTCGAGGCCGTTGTTCAGCCCGTATCCCCCGTACGGTGGATGGCTGTGCGCCGCATCGCCCGCGATGAACACCCGCCCCACTTGATACTGATCGGCGACCGCAACCTTTAGGTCCCAAAACCCGACATGCTGGAACTCGGCCTCGAACTCGAACCCCGCCGCACGATTGAGCAGGCTCTGCAAATCGTAGTTCTCCGTCGTCGTGTCCAGCGGTACGGGAGCGTGGAAGAACCACCCCTCGCCCACGTCGACGCGACCAAAAAACATCCAGTAGCCTTCGAATTCAGGATCCATCGCTCGATACGTAGTGCGCCGGGGAAAACGCTCGAACGCCTCATGCAACGCCTTGGATCGGAACACCGCCAGCAGCATCTTCTGGTCGAAGTCTGACCCTCGCCGTTCGATTCCCACCTCGTCGCGCACGAGGGAGCGGCCACCGTCGCAGCCCACGACGTAGTCGGCCTCGTATACGCTCTCGTGGCCGGGGTGCCCTTCGTCGGCGACCGTCACGTACACGCCCGCCCCGTCCTGTTGGATGTGCGTGGCGCTATGTCCGTAGAGCAGCCTGACGCTCGGGAGCGTTGCCGCTTTGTCGCGCAACACGCCTTCCAGGAGGTACTGAGGAAGCCGGTCGTTCTCCTCGAAGTAATAAGACTGCACGAGCTCCCGCCCTGGGGGCGCACTCCAGTACTCGCTCATCATGTGCTTGTAGGCGGTCACGCCTCCGATGGGGTAGTCGTTCGGCATGACTCGAGCTCCGCGCAGCCGGTCCACTAGGCCCCAGAAGTAGAAATGCTCCAGCGTGCGCTGGGTCAGGTTTTGGCCCTTGGGAATCTGTTGGAGGTCCGTCCGGCGCTCGATCAACGTGCACGACACGCCGCGCAGACCCAGCTCCACGGCAAGCCCCACCCCGACGGGGCCTCCGCCGACGATGATTACCTGCGTTCGCTTTGCCATTCGGTTCCTCCGGCGCCAGCCCATGGCGACACCCAGGTCACTTTACCAGCGAATGCGGCGCGGGACGAAAGGGGCGCAAACGTTCGTACTACAGGCGGGTCACGGCAGGCTCGACGCCTGGTACACCTCGGGTGTGGTCTTTGATTCCTACGCTATCTGGCCGCATATGACGGTCGCCGAGAACTTGGCCTACACGCTAAAAGTGCGCAACGTCGCGCAGTCGGGGTCCCGTGAACAGGTCGTTCGGTTACTCGACTGCGGAGCCTCTCGCTAGCTACGAGCAGCGCTCGGCCAGCACACTGGGCGCCAACGAGAGGCTCCGCGTCGCGATCGCTCATGAATTGGTGTTCGACCTTGCCTGTTACTCATGGATGCTCCTTTCTACAGCCTTGAGCCCACGGCACGCAAACAGATGCGGGCTGCGTTTCCAGCGCTCCAACGTGAGCTCGGCGTCGCGGTGGTGGTCGCGACCCGTGGCCCCCTTGACGCGTTCGGCATTGCCGACCGCGTCGTGATGATCAAGGCCGGCAGCGTTCAGCAGACGGCAACGCCCTCCTACGCGTACCTCCAGGACGCCGATAAGTCATGGCGGACGAAGCGCCCTCTCGATGCTCGATTCCAGACATCGGCCGGCCCCGAGGCAATGTCAGGCCCCTAGGCGCACCGGCTCGCGATAAACGCCCTGATCGCCGATCCCGAAACGAGGGAGCGAACGCCGTCCACCCCATTCGTCCGGGCACAGCGGTCGATTGACGATGTGGGGAGCCCGCGCCGCGGCTCCTCGGCTAAGTTCGTCCCGATGGTAACTTCCTCGTGACCTGAGTCCCGACAGAACCATGGTGCCTTCCTTCTATGGCGTCGCACCGGCTTGGCAAAGGCCATTTCTCTTGACCATGCAGGTTGCGAAGAACATACTCAATCCTGGCTGTTGACGCTGAAAATACGGTCGAAGGAGCGAAGGACTATGGCACTCGTAGTGGACGCCGATACACATATCGCTGAACCGCCGGAGATGTGGAATTTCCTAGATCCTGACTGGTACCCGAGGCGCCCCGTCGTCATACAGGTGCCTGGCGACACGCTGTATGGCGGGGTCGACCGCATGTGGTTGATCGACGGCCAGATCTACCCCAGGCCGGCGGGCCGTGGCGGAAATTTCCTGGTCACGCCAACCGAGCAGACAAATGTTCGTGATCGCGTCGATAGGAAAGCGCGCGAGCTGCTCGACTTGACCATGCGGTTTGAAGACATGCGCACGCAGCACACCGACCAGCAGGTGGTGTACCCAACCCTATTCCTGGCCTACCTGACTTTCGATGTCGCCTACGAGGTTGAGCTTTGCAAGGCGTACAACCGCTACCTCGCCGACGTTTGGGAGAAGGCCGAGGACAAGATTAGGTGGGTCGTCATCCCGCCGCTCCGCGACATCGACGCTAGTATCTCAGAGCTACGGTTCGGGAAAGAGCACGGTGCGTGCGGCGTATTCTTTCGGGGAATCGAAGGCGACAAGACGTTAGACGACCCTTACTTTTTCCCGGTGTACGAAGAGGCCCAATCTTTGGGGCTGCCGATCTGCATCCACCAAGGGCAGGGAGCTCCCGCCCTCAACAACCTGATTGACGTCAAGCGCAGCCATACGTTCACCCACGGCAGGCTTCCCCCGATTGTGGCCTTCCGCAATCTGGTGTCGAACAAGGTGCCCGAGGACTTCCCCGACCTTCGCTGGGGGTTCATCGAGACGGGTGCATCATGGATACCGTTCGCGATGTACCAGCTCCGTGGTACGTTGCGGGCCGACGAGGACTTCTGGGGGCCGAAGCTGTTCGACAAGTACAACATGTGGATTTCCTACGAAGTTGAGGAAGACCTCCCGTACTTGATGAGCTACATAGGCGAAGACCGGATCGTCGTCGGCACCGACTACGGCCATCACACTCCGGGGACGACAAGCCGACTCTCCGCGGATCCTTCGGCGCAAGTGCACCTGGTCGATCAGATGCGCTCGCGGGACGACATTTCCAGCGCCACTGCGGAGAAGATCCTCCGAGACAACCCAACCGAGCTGTACGGGGTGTAGGGCGTCTCGGCTCACGGTGCGGACCACGGCTACCGGTGACATGCTTGAGAGCACCCGTCGACGACGGGTGCTCTTGGCGTTTGTTGTCGCGATCGCGCTGATCGCCGGGCCTGCGATCGGTTATTTCCTGGTGTTCGTGCAACCGGGTGACGACTGGTTCGTCCGCGTAAATGGTGTGGAGGTTAAGCGAAGTGTTCTGGTCGAGCTGCTGCGCGCCGAGCAGATCGAGGCATCGTTGCGAGGCGCGCCGTTCGATCTTGCTGCGCAAGCCTTCGATCTCGCGGCGGAGCTCACCGCGGACGAGGTGCTGAGACAGCAAGCGGATGACTTCGGCGGCGCGGTGGACGATGAGGCGATCAACGTTCGTCTGAGGCGGTTGTTGGTCCCCGTCGCATCCAACGGCGATCCGGCAGACCTTGAAGAAACCGAGTTCCAGGAGTTGCTTCGTACCTACCTAGATCGGCGAAAGCTGGGTGAGGGGACGCTGCGCGAAAGGGTTGGTGCTGAGATCGCCAGGGAGCAAGCGACGGCGCTGTTGGCGTCCGCTATCCCACGGGTCCAGCCCCACATCCACCTCCACCGCATCGTCACGCCAGACCAGGGCTCGGCCGATTTTGTGCTTCAGCGAGCGAACGCAGGCGTGGCGTTTGAGCAACTCGCGACCGATTACTCGATCATCAACGACGATGGTGATCTGGATTGGCTTCCGTATGATGCGCTGCCGGTACACCTTGCCGAGTACCTGTGGGGTTCGGAGCCATTCCAACTGTCACCGCCGGTGGCCGAGCCCGACGGCACGGTCGCCCTTTATGTGGTGAGTGGCCGAGACCCGGGTCGTGCGGTGGAGCCGGCCAACATGCGGGTGATTGAGCAACGGACGTTCGACGCTTGGATGGGCGCATCCATGGCCGACCATGAGATCGAAGTGCGGCTGGATTCCGAAATGTTCACTTGGCTCTCCGAGCAGATCGCCAAGACGCGCATCGGTAGCGGTTAGCTCCCTCTCCGTTGCTTTGACCGTGCCGAGAGCCAATCGCCGAGCAGGAGGCTCTGAAGCCCCGGCCGCTCGATCCGCACACCTTGTGGCGGCGGTTGCATCAGTGACTCCAGCCGTTCCTTGTCCAGCCCATCGAAGTCAACCATCTCGCCCGCTGCAACCGCCTTCTCGACCGAATCTCTCATCGACCTAAGCTCGCTCCGAAGCCGGTCTATCCAAAACAGCAGCGAGCCGGCATGCGCGGCGCCTAGCGTCGTGACGTCTCCGAGGGATCGCTCATCGAGGTTGGCGGCGAAGGAGCCTGGGATGTTGGTGCCGAAGGGGTTATTCCTCAGGTTTTGCATGTCTCGCCACACCGGGCTGCGGACCGCGGCATCGATCGCGGCCCCCATAGCGATCTTCGGCAGATAGTCGGTCGCCAATACGAAGCTGTCGTGTTCGTCTGCATCGATGAACAGCGGCCTCGCGCCAGCGGCCAGGGCGAGAGCGACCACGACGTCGATGGCCTCCGCCGGCGCGTCTGCGTCACACACCACGCAGTAAGTTGCGCCTGTGGTCAAGGGGACATCCGGTCGGTCGGTTGGTTGTAGGATCACGTGCCCCCCAACGAAACCCATACTGGGAGGCAGCGACTGGGCCGCCCAGTTCAAGACCGGCCGTTTCAGCGGGGACGTGTCCGTGACGATGCAGGACGGCGTCGCGAGCTTCCCGATCGACTCCAGCGCCGGCTCCATCTCATTCAGCGGGGCGTCAACAATCACCAGCGAAGCCCCGGCCAATGCGGTTGGCAGCCGGTCGGTGACCGCGTCGAGGACGCCCGATTCTTGCGCTCGATGGGCCCTGCCCTTGTCCGGGTCGAACCCAACGATCTCAGCCCCGGAGAACGCGGCTCGTGTTGCCTGAGCGAGGCTCAGTCCAATAGGCCCGAGACCAATGAGCGCAACATCTGTCATGCCCGCGACCCATTAAGACCGATAGCCGCCGCCAGTCCCACGCATGCGGGGATCGAGCAAATCGCGCAAGGCATCGCCGAGCACGTTCCATCCGAACACCGTGAGGCTCAGGAAGATGCCGGGCCAGATCGCCAGCCATGGTGCGGATTCCATGTACGTCCTCGACTCCGAGGCCAGCATCCGACCCCACGATGGGAACGGAGCGGGCACGCCATAGCCAAGGAAACTCAGCGAGGCCTCGATGAGTATCACCTGGCCGAGTCGGAGACTGGCCAAGATGATGAGTGGGACCATCACGTTTGGCAGGACGTGTTTCCAAAGGATCCTCGCGGTGCTTGCGGCGTTGATGCGTGCAGCCTCGATAAAGGCCTGCTCCTTCAACGAGAGGACCGATCCTCGGAGCACCCGGCTCTCTCGAATCGCGACCAAGCCGAGCACGATGGTCACGTTCAGGGCGCTCGGCCCCAGGATGGACATGATGAATAGGAGGAAGAGCAGCGGGGGAACGCTCATCCAGGCGTCCACCGCCCGCTGGACGATCGTGTCGTACCTGCCTCCGAGATAGCCACTCGTGATACCGAGGAACCCTGAGAGCACGCTGCCGAGCAGGACAGCCCCCACGGCTACGGAGATCGAGATGCGTGCACCGTAGACGAGCCTGCTGAACAGGTCTCGACCCAAAAAGTCGGTGCCCATGATGAAGCTGGGACTTGAGTTTTCGAGGGAGTTCGAGAAATGCGGCTCATCGTAGGCGTAGGGGGCGATCCACGGCGCGAACGCGGCCATGACCAGCATGATGAAAACGATGACGGCCCCGATGAATCCCAGGGGCTTTTCGCGGTACAGACGAACGACGAACGCCCAAGCGCCAGACGGCGCGAATCGCCGACGGGAGTGCTGTCCAGCCGCGCCGATATCGATTTGTTCAGTAGAGGCCACGGGTTACGAGTACCTGATCCGCGGATCGAGGTACGTGTACGCCATGTCAACGAGCAGGTTGATCAGCACGGTGCCTGCCGCGAAGAGCAGCACGATCGTCTGGGCTGGGACATAGTCACGGACCTGGAGCGAACGCAACAGGTACAGACCCATCCCCGGTAGGTTGAATATCTGCTCAATAATCACGGTCCCGCCGAGCAGGAACGGTACCTGCAATCCGAGCAGCGACAGGACGGGAATCATCGCATTGCGTACCGCATGCCGGTACCAGATCGTTCGCGGTTGAAGCCCTTTTGCCCAAGCGGTGCGAATGTAGTCCTGCCTGATCACCTCCAACATCATCGCGCGCGTCATTCGTATGATCCCACCAATCAGAGGAATGCCGATGATTACCCCTGGCAACAACATCACGGAGAGGTTCTTGATCGGGTCCTCGGTGAACGGCACGTAACTCAAAGGAGGAGCCCACCCCCAAAGGATGGCTGGTACGGTGATGACCAACGTACCTATCCAAAGCACCGGGACCGCAACAAGACCGATCGAAACGGAGCGCAGGGTGTAGTCGACCCACGTGTCTTGCCGCACGGCGGTGAGGATGCCGATGGGGATCGAGAGGACGATGCTCGTAGTCAAGGCGATGATGGCCAATTCGATCGTGACCGGGTAGCGCACAGAAAGCTCATGGGCGACGGTGCGCGTGGTCCATAGCGAGTTGCCGAAGTCCCCGGAGAGCAACCCGGAGAACCAGCTAAAGAATTGGACGTACACGGGGCGGTCGAGCCCCAATTGCGCTTCCAACCGCCCCCGGTCGGCAGCGTAGCCGAAGTCGGACAGCATCAGATCGATAATGTCGCCCGGTATCAGTCGCAACATAAAGAACGTGACGACGCTCACAATGAGCATCGTCACCACGGCAAGGAACAGGCGTCTCACCACAAAGCGGTACAATGCGCGGCACTCCTGGGCTGGATAGCCTTGACAGCGGCGCTAGTCTACTTTCAGGGGTATGCGAAATCAAATCGCTGCGCGTTCTGGCTCGCTCGCCTGACCATGCGGCTGCCTTGGAATCCACCGTGCAAGACGTGATGATTGAAACGTCCCGGCTCACGCGGTTCTTCGGCACCAGGAAGGCGATCGAAGGAGTGACGTTCTCCGTCAATCGCGGCGACACCGTTGCTCTGCTGGGCACCAACGGTTCAGGCAAGACCACGACCATGCGGATTTTGTGCGGGTACCTTCCCCCCACGGGGGGCGCCGCAAGCGTTGCCGGGTTCGACGTGGTCAGCCACTCCCTCGACGTCCGCAAGGCGGTTGGCTACCTCCCTGAGGATGTCCCGCTCTATCACGACCTGACCATTGCGGAGTCGCTTCGCTTTTTCGGCCGTTTGCGCAGGATGCATGGCCGAAGCCTCGAGCGTCGGATCGACGAGGTGATCGACCAGGTCGGGCTTGATGAGTACCGCGACGTGCTGATCCTCAAGCTTTCGAAAGGCTATCGACAACGGGCCGGGCTGGCGATCGCGATCCTGCACGATCCCGACGTCCTGATTCTGGACGAGCCCACGGTTTCGATCGATCCCATTCAGGTAGCCGACATCCGAGACCTGATCAGATCGCTTGGCACGCACCACACGATCCTCCTCAGCACACATCAACTCTCGGAGGCGGCCGAGCTGTGCGACCGCGCAGTCATTCTTAACGACGGGGCGGTGGTCGCAGATGGGCCTCTCGACGAGATTACGGCGGGAGACCCGGCAGAGCAGCGTCTCACCATCGAAATTGAGGGCCCGGCCGAGACGGCCGTGGGGTTACTCGTCGGCATCCCCGGGGTGACCACGGTGCAACCAATCGCGCCGGGGAGGCGGGGGGGCGACGCGTTCGTGGTGACGGGGTCGGGCTTGCGGCTCCTCAACGAAATCATCGTGGCGCTGGTCGGAGCGAGCATCGTGGTCGTTTCGATCGTGGAGGCGCGCCCGTCGCTGGAAACCGCGTTCCTCGAGCTGGCCCGCGCACCAGGGGTCAGCGAAGTTGCGTAATGTCCTGATCCTCGCGCGCAAGGAGATCCGAACGTATTACGCGTCGCCCATGGCGTACATCGTGAGCGCAGCCTTCCTCGCGCTGGCCGGTCATTTCTTAGTCAGCGGCATCTCGACGCCCGTTCCGGAGGCATCGCTCCGCGAGATGCTCACCCCCTTGGCGTTCGCGATCATTCTGTGGGCGCCTGTCGCGACGATGCGGTTGCTAGCAGAGGAGCAACAGCTGGGCACGCTCGAGCTGCTTATGACGACTCCGATCCGAGAGTGGGAGATCGTTCTCGGCAAGTTCGCCGCGTTGCTCGGAATGTTCCTGGGCATCGTCGTGCCGACCTTCGTCTACGTCGGGCTCATCGCTTGGTACGGGAGCCCAGACCCTGGGCCACTCATCACTGGCTACTTAGGGCTGATGTTGTACGGGGCCGCGGCGGCTTCGCTCGGCTTATTCACGTCATCGTTGACCAGCAATCAGATCGTCGCTGGGGCCGTGTCGGCGGTCGCGCTGCTATTCTTGACGCTTGCGGACCAGGCTGCGGCGGTAGTCGCCGGCACACCGTCGGTGATACTGCGGTCCTTGTCGTTGCCCGATCATTACAACGAATTCGTGGCTGGGGTTATAGAACTCTCAGACGTCGCCTATTTCCTCACGTTCATCACCTTCTTCCTGCTTATGGCCACATTGAGCCTGGAGTCGCGGCGTTGGCGGTGATGACCGATCGACCTGCGCACCGACGATGACGACCTTGCGGGCTGCACTTCAAAGCTCCGCAGCGCTACTCGGCGCCCTGGGCGCCATAGGGCTCGTCGGCGGAGCGTTGCTCGCGATCTGGGTCCCGGAGCTGGCAGGATTCGCCACGATCACGCTCATCGGAGGCCTGTTCCTCATCGTCGTGGCGGGAGTGGCGTCGATCAGCTCGGTCGCCAAGGCGCTTGCGGGGCGGAAAGGACGCTTCTCGGGCATCGGGCTCGCGACCGTTGCGCTCGCAACGGGACTCGCGGTCATCGTCAACGTGCTAGCAAACGCCGCCGGTACCAGTTGGGACCTGACGGCGACCCGTCAATTCGAACTCTCTTCGCAGGCCATAGCCGTCCTCGAAGCGCTCGACACGCCGGTGGAGGCGACGGGATTCGTTATTTCCACCAGCCCGTCGCATGAACAGTTCCGAGCGACGGCTGAACAGTACCTGGAGGAATTCGCCAAGCGGACGGACCAGCTGACCTACCGTATCGCCGATCCTCAACGGGAGCCCTCGCTCGCCCGGTCGTACGGCGCCGTGAGGTTCCCAACGCTGATCTTCACCGCGGGGGTGGATGGGGCCCGCTTCGCCATCGATGCGGAAACGGTCGGCGAGCAGCAGTTGATCACTGCCATCCTTTCGGTGACGAGGACGAAGCAACACGCGATCTACTTCGTCAGTGGGCACGGTGAGCGCGACGCCAGTGACCTTCGCGCGGGATCGTTGGGCTACGGTCTGGCTACCCGCGGACTCAAGGCGGACGGCTACGCGGTCAGGAGCCTCAACCTGCTGCGCGAGAGCGGCATCCCTGACGATGCGTCAGCGTTGGTGATTGCTGCTCCCCAGAGCGAGATGACGGACTCCGAACTAGGCGCCGTTATCGATTGGCTCGCCGCTGGTGGGCGCGCGGTCCTTTTGCTTGAGCCCGGCGACGGTTCTCGCGAGACCACCCGCTCGCTATTGGCGACCTGGGGACTCGTCCAGGCGCCTGGCACCATCGTCGACCCTGCTCGGTCGGCCGCAAGCGATCCGAGAACCCTCGTCGTGCAGCGCGATCAGTACCGGAGCGATACCTCGATCACCCAAGGTGGGACCATCGTGGAGCCGCTCGGCTCGACGTTGCTGCCAGGCGCCTCCGCCATCCGTCCGCTACCCGAGGTCCAGGAACGACTGACGGACGGAGAGCCGGTGCCCGTGCGTTACGGCCCGATATCCGATAGCTCCCGAGAGTCGTGGGTGTCGGGCAACCCGGACGGTGATGAATTCGACGAAAGCAGTGACGAACCGGGACCGCACACGCTGAGCCTTGTGGTGCAGGCGTCGGACACCATCACGAGAGCCCCGACCGCGGACTACGAGGCAAACCGCGCGCAGACCAGGCTCGTGGTCTTTGGCGACGCCGACTTCGCCAGCAACCGGCACTTCGGCGACCTAGGAAACGGCGACCTGTTCCTCAACGCGGTCAACTGGGTACTGGAAGACCAAGGGCTCATCGCCATCCGGGCGAAGACCGAAGTGTTCCGGCCGTTGGTCCTTACCGTCAACGAATTCAATCTGATCAGGTACGTGGCCTGGTTCCTTTTGCCGGCTGCGATGGCGGCAGGGGCGGTCCTGGCCTGGTGGAGGCGCCGCTAGGCGGCATGACGTGCGCACCATAGCAATCAGATTAGGACTCGTCGGCGTGGTGACGATCGTCGCGTTTGCGGCGTGGATGCTGTGGGTGCGCGAGACCGACGAAGCCGGCGATAGCCCGCCGATGGCCCGGTTGTACGCTGCCGACCAGGACGCCATCACCGCGGTCGCCATCCGCTCCGGCACGGCGACCGCACGATTCGAGCGCATCGGCGGCGAGTGGCGCTTCGACGATCGCCAAGGACTCGTCGTCAACCTGGACCGGTGGGGAGGCATCGTCTTGCTCCTGTCCGGGCCTCTGGCCGACCGCGAACTGGGACAAGTCGACGATCTCGGCAAGTTCGGGCTCGACTCGCCGGGCACGATCGAGCTGGAGCTCGTCGGTGGCCGCACCATCCGCGTTTCGCTGGGAGACCGGACACCGGATGAACGCCACTACTACGCCACGCTGGACGATCACCGCAGCGTTTTTCTGGTGAACGCGGATTGGGGAGAGGTGCTCTTGACTTTGGCATCGAACCCCCCGTTCCCCTACTGGTATTACCAGGTCGATCCGGCGCAGGTGCGGGTCTTCGAGATCGATGGCGGAGGAGGCCGTTCGACCTTGTTCCTTGGCACCAACCCTGACCAGCCGGCAGGCGGGCGAGTGCTGGTCGAGGGAGTCCCCCGCGATATGAGGCAAGAGGAGGTCGATCTAGCGCTATCCCTCGTTGGCGGGCCGGAGGCCATGCAAGTGCTGCCACCACGCTCCACCGCGGACCCGGCTTTGGGATTCGCCACGCCCACGGTGACACTCCGGTTGACGTACGCCCTGGTACAACCCATTGACGAGCGGGTCGACTTCAGCACCGTTTATGTGGTTGGTGGGACAACAGCGGAGGGCGGCGGTTACTATGCGGCGACGTCGGATACAACAGCGCTCTTGGTGTTCGACGGCGGGTGGGTTGACGCGATATTGGAACTGAGCGAGTCGCTCAGATAGCGTCCGGCCCAACACGAAGACACGCCACCATATGGTTTGGCGCCACTTCCTTGAACTCCGGGACCGTTACTCGGCATTCGTCCACGGCCATGGGGCACCTCGTGTGGAAGACACATCCGGACGGCGGGGAGAGTGGGCTGGGAATATCGCCCTGCAGCACGATGTGCTCGCGTTGCTCTTCCACTTCAGGATCTGGCACCGGGACTGCGGACAGCAGCGCTTTGGTGTAAGGATGCAGCGGAGTCTCGTAGAGATCGTCGCAAGGCGCTAGTTCCATGAGCTTCCCGAGGTACATCACGGCGACTCGGTCGGAGATGTGCCGGACCACTGACAGGTCATGAGCGATCAAGAGGTAGGTGAGGTTGAATCGCTCCTGAAGGTCCTGCATGAGGTTGATGACCTGGGCTTGGATCGACACGTCGAGCGCGGAGACCGGTTCGTCCGCCACGATAAAGTCAGGCGCGGCCGCGATGGCCCGGGCGATGCCGATGCGCTGGCGTTGGCCACCGGAGAATTCGTGGGGGTAACGATCGGCCATGTACGGGTTGAGGCCGACGATATGCAGCAGCTCCGCCACTCGCTCGCGCCGCGCCGCGTCATTCTCCGCCAAATGGTGGATGGTGATCGGCTCGCCAATGATCCCGCCAGCAGTCATGCGGGGGCTCAACGACGAGTACGGGTCCTGGAAAATCATGTTGATGCGGCGCCGCATCACCCGCATTTCTTTGTCGCCCAGTGTGTTCAGCTCCACGCCGTCGAACTGGATTCCCCCAGCCGTTTGTTTATGCAACTGAACGATGCATCTGCCCAGCGTGCTTTTGCCTGAGCCGCTCTCTCCAACGAGTCCGAGCGTTTCGCCTCGGTTGATGGTGAAGGACACGTCGTCGACGGCACGGACCTCACCGACCTTCCGTTGGAGGATCAGGCCCGAGGTGACCGGGAAATATTTCGTGACGTTGGATATCTGGACGAGCGGGTGCGCTTGGTCAGTGGTCGGCTCAGTCATCGGTGGCGGCTCCCATCGGCTGGCCGGAGGCGTCCGCGTTTTGATCAGCGACCCAGCACGCGACCTGGTGACCCGCTCCATCGCTGATGGGGAGCACTTCGGGGATATCCCGTTCGCATCGTTCAACGGCGTACGTGCAACGCTCTCGGAATGCGCACCCCTCCGGCAACGCGCTGAGATCGGGAGGCATGCCATCGATGGGGATGAGCCGGGAGCCCTTGGGGCGGTCGAGACGCGGGACCGAGGCCAGGAGCCCTTCAGTGTAAGGGTGCCTGGGATCCTTGAATATCTCTTTCAACGCTCCTCGTTCGACGATCCGGCCAGCGTACATAACGTTGATCCTATCGACGTAGCGAGCGACGACCCCGAGGTTGTGGGTGATGATGATGACGGATACGCCCAGCTCCCGTTGGACCTTCCGGATGAGCTCGAGGACCTGCGCCTGGATAGTGACGTCCAACGCCGTGGTTGGCTCGTCGGCGATGAGGAGCCTGGGGTTGCAGCTGAGCGCCATGGCAATCATGACGCGCTGGCGCATGCCACCGGAGAACTGGTGTGGATAGTCTTTGAGCCGCTTTCGGGCGTCTGAGATGCCGACCAGGTCAAGCAGCTCGGCCGCCCGGTCCATCCCCCCGGCTTTGCCGACCTTAAGATGCTCCTCAACGACCTCCGCGATCTGGCGTCCGATCGTCAAGACCGGATTCAGCGAGGTCATCGGCTCTTGGAACACCATTCCGATCCGATTACCCCGGATGCTCCGCATGGTTGGTTCGTCGACCTGCAACAGGTCTTGACCCATGAACGTGACGCGCCCATCGATGATTCGGCCGGGTGGACTTGGGATCAGCCCCATGATCGACAGCGCGGTGACGCTCTTGCCACAGCCGCTTTCGCCTACCAACGCAAGGGCTTCACCCTCGTCGATATCAAAGGTCACACCGTCGACCGCCTTGACCACGGTGTTGCGGGTAAAGAAATGGGTTTTGAGGTTGTCGACTTGTAGGAGAGTGGCCATGCATCCATCACTGCGAGCGCACTGCGAGCGCGGTAACACGCTAGCCCACACGGGCTACGATTGTAAAGCTTCGCCCGGGCAAGTCTTGGTCGTCGGAGTTAGACAGGACGACCGGCCATGGGTTACTGCCTCGAAGCCTTGTTGACAGGTGATGGCCATCAGCGTAAAACCCACGTGTGCATTTCCGATGCGGTGGCGGTGTGCCATTGGGGCGACGTTTCCCGATGCCGGCCAACCGCGCTGAGTGATTCGACTACTTGATGGGGAGCCCTTCATGATGCAGATTCTCAGGCCCGTATCGCTGGCCTTGCTAGGAGTCGTCGCGCTCTTCGCGGTGGCCGCGTGTTCGTCGGACGACCCAACGGCGACGCCGACAACGGCGGCCGCGCCGGCCGCGACGGCCGCGACGGCGCCGACCGCGACGGCGACGCCCATGCCCACGGCCACTCCAAGCCCAAAGTACGGTGGTACGCTCGCGTACTGGATACGCAGCGATCCTCCGGGTTGGGATCCCTGGGGTAGGACAAGGTTCTGGGACCCGACCCGGAAGATCGCCGAGATGGTGTTCAACCCGCTGTACTCCCCGGAGCCGCAGGTCGGGGAGAGTTGCGAACTAGTGCTTGAGCCAGAGATTGCCGAAAGTTGGGAGTTCACCTCGCCAACAGTGCTTGAGTTCAAGCTCCGCGAGGGTGTCAAGTGGCACAACAAGCCGCCGTTGAATGGTCGACTGTTGACCGCCGACGACGTCGTCTACACGTTGAACGAGCGCTATGGGCAGGGTCTCGCTGGCCAGGCGTACGTTGGGCAAGTGTTCTTCGACAGCGCTGAAGCCGTCGACGCGAGCACAGTGAGGGTGAACCTCAAGCAGCCGTTCGAAGGTTTCATCTCTGGGTTCCCGAGTGGCAACCGCCAAGGATGGATCGTCGCGCCCGAGGCCTCCGCTGAAGAATCCCTGGCGGATCCAGCTGCGTCCTGGGTGGGTACCGGACCGTTCATGTTCTCGGAGTTTCAGACTGGGGTGAAGGTCAGCTTCGACCGGAACCCAGACTACTTCAAGGATGGCCTGCCCTACGCGGACAAGCTCATCGCGCACATTATTCCGGACGCTGCCACGCGCTTGGCTGCGCTGCGGTCAGGCCAGATCAACGTCTTTCCAGCAGCCGGCCCGCAGGCTCTGCAAGAGATCTCGCGAACGAACTCTGACTTCTTTACGAAGTCGTGCCCAAGTTTGTTCCATATGGCAATTAGGCTTAGGCTCGACAAGGCGCCTTGGGACGATGTCCGCGTCCGCCGAGCGTTGTCTATGTCACTCGACCGGGACGCGATCGTGAGCGCGGCGCTGAGGGGCGACGGTCAAACGGTGCTCCAGGCATGGCCGCTTGATCCCGAGGCGCTTAAGCTGAGCGAGTTCCCCGAAGAAGTCCAGGAGTACATGCAGTACAACCCGGATCGGGCCAAGGCATTGCTGGCAGAAGCTGGGTTCCCAGACGGCTTCTCAACGTCGATCGTATGGACCGCACAGTATGGCTCACCTTGGCAGGAGGTCGCTGAGACTATACTCACCATGATGCGCGCCGTCGGCATCGATGCTGAGTTCAATATGCAAGAGTATGGGCCGTTCCTAGGCCTTGGGAGAACCCAAAGCTTCGACGATGTGTACTTCGGATGGACCAACAGCTTCGATCTTAACGATCTGGCATCGAGCGCCTATTGGAGCGGAATGCAGCCTCCGAACACGCTTTCGTTGGCACCTGACGCCCACCTGGATGATATCGTCGCGCGGCTCTGGGCCTCCAACGCCAGCAATCGTGAGGCGATCGCCAAGGAGCTCCAGATTTACGTCGCCGATCAGTCCTTCCGTGTCACGAGCCCGGTCTGGGGTAATGGCATCATGGCGCGCCCGGAGGTCAAGAACGTTGGCTGGCGTGGCACGAACAAGATGTACCACCAAATCTTCGAGAACGCTTGGATCGACGAATAGCGGGCAGCACCTCCCAGCTGCCACGAAAGTAAAGGAGCCCCACGCATCTGCGTGGGGCTCCTTTTTTGCCCT
>Ga0310124_10001575_pt1 | contig 15833 bp, 11 predicted proteins | sample CB11b_AW_Bot5_MG_FD_203507 | JGI IMG/M metagenome (GOLD analysis project Ga0310124, IMG submission 203507) | Marine microbial communities from Western Arctic Ocean, Canada - CB11b_AW_Bot5 | ecosystem: Environmental > Aquatic > Marine > Oceanic | place: Canada: Western Arctic Ocean | collected... | reverse complement strand
TGACAATATTGGGCCGGTTTTTCATGAGATGATTTCCTGGAGAGGATCAGCGATAACCGTCAGGGACGGTGCTGGTTTTATTAGTTCGATAGGACCTAAGGTGAAAACCTGTAACGCATCGGCACGATCCACAAAAGCTGCAGGCTCGTGATCATACGGTCCAGTGATTGCAAACTCAGTGTCAGTTTTTTTACCGGTCAAGGCCAGCACCATATCGCAGTGGTGACGATTGATTCATCTGTTCATGTAATCATTTAGATGCACCGCCATCGAATCGTTGGAAGACAGAGTTTCACATGTACAGGGGCAGGTATCACTCTACTGTGGTTCTGTTGGCTCGTACGCCGATGGCTCAATTACAACAATAGTTGGTCGGTCCGCAGCCATTTTCGGTAACGGGAATGTCACCGTATGGTGACGAACATAAATAAGTGGATCGCCGGATCGCCGTTCAAGGAACGGTGCCAGTTTGGTCATCGTGACAGAACCTAAGGGCGGTAATCTGTAGTGCATTGGCACGATCCACGAAGGTTGCAAGATATCGATCATGCGATCCAGTGATTCCAAACTCAATGTCAATCCTTCACCAGTCAGGGCCAATAGAATATCGCAGTGGCCAGCAAATGGCGCCAATTCTTCCGCGCCGAGCTCGTAACCTAAATCTCCCATGTGCAATATCCACAACCCGTCGACATTAAGGGCGTACATGGCGTTGTCATCGGGCCCCTCTGGATGGTCAGGCGATTCCCCGGCTTGTACCGCAATGACAGGTTCACCGTTGATCTGAGGAGAAATCTTGCCTTGGGCAACATCCATCGCATCGATGACTTTCGGATTGCCATCAATGGCCGGAATGTAACTATGCGCTTTATCGGTTAGTGAGCTTGCAAGTACCTGGTCTGCTTGAAGTTGGTAGTCAAGTATTGCGCGATCTGTTTTTGACGCATCAGCCACCACGCCGGGATCATATGGATCCATAACGATCACTGGGCCGGTATTGGGAATCATTCGGAACCCAGCCAGACCGACCCACTCTAACTCGAAAGGCATTGCGTTCTTCTCCGTAGGATATGTTTACATGCGATCCAACTGGACCCTTGCTTCGGTGAACAACTTGTCATGGAATTCAACCATGTAGGGGCAATCTCCACCAACCTGAAACCATTGCACACCACGCTTGGCGAATTCCACTACGTCCTCGATGGCGGTGGACAGCCCGCATCCGACAGGCATGCCTACGGCATGAGCAGCAGCAATGGTCTTGTCGATGCGTTCAACGACTTTCGGGTGGTCAATCCTGCCAACAACGTCACAAGAAGCAGAAAGGTCCATCGGGCCAAGCACAATGGAGTCGAGCCCTTCGATGGCCAGAATCTCGTCGATTTGATCAACTGCTTGGGTTGTTTCAATCATGACACAGACCCACAATTGCCTGTTGGCTTCCTTGATGAATTCGACCAGATCTTCTCGACCATAATTGGTTGGAATCATTGGCCAGATGCCACGTTCCCCCATGGGGGCATAGCGGCAGTGACGGACAACCTCACGGACCTCTTGGGCGCTGGTTACCTGGGGAATAATGACGCCGTGGGCTCCAATGTCGAGAATTGGTTTAAGTACGCCAGCCCCTGGATGTGGACCCGGGACGCGAACGATTCCAGGAGTGTTCATATGACGCGCGACCATCAGGTGCTCGCGCAAGGTGTCCAGTCCCATAGGCTGATGTTCAAGGTCATACATCAGGAAGTCTGATGAGTAAGCGAGCGCTTCGGTGGATTGAGGGTCTTTAAAGTAAACGCTAGCACCCATCAATAGTTGGCCTGCTTTAAGGCGTTTTCGAAATTCTATGATTGGTTCAAACATGACGCATCGCATGTGGAAGCGGTAGGTGTTGGCCGTTGAGTATAGACCCACGTTTATATGACATCAATTGTTTTGTGGGCAGATGTTTCCGGGGCTGGCCGGCCAGGTCCGGACCACCAACTAGAAGGTACTTGTGCAAACCGTATATTGAATCGGCCGGCATGGAAACAGCCGGTTGTTCCGATGGCAGGGTACGGCATGTGATGACAAGTGATGAAACTAATCTTTAAGATGTATGTCATGATTAAACTGGCCAGGGATCCCCCGGTGCCGTGGCGCTGGTAAACGGAAAGGAAACACGATGTATTCAACCGGACAGACCTTTAAATTGAAACCGGGATTTTACGCCGACTACAAGAAGGCCCACGATGATTTATGGCCGCAGATGGTCGAGGCATTTCAGGCTAACCAGGTGAACATGGTAATCCATCATCACCATGACCGACTGTATATGTACGCGACCGCGCCTTCCAAAGAACATTTTGAACGCGTTCATGCCGGAGCTGGCGCTAAACGTTGGTTGTGTTACATGGCAACCATGATGGAAACGGACGAACAGGGTAACTCGATTGTTGAACAGATGGATCTGGCCTTTTCATTTGGAGCCTTCAAATGACATCGCGCAGATGTGGGACAAGATGGCCATACAACAAAAGATGCGAGCTATTTGATGGCTTGATGGGCCAGGAGTTGACTAGCGCCGAATAACTCGCGATGGGTGATGTCAGCGCTTTAGGCCGCTTGTGGATTGTAGGATTGATGCAGCGGCGGTGGCCAATATCTCACAGCCAAGGATGATATCTGTTTCCTTTGTGTCTTCAGCGTAGTCATGGCTGATGCCACCAATGCTGGGTACAAAAAGCATGGCGCAAGGCAATTGATCAGCCAGGGTCATTGCATCGTGTCCAGCAGCGCTGGGCATACGCTTCCAGGCACCTGGGGCATGAACCTGAGCTGCTGCTGCTAAATGGTTTAGTAGGTTTTTGTCCATGGCGGATGGTTTGATCGTACTGGAGGGGTGTAGGGAGACATGTACCGGTCCGGTCCGGTTGGTTGTGACAACCAGTTCTTCTACTTGTCGTTCAAAGCGGTCCAACACTTCAAGTTCCGGGTCACGAAACTGAAGGGTTAAGTCCGCATGACCAGGTATGATAGATGTAGCGCCTGGATCAAAATTCACCCGGCCAATGGTCCAGACCGTATTGGGGCCGGCAATAGGCTGCAACGCCTTGTTAAGTTTGTAGGCAAAATTGATTAGCGAAGCTCCCGCATCTTCACGCAGGTTCATGGGCGTCGTTCCCGCGTGGTTGGCCTTGCCCTTGAAACGGATATCAAAGTTTCGGATGCCCACGATGGTGCTGACGACACCGATTCGGCTGCCTTCTGTTTCCAGGATCTTCCCCTGTTCAATATGCGCTTCGAGGTACGCCATGTGCCGGTCAGGTTCCAGTCGAGTCAAGTCAAGCCCGAGGAGCCCGGCTTCCGCGATCGCTTTATTCAATGGTTGGCCGGTTTGTTGGTTTGTCCCGTCACCAACCTCCAAAGATGTAATCTGGTTGCAAAATGAAAGGCTACCAAGGCAACCGATAAAGGTGCCTTCCTCATCAATAAATGAAACCACATCGATTGGCAGATTCAGGGACGGCTGCAATTCGCGCAGTGCACGAACGATTTCAAGGCCATAGATGACACCGAGCGAACCATCAAGCCAGCCACCCCGGGGTTGCGAATCGGTGTGCGACCCGATGAGCAGGGCTGGGCCAGGGTGCTTGCTGCGTCCAACAACATTTCCAATGCCGTCGATACGCGCGTCGAGCCCCGCATCGGTCATGCGTTCAACGAGCCAGTGACGTGATGTCATGTCTTGTGGTGAAAGTGAGGGTCGGTGGATACCTGGATGGTCGTCAGGGCCAGCCTGGCCAAAAGTTGCCAACTGGCGAAGATCCTCCAAGAGTCGCTGTGGATGAATGGTTGCGTTCATGGTTCGTTCGTCACTAACCTACCCATTTCGATTCATGATTGCACAGTGCTGGTTATTTGACGAGGCGCATGCTAATTGAAATCGTGGGTTGTGCTCATGGGTACGATTCAGCTATAGAGTTCAGTGTGGTGGCGTTACCCCTGGTTGCCAGATTGGAAAGTCAGCTTGAAGAACCCAGGTGATCCCTGATTAATCGTGATGTCAAGATCCATTAATGGGTAAGGCAGACCGCTTCCTAGCATCAGTGCGAAAATCAGTATCGACAGGGACTTTATTTGTAAAGCCCTTTTGGATCACCAAACCATCCAAACGGCTGATTACTACCGACGGATAGTTTTTCAACCTCAAAGTATCTGGTCTCATCGTTATTTTGCAGTCGCAGGTTACGGGCTGATTCCGGGCAAGGTCATTTCGTGCACATACCTGCCGGTAAAGATGTAGAGTTTTTTTCCTTCACGCCAAGCGTTGTCAGCGCCACCATAGGAAGGCCAATTCGCATGCCCACGCGGGTCACGATGAATATCAATAAAATTCACGGTAGTCCCGTACTGGATTTGACCTGCCTCATTCCACACCAGCAGGTATTTGTCCTTATCGTTGCTGTTCTTACCCAGGTACCCAATAAATTCCGGCGCATAGTCGCCCAGGGGGCTACCGGATCCATCCTTCTGGTGGAGGATTGGGTTCTGGGATAGATAATTCCAATTGATCCCATCGTTTGAGGTGGCGATACCGATTCGGGTCGGATCCTGACTCCAGTCCGCACCGTTGTATTTGCCACCGGTTCCACGCATGAAAGCCATCCATGCGCCGTTCGGTAGACGGTATATGCCGTGATAGGAAGACTGGCTATTAATCCACCGATCGGACGTGGATGGTAACACCGGATCAAATGCCGGATTGACAACGGCCGGATCACCAGGCCGAGGTGTCCAGTTGTGTGAAGACAAGTCGTCGGTTGTTGCCACTGCGGTCATCTGGTGGCCAAATCCGGCACTCATGGTGTTACGCCAGGAGAAATGATCTGAGTTCCAAAAATGAAAATAAAGATGCCATCGTTGTGTATCCTTATTCCATACGACTTTTGGTGACGAAAAATGTTGATTTTCTGATCCACCAGAGGGGACGAGTACCTGGCTGTTTGGTGGCGAAATCTTGATGTATGGCCCCGTCACGGTATCCGCTACCGCAACGCCAATACCGGACATCGGGTCATGTTTTGCGTAATACAGGTAGTATTTGCCATCTGGGTTTAATCCGCGATTGTTTTTGACCACAGCAGGAAAGCCCAGGGTGTTACCGCCATCAATTTCCCAGTCTTCGGTTTGCCACAGAATTTGCGTGGTAGAAGTGACATCTAGTGGCAGGTCGCCGTCGAGGTCGGTCAGGTCCACAACTTGTAAATTACCATCAAGGGAAAGGGGTGCGGCTTGCGCCGCCGTGTTGGTCACAACGATATTATCAAATCGTGCAACAGATCGTTTCGTTCCCAATCCAATGGAGCCAGTAAGGGGTTGAGAAAAGTCATGGGTTGTCATTGTTTTCCCATTAACAATCAACGTGGCCTGTCCTCCATTTAGAACGACATCAAGGTTGTAGAAAGCCTCAATACTAATTTCATCTTCAAAATGGGCATCAGTAATCCAGTTGGATCCGTCGCGATGTCCAATTCTCCATTCGTTCTTGCCATCCCAACCCCCGGCAAACTTAAAATCATCAATCGCCTGGTAATCAAAGATTACAAAACCGTGATGAAAGCCGGTGCCCCCGCTGGGTAATTGCATGCCAGTATGAATGGTTAACTGGTCAGGAACCGGACCGTCTAATGCAAATAGCGCAATAGGTAGGTTGCCCAGGAGCGGCGCCACTTCGTACCGCCCGGATTCATTGACCTTGCCGGAACCTGACACAACTTTCAGGCGATCTGCAGTGCCATCGTCAAAGTCTTCAACAATGGGAAACTGTGGTATCGTATCAGAGATAAACAGGTCATCGAACTGCACCGTTGCGCGCTTGGCGCCTAGTCCAACCGACCCGTCAAGTGACCGGTCAAAGTCATGGTCAACCATTTCCTGGCCATCCACGGCCAACGTGACCTTCCCGTGATCCAGGACCAGTTCAAGATCGTAGGGCGTATCAAGGTCAACATTACTTTCAACCCGCGCATCTACCACCCATTGTGAAGCGTTCACATGACCGATTCGCCATTCATTTTTTCCTTCCCAACCACCGGCAAACTTGAAATCATCAACCGCCTGGTAATCAAAGATCAGCACGCCGTGATAGAAGCCCATGCCTTCGCCTGGAATTGTCATGGCCGCGGTCATGGTCAGTTGATCTGGTGCTGTATCTCCAAGGGAGACCATGGAAATGGGCGTAGTGCCGAAGCGTGGTGATATTTCGTACTGCCCGGATCCGTTGACCCCTCCAGAACCCGACACGACTGCAAGACGATCTGCAGTGCCATCGTCAAAGTCTTCGGAAAATGGGTACGTAATCGTTGCGTCTGGATCATATTCATAGATCGTGACATTCCTGAACACGCTTTCTGCAGAAGGTTGAGGTACATCATGGTCATTGACGAAGGTCATATAGTCCATCGTCCCGGAAAAAAATGAGCCGACTGGGATCGTATAGTGCTTGTTCTCTGGCGCTACGTCATAGTCATTGAAGTCATTGTGCGCCTGGTCAGACTGTTGTGATCCGTAAAGATTGAAGCGATAGGAAGGTGTATTTAATAGATTGTCATCAAAGCCGATGCCATGTACCTCACCTTGCGCAGAACTTGCGAAATCGAATTCAAGAACAGTATTGGATGTGACTTCATAGGACATCTCAAGCGCAGTCCAGATATTCCCAGTTAGGCGTAGCGTGGTATTATCTTCTTCTACCAAAAATGATCCATTCACCTCCTGCTGTGTATCGTAAACCAAAAGTGGCCATCTTGGCGCAAAGGACAACCCCTTGGACCGGTGCCCGAGACTGCCGGTATGATTTACCTGGCCATCGGGTGAGATGGTGTACAGTTTCTGGTTGAAATCAACAGTGAGGAATACCCCGCGTTCTTCATGATATGCCAACGCCATTGCCTTGTTGTAGTTGTCGCCATTTAAATTCACCTTGTCGAACTGTAATGTTTGGGGGTGAACGGTCTCGAATATTTCCGAGGTGTTAGGTGCGCCGGAACCGGATGCGTGGTAGATTAGATCATCATCGGGGTTGAAGGCGATTGCCTCGCCCGCATTGCCGTGCCCCAGGTGAACAAGATGTGTTGCACTGCCATCGTCAAGGTTAAGTTCAAACAGTGTTTCAGGTTTTGATGCAGCGTCGCCGGTGACGGCATAAAGCGTAGCGTCATCACCAAAGGTCAAATCCACGAACTCATGGCCGGTGTCTCCCAGTGATACCGCATTGCCTGTCAGGGTGTCGAGGGTGACCAACTCCCGGCCTACTTGCCCGTCGAGTTTAAGTAATGCGTGCAGTTGTCCTGTCGTAGGATGCGTGGCCAGCCCCATTGCGCCTTTGATTGTGTGTTCTGGCAGGTCAATGGTTTTTGTATCCAGTGTTTTTCCGCTCAAGGGGCTGATCCGCCGCAGAAAGTGGTCACCTGGTGCAATTGAATACAGGGCCTGCTCAACCGGACCACCATGCTTGGGGTCAGCAAAATTCACCTTGATCGGTTCGGGCTTTGTCGCCCCTTGTCCGTACCGAACAGCCAATGTTTGATTGATCGGCGTTTCAAGTGCAAATGTTTCTCCATTGGGCCACGTGACTTGCACGTTAACCGGATCAGATTCCTGCCCCAACCCGAAATGAAGGGTGAGGTCATTCTGATTACCCTCGCCGGTGGCTCCCTCTACCTGTCGGGTGATGGTCTTATTGCCCAGTGCGATCCGCACCTGAGCACCGATTGCGGCACGATTCACCGATCCGCCACCCTCCAGGCGAACCTTCAGCCAATTGTTTGAGTTACCGTTATTGCGATAGAGCCTGCCACCGGTAAGTAAGTCAAGGTCACCATCATTGTCGATGTCCGCCCATGCAGCCTGGTAGTTCTCCGTAACGGCGATTCCTGCTTCAGTATCTACTCGTGAAAAGGTCCAGTCTCCGTTGTTGCGATACAGGACATCGTGGTCACCGGAGTACCCTGTGGTTAGGAAGAAGTCGAGATAACCGTCATTGTCGAAGTCGGCAAGGCTCGGGGATACATAGGACTCTTGCCATGCCAAACCAGCCGAACTGGATCGGTCTTCAAATTTATAATCGTCTTCTGGTCCAAGATTGCGATAGAACTTGGGCCGGTCCTGCCACTCGGCAGGGTGGCTGAAATTACCTACGAACAGATCCAGGTGTCCATCGCTGTCCAGGTCACCCCAAGCAGAACCGATCGTGTGCCCGTAGGAATAACTCCAGCCATCATAGTCACCCGCAACCCCTGCAGTGGGTCCGACATTCGTGAAGTTCGCATGGCCATCATTTTGCCACAGTTGATTCTGTTCCACGCGGTAATTTGAAACGTAAATATCCTGATCACCATCTTCATCATAATCCGCAGCCGTGATCCCGCGTGACGGATCGATGTCACCCGACTGCACCCAAATAATCTCAAACCGTTCGGCCTGCTGATTGAGAAGCATTAGATCGGGATGATAAGGTGATTCGTAGCCACCTACATAGAGATCAATATAACCATCCCCATTCCAGTCACCCCAGGTCGCACCACGACTCCTTGGATTCAAGCTGTCCATCTCATCAGCAGGGAGTTTATGGGTGGTTTCGACAAAACTCATCCCGTCAACACCTTCATATAGACGGTAATCATCTGAAAAAAGAAAAAGGTCAAGATAACCGTCGTTGTTGTAGTCGGCCCAGATACCGCTATTGTCAAATCCATCCTCATTAAGTTTTGTGAAATGACCTCGGTCGTTTAGCCACAAGTGATCGCTAGCGTAGAGGTCAACCCAGCCATCATTGTTGTAGTCAGCGAACGCCGCCTTGCCGGCCAATACATTGTTTAATCCAATCGACGCAGAGATATCAGTAAACGTTGGAATCGTCTGCACTGCCAACTGGTATTCAGGTTTTTCGGGAGGTTGCGTATCGGTTTGAGTGACGGCGGAAAGGAGAACACGCTTCTCAAGTTCTTCAAGCAGAGCAGGGTTGCGGTAGATGGCATTCTGGCTGTGAATTCGGCGCATGTCGGCAACAGTGTGGCACGACAGACGTAACAATCTTGCTGCTTCTCGAAGGTATTTCATGGAGTTATTAACTCATCCAGAACACGGATGATGCCAGTGCGATGGTTTGCCAACACATCTATTGTATTGTCACGGTGGAGCAATAATCAATAGGCGCAATGGAGCATTATGAACACTATTTCCATGTCTTCGCCGGTTTGGCATGGTTCCAAGGGAACAGGGCCGCCCAGGAGGTTGGGGTCATGCCAATCGTGCCGTTATTGCGGCCCCGGTTTTGCCCAGTGAAGTCGCTAGGTGTTCTGTAACTGTGGACGGACTAATCCTTTGACTTAACAGGAACGTGTTTTAACTGGAGGTCTTTGATCTGTCGATACTTTTCATCTGCCTCTTTACGCGTTAGGTCACCTCGCTGAACGGCGGACTCGATGCGTGTTTTGATCGCTTTCCAATCGAGTTTGCCCTTGATCCTGTAGCTGTAATCGCCTTTCTTGATGCGGATCATTTTGATCGTGATTGGTTCGGGCAGATCGATGATCACAAGCATCGTGTCATCGCCTTGAAGTTGGTGCCGGATTCTTAGGGCACCTTCTTCACCTTTGCCGGTGACAAACAGCAGTCCAAGAATCGCCTCCGATTTTGTAAGTTCCCATTTCCCAATGCTGCTATCGCCGGTACTGCCAGCTGACATGTGAAAAATGTCGCCTGATTTTGGGTTGCGTCCCATCAGTGAGAAAGATTCCTTTTCAGAATCCCAGGTTGTGATTTGGACCAGGTGATCCTTGAATTTCCAGGCAAAGGTGCTTTTAAGGGCATCGCCTTTGGTTTCTGCGTCCACCCAGGTCCCGATAAGGCGGTCCCATTTAGATTCGCGTAAAACCTCTCCTAGGGTCATGTGGTCAGTGGACTCATGGGCATAAACCCAGCCCAGAGGTGAGGTGAAGATGGCACACAACACAAGAAGAGTCGGTTTCATGTGATTACCTTTGATAAGTAATGGCCTGGATCTGAAAACACATGTTTGCCTTCTGGTTTTCAATAATTGTTGTCCGCAGGAAGTGATTCGAAACGATTTAATTCCCTTGAAAGCACTTGACCTAATTAAATGGATGTAAACAGAAAGAATTCAAACATGTATCAGCTAATCCATATTGGGTGTTTGTACGCAGGCCAGTTTCCGCCATTTAAAGATCAGATGGACTCCACCCAGAACGCATACAGTTTTGCATCGGTCAAGCTGAAACGTAGGCTCAGTGGCTGTCCGGGTGTCGGCTCAATGATGGAGTGCCTCTTCCACGTCACGGGGATTCGGGTCGAATCGTCGCAAATTGCCAAGCAATCGCTCTGATAAAAACCCTTGAGCGGTTGTCCATCGGCAGACAGAACCTCGACGGTGATCGATCCGCCATCAGCTACTTGGGCGTTGATAAACAGGTAGCCGGTGTTAAAGGTTAAAGGGCGTGTCAAGGCCCAGCCTGGCTTGCCAGCGGCATTCAGTGATACGAATCGATCACGTTGTAGCGTGGCCAGTCCAATGCATTGTGGCTTATCGTCCGTCGGCTCAGGCCCGAGCCAGGCGCCATGGTAGTAGCACCGCAGTTCATCCCCGACGAGGATTGGTTCAGAGGTTGGATCCACATAGTTTCCGTCCCAATCTTCAGGGGTCCTCAGTGGCATAAACTCCTGTCCACGCGCGACCCGCGTCCAGTGCCGTCCGTCGCGGCTTGCCGTCAACTCGACCGATGTCTGTTTACGCCCGGCGTCGCGCTCGGAGTGCATCACCCGTAGAAAGCCCAGCCACATGCTCTGGTAGCAAAACCCCGTATGGCCGTAGATCTGTGAGTCTGGATCGTCCAGTGAGTCGGGGTAGAAGGTCATGTACGGGCGCGACCAATGAACCATGTCATCACTTTCCATCATCCCGCGGCATCTAAACCGCCGACCGCCGGCGGCGGGGACGACAAACTTGACATCACCAATATACTTTCCCAGTTTCTCGTCAAAATAGAATCGGCTGGTATCACCCACACCCCCAACGGGATAGGTGCGGGCACCCTTTACCCGCCCGCCGAACACAACACAATGCGGATATTCCTGTGCACGTTGCCAACGCAGGCCGTCGTGCGAGGTGTATGGGTAATACCCGCCGCGTTTGCCATACTCCAACTTCACCATCGCCCTGTATCGCTCACTTTGTTCTTCCGGTTCTACAAACAGCCCCCAGATGTACCCCCCGTGAAACACGATATTGTTCTGTTTTGACCCCTTCCACGCATGCAAACCTAGCGTTGGCTTATCCCAAACGATACCGTCCTCGGATTCGGCGAAGAGACCTGGGAAAGGGATCCTTTCGCCTGAGGGCAAATCGTAGCGCCCTTCACCGCGATACCACATGCGCCATTTGCCGGTTGTTTGGTCAAGATGGACGAACGGGAAAGTAACACTTTGCCGGCCCTTGTCTTGTCGGATCTCCCACGGTTGATCAGGGATGATCAGCGGATTGGCAGGGTGTAGGCTCGGTTGGTGAACCTCACGTTTTACCGCATCGGTCTGTGCCAATAGATAGTCGTCTACAAAAAGCTGACGAGAAGAATCAATCTTTACCGGCCAGTCCTGCTGGTCAAGCGGGAAGAACAGATGTTCATTTGCCATTAGACCAAGGGCGCCTGGGTAAAGGCTGCGGTCAATTTCCTTTCCCGGTGCGATCAACTGTTCAAGGTTTTCGTCGAATTGATGTTGGTTGGTATTTCCCATGTGTACTCCTGCGATGGAGGCTCCTCGTTTCAGTGAGACCATTTTAACCATTTGGCATATGCCGCAACAGGGTTATGCATCTAACCGGGCAGCATCCACGTACATTGGCGCAGGACAGCCATTGGCGAATTGGACATTCGTTCATACCAAACGGTGATCAATGTTCCGTTATCAACCTGCACGGTTGACGGATAGCCTAGATCATCATAAGTCCCATCGTCTGAAATTGTGATGGGCGCAGACCAACTGTCGCCATCGTCGTCACTCAAGCGGACCAGGTTGCCTCGTGGCGGTCGTCGGTGACCATAGGACATCAGCAGGCGATTGTCTTGAAGGCGGAGGAGATGTGAAGGCAGTCCCCATACGCCGATCTCATGTGGCGAGGACCATGTTTTCCCACCGTCAGTTGATTCTGATTGAAGTGTTTCTGCCAGGTTGTTTTGATTGTGATTACGGATGTGAATCACGATGCGGCCGCTACTAGCCTCCACTGCATGTAATTCATGGTAATCCACTTGGTCGTCTCCAGGTCGCGTGGGGATACTAGAAAGCCACTGCCATGTTTGGCCATCATCAATGGAGTGACAGGCTCCAATGTGTTCTTTCTTCCACCGGGATTTTCCAACATACAACAGTCGACCGTCATATATCTGTATGGGGCCGTGTGGACTGTTGACGAGGCAGTCATATGGCGCTGACCAGCAACCCCCACCGTCGGTGGAGCGAATCATCCAGACGCCCAGTAATGCCCGCTGTTGTTGCCGGGTGATTCGCTGGTACGCATTGGCCCAAAGGTTACGCTCTTTATGGTCTTCAGGAAGATGGTTGGTGTAATCCAAAGACGTAAATGTTGTGGCCAGGATACTGCCTTGTCTTGTTTCCAGGATTCCTGCGTCACGATCATCAATTGGACTGTTTATCAGTATCGTGGGTGGCGTCCATGTTTTACCACTGTCATGTGATCGCATGAGTTCAACGCGACCAAAAGGGCATACGTGAGCTCGGCGACCACCGGAGTAGACCAGCAGCAGCTCTCCATTTTTTCGACGGGAAAGTGTTGGCCAGCCATGATAGTAATCCGGCATATGACTGATGACTGTAAGGTCACGCAATGCAGGTTAATTCCAGGTCAAGTGCAGTTGTGTCGATATTCTAATTTTCACAAGGTGCAGCAAGCAGCATGGGGTTGCATTAGGATGAATCGATTTATTGGGTGCACCATGCATAAGGTCCTGCTCCATTGCGCTGTAACATGTCTTTGAATGTGCCCCGCATCATGTCGATCTTATTTTCCTGTTCACTGTGACCTGCCAGGTTGGCCATCTCCAGTGGGTCATCCTCCAGGTTATAAAGCTCATCAAGGTCATCTCGATGCCATACGTATTTAAAGTTGCCATCCAGCACCATCGCTGTTTCCGCATTTTCGGGACCGCTGGCTTTGTTATAGCTGATCTCGGAAAATATCGGTTGTAGTGTCGGCTCACGTTTGCTGCATATCGCTTCCGCGACGCTTCGCCCATCAATCTCCTTATTTACTGGTTGCCCGGCTAAATTCAGGAGTGTGGGCATCAAGTCGACGCCCCCAAGTGGCGTGCGTATCCGTTGGTTTTTTGGCAGGCCGGCTGGCCAGTGAATCACACATGGGACCTTGACTGAATTTTCATACATCAGTCGTTTACTTACAAAACCATGTGACCCGAGCATCTCGCCGTGGTCACTCATAAATACAACAATCGTGTTTTCTGACCGGGATGTTTGGTCGAGGTATTTTAGAAGGCGTCCAACCTGTTCGTCGATGTGCGTGATCAGGGCATAATAGTGCGCCATCATGCAAAGAAAATCACGGTCTCGGACGCTCGATGCTACTCGGGTTCTCCCCTCAAACTGGTAGCGTGGCTTACCCTTGAGTGGGTCCCGCCATGTCGGGTCGAGTGGAATCGATTCAAGGGGATATAGATTTAATAAATCCGGCGGAACAATCATGACCGGATGCGGATCCTTGATACTTGCAAATAGAAAGAATGGCTGATCGTCACAATCCTTAAGGAACTCAATACTTCGGTCCACCGTCCATGTTGTGCGTTGTTGCCGCGGATCGGTCCATGCGGTATGTCGCATGTACTGTACGTGCTCATGATGATCCGGTACGCCGTGGCCGTACATGTTATTAATGCCATGCTGGTTGAAGTATTCGTTCAGGCGATCTGGGTGTTTCCCCTGATAACTATAGGTACACCAGAAATCGGTCAAGCCATGTTGTGGCATGTGATCATGACCAAGGTGCCAAGGGCCTGCAATGCCGCATCGGTAGCCGTGATCTTTCAGGACATCGCCAATTGTTATGCAGTCGTGGTGTAATACGCGACCGGGTTCATCCACGAGATCGTGGCTATAGTTATCAAGTTGACCATTCCTGTGCGGGTATAGCCCAGTCAGCCAACTTGCTCGTGCCGGTGAGCAGACAGGCGAGGCACAGTAGGTATTTTCAAATACGACACCTTGCGATGCAAGGGTATCGAGATTCGGTGTTTGGACTAGTTCATGCCCGGCGAAGCCAGTGCAGTCATGACGCAATTGGTCGCACATGATCCAGAGGATATTTGGGCTACGTTTGTTCATTGCGAGAGCCCGACGAACGCACCGGCGTCGCATTTGAACAGGTCCCCGGTGCCACCGGGCAAGGTCACGAATATAACACCATCTGTCGCATTCAGAATATCAACTTGTCCCGTTTCTCGTGACAAGCGTTTGATCTGGTTGATCCCTGGTGCCAGATAAATCTTGAAAGTTGTGGTCTTGTCGCTTGCCGGGGCACCTGGACCGTGCCAAAGGTTGACTAGCATGAAGTAATTCTGGTTGTCATCGTCTTCAAAGAAGCCGATAAGTGCATCTCGACCCGGGCCATGCTCTATAACTTCAATATGTTGGATGCCATAATCAAGGCCAGCCCCGGGTTCCCACAGTATGTCATGCGCCCCAGGTTTGTTGTTGGTTATTGTGCCATTAGCGGTATGGTGGCCCGCGACTATCTGCACGCCCGTGCTTCGTAGAAAGCGCAGGGTTTGACCGATATTAAGAACTTCTGTATTGACACGTGAAATGTCATAGTAAAGCCGGGTGGGAGATCCATCCTCGTTCAGTATCGAGCGTTCAAAAGCGGGACTGTAAATAAAATAGCTGAGCCCCGTGAATCCGTAAGCGAGCGTGGTGAATACCTGCAATCGTAAATCCGACTCTGAGGGATAGCGTCGGTTGTTGGTGTTTCCCACGGTATCTTCAGAATACGCCTGTATGAACATCCAGTAGGGCACGTCGGCTTCAAGTGCGGCATTTCTGATCTGTTCACACAGGAATCGGAAATAAGGGATTCGATCGCCCCATGGTTCTTTAAAGAATGGATAAAAATCCACCATAAGAACATCGGGTTTTATCGTTCCTGTAATGTCACGCAGATATTGGGTGTAGTAGTAGCCATTTTCCGGTTCCTCACCCCGAAACTCCTCATGTCCACCTGGGTTGGCATCCGTATAGACAAGCATATTGGGCCACGTTTCTCGCACCCATTTTGCTATCTGTCCAGCCAGCTTGATTTCTTCACGCTCTGGTTCGTCCCACACGAGCCAGGCTTCGCATCCGGGATAATCGTTTACCAACTGCTTCATGTGCGACTGCATCCCTTCATCGAATCGGTCAGCCCCTTCGTTTCCGTAGAAACGCCTGGATTTGGCGTGACCGTGCCAAGGCAGCCCCGCCCGGACTGTTTCCTTGAATAATTCAATCTCTGGTTTCCATAGCAACGCAGCATTTAGATTGCATGCGGAGTACACATTTGCATCATATGTTTCATGCTTCAAAACAAGTGATGTAAGAGTAAACGGGCGGGATCGGATCCACTGGTAGCCACGTTTCATGTGGTGATCGAGCATGCCTTTGTCGGTGAACGGCTCCGAATTTACACAGGCCGAAAGACATGAAATCAACAATAAAGACGATAGATAAAGCCAGATAAATATTTTGCTCATGATTTGTATTCTCATTTC
>Ga0310124_10001571_pt1 | contig 15849 bp, 10 predicted proteins | sample CB11b_AW_Bot5_MG_FD_203507 | JGI IMG/M metagenome (GOLD analysis project Ga0310124, IMG submission 203507) | Marine microbial communities from Western Arctic Ocean, Canada - CB11b_AW_Bot5 | ecosystem: Environmental > Aquatic > Marine > Oceanic | place: Canada: Western Arctic Ocean | collected... | reverse complement strand
TCGGATATTATAAACAATGCTGCCACTGCCCTGATTATGGCACCCATTTCTGTTGGAATTGCTGTCTCTATGGGTGTAAGCGCAGACCCCTTTTTGATGGCTGTTGCTGTTGGGGCGTCTTGTGCCTTCCTGACCCCTATTGGTCATCAGTGCAATGCGCTGATTCTTGGACCGGGGGGCTATAAATTTTCTGATTACTGGAGAATGGGATTGCCTCTGGAAATTCTAATTGTAATAGCAGGCACCCCTATAATACTCCATTTCTGGCCATTTTAATAATTAGTCAATGAAATGACCAAAACTGAACTGAAGAAGAAATAGAATGGATGAATTGAAATCACTCGAGGAACAGAATATTGCTCATAACTTTTACAGTAAAGAAGAGTTTGAGGAAGACTGGTACGATAAATCGACTTTTTTGGAATGGGATGAATCTTATGGTGATGAATATCGGAAGCATTTGTATGGTTTTATCTTTGATATTAATTCAAAAGGTGACTTTTCCAATCCTATGTTCAAATTTTTTGATAAATGTCTTGGTGATGAATACAAGAAAAGAATGTTTTATGTTGATGGGGGGATGCTAAAACACAATCCTTTGATTGGTATTTATAACTCTATAAAAAATCAACTTATTGGCATTGGACTTGGTAGAAAAAACGACGTATTTATTGTTTCAAACGATGGATCGATTAATAAAGATAATATAGATGAATTATTTTGCGAGTTAGATCACGCTGAAGTAGTAGAAACATTAATAAGAAGACTTTCGACTTGGGGGGTGGCTCAGTTAACTATAAGTGGATATTATGGAGATGTGGATGAAGATGATGCGTTTGAAGCCGAAGGAGATTTGGATTCAAATGTATCAATCATAAGAAGAGATTACTTACCATCATTTCCAGAAGATCCAACTGATATAAGTCCTTGTGACTTTTGAGGTTTATAGATAGGTCTTTGCAGTAATCCAGTTATAGATAAAGGTTTTATTAACCATATCATACATTAGTGCATAGGTTAACTGCCGTGGGGGTTTTTGTTTGTGGGTTGATGTGTAGATTTGGGAAATAATTTTAAGGAAATATAAAATGAGTATAACATTAACAGGTGAAACTTTATTAGTAATTAATATGCCTTTAAGTAAAGCGGCATATGATATAGAGAACAAAGAAGATTTAACTAATCTTAAGGCAGAAGTTGAAGGCCTTTTTAAGAGCTGCCAGGATATTTTAAATAACTTAGAAGATTCAATGGGTACATTAGTCCACGATATAGAAAGTTTAGAAAATGGTGAGACTGCCTATATTGATGATACGGATACAGACCCATATGGATTATCAAATCTAAAAAATAAAGTGGTTGCCGAGATTGATAAACACTGGAATATGACAAATGAAAATGAATTAGAGTACTATGATGGAAAATATGCATCAGGATTTCGTAAATGTGATATTGAAGAAGGAGATTCAGATTATGATGCTCCGCTTACAATTGCAGATGATTGGAGCGATATTGAAATTTCTGCTGAAAGCGATATGACAATAGCAGAATTAAAAGATAAATTATACAAAGCAGTTGATGATTACAAAGATCAAGGTATCACCTTTGAGGTTAGAGAAAAATGGGAAGATATTTATTTATACATTTCTTGAATTATCACCATCAAGCCCCACATTCGTGGGGTTTTTTGTTTGTGGGATGAAGGGTAGATTTGGGAATGAATTAGATTAAAGGAAAAATATGAGTGAATCAATTAATGATATTAAAGAAGACATTAATATAGAATGGCTGTCTGATGATTTGGGTGATTATGCCGAAGAACTTGAGTTTACCGACTATAATATTCAGATATTAAAAATTGACATTGAAGATTTGAAAAATGAGACTTATGATAATATTGAACATATTGGATTTGTTAAATATGATGATTGGAGCACATTAAAAACTGTAGTATCTGAAAAAGAAGTCAAACTTATCCAAAAAGAATATGGAGAAGATATAGAAAGATATAGTAACGAATGTGAGTGTGATTCTTCTCCTTGTGATTGTAACCTAAATATATATAAAGCAATTTTGTATTGTAAGAATGAGTATGTTTGGGCAACTACTACTTATTCATTACGATAGCTAATATCGTGAGCCCCACATTCGTGGTTTTTTTGTTTGTAGGATGATGAGTAGATTTGGGTGTGACCAAAACAGAACTGAAACAGCTTTCACAATGCAAAGAGATGGTAGAAAAACTAAACTCTACCAACAGCAAAAATGAGAAGATGGAGATCCTGGGGCAGTACGGCAGCCTTAAAACTCTTTTAAAATATGTTTATAATCCCTACTGGAAGTTCGGCATCACAACAAAAATCCTGAAGGCCAATCCGGGCCTGGCAGATACAAAAACAGATAACCTGTATAATCTGCTTGATAACCTCAGGAATAGAATTTACACCGGCCATGAAGCCATAAGAAAAGTCAATGGGTTTATTGATAAAAACAATGACTACAGGGAACTGCTCTATAATATCATAGACCGCAACCTTAAAACCCGCACAGACGCTAAATTAATTAATAAGGTTTTTCCGGACCTGATCCCGACGTTTGAAGTAGCATTAGCGCAGAAATTTGAAGACCACGCCCATAAGATAGACTGGAAAGATACCTGGTACGGTTCCCGTAAACTGGACGGCGTGCGGGTACTCGCCCGCAAAGAAAAAAACAAGGTAAAGTTTTTTTCCCGCAATGGAAATGAGTTTGGAACATTAGATATTATTAAGGGCGAGTTAGAGGCCCTGAGAGCGGATAATTTTGTACTGGATGGTGAAATGTGCATTATTGATGATAATGGGTCTGAAAATTATAAAGCTATTGTGAGTCAGATTAAGCGGAAAAACTATACGGTCGAGAAACCCATGTATGTGGTATTCGATGTATTAACTCTCAAAGAATTTGATGATGGGCACAGTCAATCAGTCCTATCCGACAGGCTGAAGCTGATTCAGCCCTATGCCGTTGAATGCTCCCATATCAATAAGCTGGAAATGTCGGTTATCACAGATGAAAAACATGCCGTCGCTAAATTAGATGAAGCGGTCAAACAGGGCTGGGAAGGGTACATGATGCGCCGGGACTGCGAATACGAAGGAAAAAGGACCCGGAACTTGCTGAAGATGAAAAAGATGCAGGATGCTGAATATACCGTGCAGGACATTGTGGTGGGTCCTATCCGCATTATTGATAAATCCAGCGGGCTTGACAAGACAATTGAAGCACTGACCAGTGTGATCATTGAACACAAGGGGTGTAAAGTTTCAGTCGGCTCAGGTTTTAGCATAGATGACCGCATTAAATACTATAAGAATCCGGAGCTGATCATAGGAAAGGAGATCACGGTAAAGTATTTTGAAGAAAGCACAGATAAAAAAGGTGATGTTTCTCTTAGATTCCCAGTGGTAAAATATGTTTTTGAATCTGGAAAAAGAACGGTATAGTGTTGATAAATCCATCCCAAAATTTTTCACACATAGAACATAAATAGGGAATATGTCCATTCAATAGGTCATAATATTTACAACGCAGTTCAGTGGCCAAAAGCCGGCTGGGGCGGTTACCGATTTGGATGCTAGTTGATGGATTACTGTGCTGTGTGAATAATAATTAAAAATTTAATTCATAATAAATTGAAAGTTCAATTAAATAATACTTAATCGAAGGAAAAAAATCATGGATACTAAAACCTACATCAGCCAGGCTCAGACCTATAAGCGGTCTGTGGCGTCAAAATACCTGCCGGCAGGCAGGGAAGAGATCGTATCAAAAATAAGGGAAGCGGATCAATACCTGTTGTCTGTGAAGTATGATGGGCATTTTTACCTCTTATGCTGTGAAAAGGGCGAAGTATCCCTGATAAGCCCCGGCGGAAACGTCATTGATGATTTGCCTATGCTGGCAGATGCAAAGTCACTTATGGAAAAAGCCAAGGTGAAGGATGCCTGCATACCAGGTGAGCTCTACTTCCGCAAGGAAGGCCGTTCCCGGGTTTTTGATCTCACAGCCAACTTGGATGATAAATCGCCGGACATATGCTTTGCCGCATTTGATATTCTGTCCATCGATGGGAAAGAATATGAGCGCAGTGAACTAGTAGAAAAACACAAAAAACTGGATGAGATCTTTCCGGAAGGGGGCAAGGTCCATTCGGTAGGCTCAAAATCTGTGGAGAGCCGCAAGGATATTCAGGATTACTTCAAACAAGTGGTGGAAACAGACAGCCAGGAAGGAGTAGTAGTAAAATCTTCCGAAGGAATGATCTACAAGTTAAAACCCAGATGCACCCTGGATGGGGTGGTCATCGGTTTTGTAGAAGGCGAAGGCGACCGGGCCGGCATGCTCCGGGAAGTACTGGTAGCCATGCTCCGGGATGAGAAAACCTACCAGATCACGGCCAAGGTAGGAAACGGGTTTACGGATGATGACCGCAAGAACCTATTGAAGACACTGGCAAAATCAAAAGTGGACTCCAATTATATTGAAGCTTCCGGCGCCAAGGTAGCCTTTACCATGGTGAAGCCTGAAATGGTGGTCGAGTACTCCAGCATTGACCTGGCGGTGGAAACTTCAAAAGGTCCCATCCGCAAGATGAGCCTTACTTACGGAGATGAGGGCTACAGTGCCGAGCAGAACCTGCCCTGTGTCAGCTCTATGAGCCCGGTGTTTTTACGCATCCGGGACGACAAGAAGGTGAATAAGGATGATATCCGATTTTCCCAGATCACAGATATTGTTGAATTGGCCGATGCCGGTAAAGTGGTTGAGCTAAAGGAATCTAAAATACTGAAACGGGAAGTGTTTGTAAAGGAAAGCAAGGGGCAGAAAATGGTGCGCAAGTTTATGCTCTGGCAAACCAATAAGGAAAAAGACCCAGACTATCCTGCTTTTGTATTTCATTATACTGATTTCAGTCCTACACGCAAGGCGATGCTGAAAAAAGATATAAAGGTGTCAGATTCAAAAAAACAGATTGAGCAGATCTATGCGGATGAAATAGCAGAAAATGTGAAAAAGGGTTGGGAGCCTGCATAAAATGAAAAAGATCCAAAATATCATGGTTGCTCTAACGGGTGACAAAAATGAACAGGCAGTTGTTTCTGAAGCAGTTCGGTTTACTGAGCAGTTAAATGGTACCCTAACAGCCATCAGGGTTAATGATATCCATGCCGGTGAAATGAGTATGATGATGGACAGTCCAAAGGAGATCAAGGCTGAAACAATTCGCTCACAGATTATTGAATATGGTTTTAAAGGTTATGCGGATAAGTTAGATATTCGTATTGTTAAAGGTGAAGATATTGGTGAAACCATAGCTGAAAACTGCAGCGATTGTGACTTATTGATTATTGGTCACCGGAAGATGAGTGATTTTAAGGCAGGTATATCTGATTCTACCGATGAAGGCATAACCAATGAAGTTCCCTGTCCCGTGTTGGTAGTGGAGAAGAAATAAGTCAAATTTGTCTGTAGAAAGTATGATAAGCCGAACTATTAACGGCATCGGTATTAAAAGAAACTATTAAAGATGCAGGATTTTAATAAACTCGCGTGGAGTAAAAAGATTAACGACAAGCTGAAAGCAGCACAGGATCCTGACTGCCCGGCTGATGCCCTGGATAAAACTATGATGGATGAGTCCGTGCCGTGGGGTTGCAAACGAACTGATAAAATAAAGGTCTGATGAAGTTATACTTTGCTGGCGCAGATTGTAAAATTTCATATGATAATATATTAGTTTCTAATAATGCAGCATGCAGATTATTAAGTTTTAACGCCCTAAATAAAAAGTATGTTTTTAATAATAAATTTGACACCTATTTTCTTGATAGTGGCGCCTACTCAGTCAGCACTGGAAATGTAACTATCAATATTGATAAATATATTGAATATATATTAAATAACTTAAATACATTTGATTTATATGCAACCCTGGATGTTATTGGTGATTCTATTGAAACCGCCAAAAATACCATCTATATGGAAAAAAAAGGTTTAAATCCTTTACCAGTATTTCATTATAATAGTCCTAAAGAGTATTTGCTGCATCTGATAGATAAATATGACTATATCGCGTTGGGCGGCTTGGTACCTTTAGCGTGCAGAAAAAAAATATTAATACCTTGGCTGGATTTTTGCTTTGATATTATTCATGATAAGGTAAGAGTACACGGTTTCGGGATTAATTCAAGGATCATATTAGAAAGATACCCGTTTTACTCAGTTGATAGTTCAAGTTGGCTGTCTATGGTAAAATATGGAAAGAGTATTTATAAAGATAAAAACCCAATAAATAATAAAACACCAGAAAAACATTTAATTAATACTACAGGTGAAATAAATTATTGGGTTAACTTTGAAAAGTATATTACTGCGTTTTGGAGAATTAGAGGTATATATTTTGATCGATGATTTAAGATTAAATAAATTTTTTAATAAATGAAAAACAAGAAAAATATACATCCCCGATCAATTAGATATAAACCTATAGAAAATAAATCTATAAACACGTCTGATGCTGAGTTTGTGAAAACTAAAAAAGCCGATACAAGAAATAGTAAATTACTATCTAAAGTACAATTGAATCCACCCAACGATTCTGAATTAAATGTTCTTTCTTTAGGTGCAGGTGTGCAAAGCAGCACCCTTTTGCTTATGAGTTTATATGGTGATATGCCTCCGCTGGACTATGTAATATTTGCGGATACAGGATGGGAGCCCAGAGCGGTTTACGATCATCTGGAAAAACTTAAAACAGAGTGCCTAAAAGCAGATCTACCTCTCATTGTGGTCCGGCATAACAATGAAGGAAATATTGCAAAAGACCCTTTTAATGATCAAGATACAAATTCATCCATCACTGATATGCCGCTCTATATTAGAAAAAAAGACGGAAATAAAGGCGGTATGATCCAGCGCAGGTGCACTGGCACATATAAAGTAAAACCTATCTCAAAAATGTTAACTGTTTTACGTAAAGAAACCAAGGCGAAAAAAGTCCGCCAGTGGATAGGCATTTCTTATGATGAGCTCCATAGAATGAAAACTAATTCATCCCCAAATGTTATAAATTATTATCCACTTGTAGAAAATGAGATAGACCGTAATGACTGCCATCTTTGGCTGCAGGATCATGGATGGCGGGCACCAAAATCGAGCTGTATTGGCTGTCCTTATCATAATGACAATATCTGGTTATGGCTTAAAGAGTATTATCCAGATGATTTCAATGAAGCAGTAGAATTTGATAATAAAATCAGGATCCAAAATAATACCGATTCCATCATTAACGGTGATCTATATTTACACAGGGACAGAATACCATTGGAGGATGTAGTTTTTAAAAAGAAAAATCGTAAAAGCACTAATAATTTTGGACAGCAAACAGGTACTAATGCAGATAAAGATTCAGATGATGATTTTAAATACGGATTTGGAAATGAATGTGAAGGACTATGCGGTGTTTGAAATTTTGTGTACAGTCTATAAACTTAACAAAAGAATTTGGTTATAAGGTTACAATAATATATGATTAGGATATAATGAGCACTGCAGAAATAAAAGAAATGGCCGCAAAGGTAAAACAGAATCTTCTGGATGAACCTGATTGGGGTAAAGTTGAATCAGGTGTTATAATGTCCGTTGGTCTCAATGAACCAAAAATGAACGCAGAATTACTGAATGGTTGCAGGATTAATAATGACGGAAGTGTTGTTTTAAATAGTTTTATGAGTGAGAATGAAGAATACGGACCGTATATATTTTTTAATTTATTTTTACTTTCTCCGCAGGATCCTGCACTGCATAAATCCCTTTTACATGAGAATGTCAAAAAGCTGGTAATAAGCTCATACAAGCCCGGATCATTTCCCGATGATTTGACTATGTTAAAGAGTCTTGAAAAATTAATTCTTGATATTGATTATAATGGTTTTCCGGATCAGCTATACGAGTTAAAAAATTTGAAATCAATTGATATAAATACTCATGAATTTACGTCTATTCCTAAGCGAATATTTTCCATGGAAAACCTTGAGGCTTTAACTATCAGGCCGGCGGTTCTGGAATTCCCTGACGGATTCAGTGGCTTAAAAAAGCTAAAACATTTGGATGTTAACTGTAGTAAGATTGAAACAGTCTCAAGTGAATTTTTAAATCTTGAAACCATCCAGCATTTGCACTTACGTTCTGAAAAATCTATGATTCCCAGGGAGTTTGATGAAATGTTCAGACTGAACTACACTCGGCCGATAGAAAAAAAGATTAATATTTTTTTTCAAAAGATATGATTAGAGAAGAAAATTTGATATTGTTAACAAATAAGTAGAACGCCCCCTTATTTTGTTTTATATCTCCCGGATTTTTGAAAATTAGTTAGAGAGAGCACTGAATTTTTAGCATTTCTGTGGTGTTTCGCCACAGCTGTAGTGAAGCTGAACATACTTCACCAGATACCAATGTGACTCAGCGTTTTAGCGCGCGCGCGGCCGGAAAGGCCAATGAATTGCGCTGAGTAAACAGTGGTTCAACATGTATTAGGCCTTTCCGGCCGCGCGCGCGCTAAAACGCCTAAAGTGATTGGAACCGGTCCTGTGCATAGTAAGTAAAAAATCAGCTGTTCTCTCTGACTATAATTTCCAGTTATGATGATTTTATGAGCATACGAGTTTCAGCTGACGGAACTGCTGATTATTCAGCAATATCAGACGCGGTTCAGGCAGCGGCAGATAATGAAGTTATTAATGTTGCTCCCGGAACCTATTCTGAAAGTATCTTTATAAAGAAGCCGCTCACCCTTGCCGGCGACGGTCCAAGGGACCAGATTATCATTCACAGCAAGTCCCCTACGTGTATCAATATAGAAGCAGGTAAATGTGTCATAAAGGGATTAACCCTGGGCAATGAAAAGCACCAATCTGAAAATGATGGTGATTTTACTATAAGTGTGGATGATGCGGAAGTGGTGATCGATGACTGTGATATTACCGGGTCCTCATTGGCTTCTGTAGGTGTTTATGGATCATCAGCAAACGTAACTATTAAAAATTGTGTCATCCATCGTAATGTAGATCAATCAGGAATATATTTTCATGATCAATCAACAGGACGCGTGGAAGACTGTAAAATTCATAATAATTCAAAAAATGGTATCAATATAAAAAATTCACATGTTATTATTCAAAACTCAACCATTGAAAATAACAATATTAACGGGATTTATATATCTGAAAATGCAGAAGTAACTGTTACTAACTGTAAAATTCATAATAATTCAAAAAATGGTATCAGTATAAAAAAATCACATGGTATTATTCAAAACTCAACCATTGGAAAAAATAATTCCGGGATTTATATATATGAAAATGCTGAAGTAACTGTTACAAACTGTAAGGTTGTAAAAAATAATTGGGAAGCAGTCACTTTAAAAGAGAATAGTAAATGCAATATCAGCGAATCAGATCTTACCTATAATGGCGGTGAAGGTGCTTTTGATATAGATGATTCAAGCAGTCTTACCGAGAATTCAAATAAACTTGAACTGACAGAAAAAGAAATACTCGCTAGAATCAAAGATCCTGAGGCTATTATATGGAGAGATATAGAGCGGTATCTTAAACATGACTCAGAGAAGATAAAACTCCAGGCCAAGTTAACATTAGTTGGCAGAGATGATTGTTATTACAGGTTACTGTTAGATTTTGCTGTTGATGAAAATCCCAAAGTTCGGCTGGGTACTGCAAAACACAGTATGTCTGACTTGGTGATATTAAATCAGCTTAAGAATGATAAAGACCCTGCCGTTAAAAAATATGTTTCATCTGTGCTGCCGCAGCGAAAGAAAGCAGAAAACCTGGCTGGTGCTATTGTAAAATGGTTAAAAAAATGCCAGGAGAACCAGTTGGAAGGTTTTAATGACGAAGAAGATATTTGTGAAGCCTATATTACCATTTACGATGCAGCCAAAAAGGACACTCCCGGGAAATACTGTGAAGAATTCAGTTTTGGTAATTCTGTAGAGTTTGATGATTTAGTATTGGATCTTCAGCAATTTCTTTACAAGAATTTAAAGTCCAGTAAAAAGTATCACCTGGTAGTTCAGTATCGATATCTCTATGATAAGAAAGATATTGAATTTGGAGAATTCATTGTTGATTTTAAAAAAGTGAAAGTAACTGTTCTTGGAAGCTGGAATATATCTGATCCGAAATGTAACCCCGTATTGATAAATAAAGTTTTACAGGCCCCAGTTCCGGAGGGACCTAGAAGTGAAAAATGGGGCATCGACTCATCGGAAATTTTAATTAAAGCACTGCAGAATCCTGCAGTGTCTGGCAAATCGATCACTGAATTTTGGAACCAAAGTTATGAACGCTCCAATCACTGGGAAAATTTTTCAGAAGAGGATAAGGAAACCCAAAAGAAAATGATTCATGCAGTGACCAACAATCCCGCATTGAAATCTTTCATGGATCAGCTGGTATTTATCCAGGACGCCGCTATCCGTGAGATTTTCATGAAAGAAAATATCCTGGTGAATCAGTATCCTGATGAATGGAATGACTGGAGTCAAAAACGGTTTGATCTTGTCAAAAACATAGAAACACCTCAAACACTATACGCGGATCTATTCAGGGATAAGGGAGTGATCAATAAAGTACTGGAGGAGTTCGGCCAGCTGGATGAATTGCTACAGCAAAAAATTATCTCATGTATCCGGGAGCTGGATTTTAAAACTGAGGGACACTGGCGTGTATTTAAATCTTTTTATAAGGCTTCTGAAAAAATTAGGGTAAAAGAGATTCTTTCACAATTGCTCATCAGGCTGGAGTTGATGGAAAGATCCTGGGGTAATTGGAAGAACGGATTTATTTCCAAAAATGAATACCTTCCCGGGTGGCGTACCGTCCTTTATATGAAACGCCGGGGGAGAAGATTTATGAAGAAGCTGGCTGATGAAAATCCGGATCTGTACGTGGGGCTGGCCTTTGCCCTGATGACTCGCATCCAGGATATTAATCCCTGGAGCTGGATTACCCATGATACATTGCTGGGTCGTTCAACCCGTTTTCTGCATACAAGGCACGGTAAGGGGAAGGTAAAACAGATCATACAGGACGGATTCCCCCACAGGTTTGAGGAACGGTCTAAAAATAAAGACCTGTGGAACGGAAAAGCTGAGGAAATAAAAGAGCTATTGGAACAAAAAGAAGATCACCCCTGGCAAGTGGAAGAATTTGCAGTAAAAATCCTGCACCGCACCCATTCGGATTACCCTTTCCAGCATTCAGATTCAAAAACTATCCAGCCTGATAGAATAAAAGGATGGTTTGGGAATCCATCCGTCTGGCTGAAATATCTCGCTGGAAAAGGTGCTGAAAGACTATTCAAAGAACCTGTTACAATTGCGGAGAAACGGGCGGGAGACTCACTCCTGATTGAATGCGGCTGGAGTGATATTTTTGCAAATATGCTATTTTATGCAGCGGATGATATACGAACTGCATTGCATGGATCTGCTGTAAAATCCTATCCAATTCCTGCATTTGATCATCATCTGTTTGATCTGGATAATAATCCCGTGATTTCATCACTGGTGCAGCATTTTAACTCAATCAGCTCCTTGGATTTGGCGGAACCTCAGGCAATACATGCCAAAACCGGTATATTGCTCCAGGTGTGCAAAGAGATGGTAAATGATGCCAAAAATGACAGTTTGGCGAATTCCCTGTGGTTTGTGAAGGATGTTAGGCACTATAACGAAATTCGCGGTGGCGCCGAAAAAAAGGCCGAAGAAGTACAGTATCTAATTTATAATGAAGACGGCACAATTGTACTTGCAGAGAAAAATGAATCTGAAGCAGAAATAGCTGCTCCTGGGAAAAAGGTTATGGATTATCTTAATACTGCCCGAGATCCAAAATGTACGTCAAAAAAATTAATTAATATTACTGATGATGTTTCCATACCATGGGACAAGCCTGAAGCTGAAGATCTGCTTGTTGCGATCTGCAGCAATTCCAACACGCCCGCGGACAGGCTCGCTGGTGCGGTTGACAATTATGGCAAAAGTCCAAAGGTATGTATAGGTATAGCAGCTAATCCTGAATGTCCAACAGGGTTAAAAGGTAAATGGGATGCGGTACGTATAGCAAAAGGTACTACCGTGGCGGCTGCACAGCGATACATATTAATGAAATTCTATTATGAATATTTGTGCACAACCCTTTCACTTCTTAAAACAACCTTACCTGCACCCGCTTTAACACAGAGATCATTACAAACGGTCAAATTAATCAATGCAGATATATTTTCGGGTTATTTTGTAAAATATGATATCAGGGACCTTGTATTGGATATCGCTGAAATCCTCTTTCGCCACAAGAATGATGACTTGAATAAACTGTGTTATACGGCTTTGAAAAATTATCCCGCTATTCAATATGATGAAGATGTTCTTAAGGTTGCCCAACGATGGCTGGAAGCTGCGAAAAATGGAACAGGTGAGCAGAAGAAGACTGTCAGCGATCAGATGAGCCGTATCATTGCAAATGTTGAGCTATCATCCTACCGCAAATATGATAATGTTCACCCTTTCATTAATCATGAATCTCTTTACATTTCCGATTTTATTTGGTCATCCATCAGCATGTATTCAGAAACTTTCGTTCCTCATGAACTTTGGCTATACGTATTAAAACAACCTGCAAGATTCATTGACTGGTCAGATAAATCTATGGAAGAGATCAATGCGGTGACTAAACTGTCCAATGCCCTTCAGTCAAAATCAGCCGTACAGTTATTAACAGGAATTCTGGAAGAAGAACTAAAAATATTGAAGAATTCCGAACCGGATAAAGATTCCTTTCATATTTATCCAGAACTGGATCCAAAATTGATGATCTACCTTGTAAATAAGAAAATTACCGGTATCAGCGGTCTGATATTTGAAATGATCGAACAAAAAGTTTTAAGTGATGATCCGGCAGAATGGCTGCCACTTATAAATGAGCTTACAGGCAGACAGAAAACCAAATTAAAATCAGTAATGATCAACTGCTTAAAGATATCTGGGAATATATCGCTGGAATGGCTTTCACATATTGTCCTGTTTAATAAAACTGAACAGAAAAGAATCAAGAACATCATCATAAAGAATTTAAATGGTAAAAAAAGTATTACCTTAGATTGGTTCATCCATGAAGAATATCTTGCCCTGTTTAATGATGATCAGCAGACCCATATAGAAAATATTATCGTAAATAGTTATTGCGATTTCACATTTAAAGAGGAATACTATAAAAGTAATACTCATCCTTTGCGCCATTACATGATATATCCTCTTGGTTTTAAAGGTGATGATGATATGGATGCATTCGGTCCCCGTATGTTTGACGTTGCATGGAAAATTGCTGAAGTAGGTATACTAAAAGATAATTACCTGGGGGCATTTATTGATGACCTTTTAGCTGTACCACAAAATAGAGCCCGGACCATTGTTAAACGAATACACAGCCTCCACAATGAAGGATTCCAAGACTCTGTATTAGCACAGCTTGAAAAAAGATTATTGCAAGACAAGTCTAAGATAGTAGTTTGTTCCTCATCTGTATCAAAATTAATGATTGACAATTTGCCGTATGAAAAGACATTGGATTATTTAACTGTAGATGACCCTGCTATATGGACCAAATTAAAACCGCATATGCTGCGGAAAATTTCCCACCCTGGAGGAGGAATGTTTTTCTGGCAACATGTGTTTAATTATCTGTCAGGCCATGAGCGTTCAATGGAACTTCATAAAGTAAAAAATTCCTCCGGCCGAATGATTCTGGAGGGAGGAGAAGCCTGGAAACGTGAAGTTGCTGATGGAAATATTGTTCCAGGAAGTATCTATACACGCACTTTAAAGGATCCAGAATTTCTGGATAAATTCTATTCTCAGAAAGATCCGGAGACACTTTCAATCCACAATCCCTTATTTGCTGATGAGATTATTTCCTGGGTTCAGAAACATGAAAAAATGTTCAAAGCAAATTCTGATTATCTACTTACAGTGTCTACACATAAACTTCCCGTTGTACGTCAATGGGGGTTAAAAAAATCAAAAACCCTGGGAATGCGTCTCCCATTTGCGCTGCAGCTCATTGAATCTTCCCTGCCGGAACCTTATAAAATTGCACAGGACTGGTTTAGAGCGGGAACAGGCAGAAATGAATTCATTAATATATTGGCTTTGTGTGACAGTCCTCTGACCAAGGTACAGCATTTTGGTCTAAAACTTATGAATAAACGTAAATCGACTCTTTTAAATGCTCAAAAGATGGAAATGATAGCCGAAAATTCAGATCCGAAAATACTTGAGTTTGTTGCCGGACACCTTTTAGAAGGTGAAGAACACCAGCAATTCATGCGGCTGTTTGACCGTACTATTCTAAAACACAAGGAAAAGTATAGAAAAGTCAAAGAAACCATAAAACAGAGGGTCGAAAAAGACTTGTCAATAGACCCGGAAACGCTGATTGAAATGGTCAGGGGACATCAAAAGCGGGATGCAGAATGGGCACTTGTCCAATTAACAAAAATGTCGCTCAAGGGCCAAGCCATTGACGGATTTGAAGTTCAGCAGATGAAGTAATAATCACGAATATGAATATAGTACAAACCTACGCCAGACAAAGTTCAGCAAGCATAAATGCCAAAGATGTCCATTTTGACATCGCCCAGGAATTATCCAGAGAGAACGGTGTCTCGATCTATGCCATGGTCAATCACAGCTTGGATTATGCTCGGATCATGCTGGCACTGCAACAAGTTGTTGTTGGTGACTGGAGGACGCCCAGACGTGATGTAGCTGCATACCAGGAATGGGTTACCCAGCAGTACAAGCAGGAACTTCCACAATATTTTGGATCTCAGGATTCCGCCAGATTAGTCCTTTATAATGAGCTTGAAGAAGCAAACAAAAGGATAAATGCAATTAATTTAGAATTAATGCCCGTTATAGATAAGGCTGAAAACGCCCGACGTGATTATTACAATTATCTATACCATCATGACAGGGAAAAATGGATAGTACTCGACCCGGTGATCAGTGTGCACCCCGACAGTGTGATTTTTGAAGCATTCTCCATCGATGAATCAAGCTATGCCCGGGTTACTGTTCCGAAAGATAATCTGGATATTATGGGAGATATGGTTTGCGGCACTACCAATATTGATTTCAGCAGGGATCTGGTGAAGGAATTCCAGCGGGTCCGAAATTATCGGCCAGCCTGGATCAAAGTGGAACGGGATGCTGTTGAGCTGTCTACAGATCTTGATTCCGTTGTGGAGAAAAAAATTGATCTTCCTTTAACCTGGATCCGCGGCTTTCTGCAGGTTCAGTCTGCTTCTGTTTTGCCAGGTACCAGTCTGCAGCTCAGTGCAGAAACCGTGAACCTCGTTTTGTCTCACCTTACTAGAAACAGAGCGAAGGAAAGTCCCCGTTCTTTGAGATTTATCTTGAAAAAAGGGAAAAAACCAACAATCATTATAGATCCTTGGGGCTTAGAGGTTCCTGAATATCAGCATACGTACCAGGATGTATTTGAAGGTGAAATAAGGATATGGGGACGGCGCAGATTAATGGTCCTGAAAGACCTACTCCCTTTTGCAGACCGTCTCTCGGTACGTCTTATGGGCACCGGTATGCCTTCCTACTGGTCTTTGTCAATGTCAGGTCACAGGTTTGATCTGGGTCTTTCCGGGTGGACTGCAAATGACTGGGCTGCCAAAGCCAATTTTTCAATCATGGCTGCAACTGACCCG
>Ga0310124_10001570_pt1 | contig 15857 bp, 13 predicted proteins | sample CB11b_AW_Bot5_MG_FD_203507 | JGI IMG/M metagenome (GOLD analysis project Ga0310124, IMG submission 203507) | Marine microbial communities from Western Arctic Ocean, Canada - CB11b_AW_Bot5 | ecosystem: Environmental > Aquatic > Marine > Oceanic | place: Canada: Western Arctic Ocean | collected... | reverse complement strand
CGGACACAAAGCCTCGGCGCCTTGCTCACAGAATTCGACGACGCGGTCGCAGGGCGCACACCTCAAACCCCTCCCACGTCAGACACCCCACCGCAGCCGACACAGGCGACACAGGCGACACAGGCGACACAGGCGACACAGGCATCGAGAACCACTGCGGTGCCGGTACCTCAACTGGCCGAGACGGCGCACCAGCCCCCGGGTTCGGTCGTGCTTGTCGGATCGAGTCATTCGCGTCGCGGCCAGGTCCCGGTTCGACGCACCCAGGTCTTCTTCCCCGAAGACCACCACGGCCCGCTGGCACCTCGAAACATCTCGTTTTCACAACGCGCGCTGGAAGCGACCGCAGGCATGGCCGCGGCGATCCTGTTCACCCTACTGCTCGCCTCGGCCGGCCACCTGACCGGGATGTTCGACAATCCCGACGATGCCGAGCAGGCCGCACCGCTGACCGCGGTCGCCTTCGGCCTGACCACGCTGCTGGGGGCCTGGGCTCTGCTGGTCGGGACCAAGGCCTGGGAAGGCACCGGTCGCGAGAGTCTTTCGGTCCGGAGACTCTCGCTGTTACTCCTGGGCGGTGGAGTCGGCGCAGCGGGATGGTGGTTGCACCAGGTGCTGCTGGTCGACCTGCCTCCCCTGGCCGAATCGCAGACAGCCGGCCTGGTCGATTCGATCGGGTCACTGAAACTGGTCCGAGATCAGCAACCGACGCTGGCCGGCTACGTGATGTTCTTCGCGCTGCTGTTCGGCATCCGACGCTGGTGGTGGCACACTGACGGGTTCCGGCCCAAGCGACTGCGGGTGCTCTCGCTGCTGCTGACCGTTTCGGTCTCGTGGATTCTCGGACTGGTACTGCGGTTCCCACTGGCAGCGGCCACCGGCTGGGGCCTGGGCATCGCGATCGTGGTCCAGCTCTCTGCACCCTGGGTCGCCCCCAAACACCGCCAGGCACGGCTCCAGCTGGAAGGAGCCCGGCATGCATAGCCTGTTGAGAATCACCACAGGACTGGGAGCTGCCGGCACCGCCGAACACGTCGCGACCTGGGTCATTTCGCTACTGGTCCTGGCTGCCGCGATTGGTATCCGGGTGGCCTGGGCAGGCCGACGCGGCAACAGCGACGTGCGGACCCTGCTGCGAAGAACCGTGCCCGCGGCGTGGGTCGTGCCGGCACTGGCCATCGTCATCGCCGTGGCCACACAGGCCAGCCCGATGCTCAGCCCCCGACAGGCTCCGGTAGACATCCCTGGTCCGACCCGGCACAACGCCTTGCCGACCGTCAAGGGTCACAGCTGGACCAGCCAGTCGCTGGTCGAACAGGACGACTCGGGGCGAACCATCGTGCGGACTCCGATCGCCAGCAAACCGCATTCGACCGCGAAGATGGCCCGGCAGGAAGCACTCCAACTGGCCGCCCTGCGACTCAAGTACGAAGTCGAACGCGTCTACGGCCGGGCCGGTGACTGGGATCTCAGCGGCGAGTCGCTCGACCAACAGAGGTTCATCACCAACGAGATCACGACAACCCGGCCCTACAAGCTCAGCTCCCTCGCACCCTCCAGCGACATGTACCACTGCGTCGTGCGACTGGAAATCTCGGACGCCAGCCGGAACTGGGCAGCGGGGTACTGGAAGCGGAGTGTCGGGGCGGGCCGATTGAAGACGATCGGCACGATCACAGCGCTGTTGTGCCTGCTGATCGTCACCGCCCACCTCTACCTCCGGCTCGACATCGCCTCTCGCGGCACCCACCGCGGCAAGCTGCAGCTGGCAGCCGTCGCCGCCGTCGCCGCCGCCGGTCTCGTCGCCTCGACTGTGCTCTCGGCCTGATTCGCAGGCTGGCCCGCCGTCGCCTGGCAACTCATAATCCTCGCATGAGCGATGATGCCGACCAGCTGCTGGTTGCACGGGTTCGTGAAGGCGGATCCGAAGCCTGGGAAGAACTGATTGCCCGCTACGAAGGGCGACTGCTGGCGTTTGTCCAGAGCCGAATCGGCAACCGCACGACCAGTGAAGATGTCGTCCAGGAAACCCTGATGGGGTTCCTGACCAGCCTGCCCAATTACGACTCGGACCGGACCCGGCTCGAGAGCTTCCTGTTCTCGATCGCCGCCCACAAGCTCACCGACGTGCTCCGCCGACAGGGCCGTCGACCCACCCTGCCCCTGCAACCTCCCGATGCCAGCGGGACCGGATTCGAACCGGCCGGGTCGGCACGAGCAGCCTCGAGCCTGATCCGCAGCCGAGAAGGTCGAGATGCCGAATCCCAACTGCTCGGAGACGTGCTCGGTCAGCTGATCCAGGAATGGCTCGACACAGGGCAACTCGAACGACTCGAATGCATCGAACTGCTGCTGGTGCTCGGCTGGAGAAACAAGGACGTGGCCACCGAGCTGGGCATCAGCGAACAGGACGTCGCCAACCACAAGTCGTTCGTGCTCAGAAAACTCAAGGACGCCGCCGGGCAGTCCCCGTTCGGACAACTCGACCTGGCCGATTTCGGGCTCGAGGAGCCCGCAGACGAGGCCCTTGAGCACTGAATCGACCGCCGGACACCGGTCTTGCCGACCGCAGCCCGCTTGTCGTAAGGTCGGCCTCGAGACCTGCTCATGACACGAAACCCCATCAACCCCGCCCCGCTCCTGGGACTCCCGGTTCTCCCGGTTCTCCTGGTACTCCCGGTTCTCCTGGTACTCACCGCCTGCCTGATTCCTGCGGCGAGCGCCCAGGACACGTCTCTGCGAGACCGCTACTTCGACGGGCTCAGGCAACGAGGCCTGTTCAGTCTCGCCGAGAGCGTCAGCTTCGAAGAACTCGCTCGCAAGGACCTCCACCCCGACACCCGCCTGGAATGGACCCTGCAACTCTCGCGAACACACCTCCAGCACGCCCAGGTCACAGGCGGTACGCAGCAACGTGACCTCTTTGACCGTGCCCGTGATGTCCTCGATACGTTCAGCACCTCCCACCCCAGGCACCCCGAAACGCTGAGGGTGCGGGTGCAGGCGGCGCTGATCCCGCTGGCCCACGGCGGGTACCTCGCCCGACTGGCCGACCTCGCTCCGCTGGATCGAGATCGACGGGGCCAGGCCCTGCAGATGCTCGAGCAGGGCATCGATCGACTCACGCCTCTGCAGAAACGACTCGAAAACCCCGGACCACTGGACACTCGACGCCGCCAGCTGCTGCTGGCCACGTCCCGCTGGCGACTCGCCCGGGCCCACCTCGACCGCGTGCGGATGATGACGCCGGGAACACCCGATCGCGCCGCCGACCTGATCGCCGCCGGTGAGACGCTCAAGAGAATGTCGCCCGGAGGACTCGGCGAAGAACTGCGGCAGGCCCGCACCCGACTCCAGGCGCAGGTCGCCCGTCGACAACACGACATGACCCTCGCCCGCAAACTCCTCGTCTCGGCCCGCTTCGAAGACGACGACGGACTGCTCGCCGAACGCGTGTGGGTCGAACTCGACGACCGGCAACCCGCATTGGCCTGGCAGCTGATCCAGAAACGCCTGGACCGACCGCCTCCAGCCTCCGACGAGTTGATCTACCTGGCTCAGGCCAGCCTCGGACAATTCTGGCAGACCACCGCCACCGGCACTCCCGCCTCAACCGCCGATGACCTGTGGACCCGCTGGCTGGTCGCATCTCAACGGGCGATCGCGATTCCCGATGCCTACTGGAGAATCCGCGCAAAGAGCGACCGGGATCTGCTGGTTGCCGTCAAGCGGCTGGGACCGGAACTGGCCCACGGCCAGCACCGAGCCATTTCGCTGTACCAGGCCGGCAGAGACGACGAAGCACTCGAGGCGTTTGCCGAGGTGATCCGGACCGCTCTGAAAAGCGGCCAGCTCGAACTCGCCGGCGACCTGGCCTTCACCCGTGGCTCGGTGATGGTCAAAGTCCAACGCTACGCCGAGGCGTCGGTGTCGTTTCGAGGCGTCGTCGACCAGCAACCGGTCCACCCCAAAGCCGCCTCGGCTCACCTGCTGTGGGCCTGGTGCCTGGGACAGGTCGACCGCAGACAGACCACCCCCTCACGCCGCGAAGCCTACCACCAGGCACTGGTTCAACACAGAACACGCTACCCCCGGCACAACACGACCGCCGAAGCCACCTGGCTCCTGGCAGCACTAATACACCAGCAGCAACAGCACGCCGACCGGGCCCGAGCACTCTGGTTGGAGATCCCCGGATCTCACGCCCGCTCTGACGCCGCGCGGCGGTTGGTGGGTGAGAGTTTCGAGGCGGAGGCGGCGGGGATGGACCCGGCTGACCCGGCCCGCGGCAGACGACTCGCACTCGCCATCTCCTCGCTCGATCAACTCGTCTCTCAACTGCCGGGACCTCCCAGGAGGTGGTCGCCCGACCAGGCCGCATTGGCGATCAGCCTGGCCCGCCTGGGCCTGAAACCGACTCGACCCGACTACCGTCGAGTCGATCAACTGCTGGAACTGGTGCTCACCCGAGGCCCCGCAGTGACCCTCACTGCACCCGATTCCCGGGCCGTCGCACTGAGAGACTCGGCCCGACAACTCCGAGTCCTCTCGCTGGCCGGACAGGGTCGGCTCGATGACGCCCGCGGCCTGATCGCCAACTTCGCCGGACGACCCGCTGAGTTGCTCGCACTGCTCGATGGACTCGACCGCATCGCCGTGACCATCCGGACCACCCGGCCCACTGACCGCAGACGGCTCGGCGAACTGCAACTGCAGGCCGCCCAGACCCTCGAACCACAACGCAAGTCGCTGCGACCCGAGGACCGCAGGCGGCTGGATCGCTGCATGGCACAGGCCTACGTCGCCGCCGGACTGCCGATGCGCGCCGCTGCGCTCTACCAGGATCTCGTCAAGAAGAGCCCCAGGGACTGGCGGCTGAGATCCCGGCTGGCCGAAATCCGGGTCGCGATCGGGACCGCCGACCAACTCAAGACCGCCGTCAACGACTGGCTCGTCGCCGAAGGACTGCTCAAGGCCGGCAGCGACGACTGGATGAGCGTCCGGCTCCAGACACTCAAGACGCTGCACAAGAGCGGTCAGCTCAAGAAGTGCCGACAACTGCTGGCCGTCACCGAGCTGCTGTACCCCGATGGCGGAACCGATGCCGTGCGCGGCGACCTGAAACGACTCGCCGAGCAACTGAGGTCAGGTCGGAAGTCGCCGTAGTCCTGAGCATCCTGACGCCCGACTCGGTCCGTCCCAGGTCCCTGCGAATTCGAAAACGCACCACGCGGCCCTTCAGCGAAGCGTGGCCGGGCCCCGCAGAGCCTGGGTGCTGGGAATCGGCGGTGCCTTGAGCACCGGGCGATGGATCCGCTGCGATGGCGGCACAGGACGGATGTGCCATCTCGACGGCCGAGGAATCGGCGGCAGCATGTCGGCACGAGGTTGCCACTGAGGAACGTGGCGGTAGTAGAAACCCATCTGGCTGGTATCCGTCGGCATCGCGATGATCGGGTAACGCCGCACCGGACCCGAGGACGCCGGGCCGTGCTGGCCGTAGAACTTGTCGGGGTACATCCTGGAATAGACCAGCGGCGACCTCCCCAGGGGGATGCTCGTTGGAGGCGTCCAGTCCCGGCGTGAAATCCGCGCGTAACCGGTGTCCTCCAGGACCTCCGAACCGGCCATCGTCGGAATCACCCCCGGCTCGGTCGCCGGCTCGTCGGCTCGCAGATCGGTGCCGACCAACAGCAACAGGCCACTCACGCACACCATCAGCATCGGGATCTCTCGTCGCATCGTTCCTGCCTTGTGAATCCGGCCGTGAAAGTCTGGCCTGGTGAATCTGGCCTGGTGAATCTGGCCTGGTGAATCTGGCCTGGTGAATCTGGCCTGGTCAGTCGCTGCTAGCGAGGTACCGAGATTGGAGTCAGGCGGCTGGCGGGCAGCCCGTTGCCGTAGTTGTAGGACGAGCGAACGTTGGGAGCCAACGGCACCACGATCGGGATGCCCGCCCCCTGGGCACCGTAGATCCGGGCGTCGCGAGGATCGTTGTAGCTGGGGTTGACCGGGTAGACCATCTTGTAGGTCCCGATCGGCGCGGTGTGCACACTGGCCGGGGTGTACAGACCCAGGCGGTCGAACATCCAGTTCGCCAGCAACTCGCTCTGCTGACGGTTGCGGGACACGAAGTGCAGGGAATGAGCCGACCACAGGTCCGACAACGTCACCTCGCCAGCATCATCCTCAAAGGCCGCCTCGGCGTCGTCGGCATAATCGCCAAAATCGAGAGCCGAAGCCTCGAGCAGATCTTCCGGTGCCTCGCTGAGGTCAGTGATCCGTACCTCACCCGCTGCAGCCGAATCGATTGCCGCTTCGCCCGGCTGAGTCGCCGCGACGTCCTGGGCCGGTAGCACCATCGGCGTGACCACGCATATGAGTACCAGCGAGAGAGGGATCAGGCAGGCTGCGGTTCTGATCATCAGTCGTGTCGGTTTCATGATCTTGTCTCGAACTTGCAGGAAACGAACAGGGTGGGCTCGAGGATGGGTCAGTCGATGAACGGTTCGATGAACACGTCGGTGATCTTGCGGAGGATGTTCGAGGTGTTGCGGTAGCGAACCCGCACCTCGGTACCAGTCAACTCCCACCTGTCGTGCGACTCGATCCCGAACGGAGTCCAGACCCACCAGCCCTTGACCTTGTAGTAGAACGGCGGGTACAGGCCACGGTACTCATGCTCGTAGAGCATTTCGTGAGGCGCCAGGGCCGGGTTGGTGATCACCACGCCGCCGACCTGGTGGGGAATGTTCTGCACAGGAGAGGGGTACAGCGGCGCGTTGAGTCTCGCGTAGCCGGCCGTCGTCGGTGCCGCCGGCGGCTGGTTGGCCGGGACCCGCGGAGCCTGGGCCACCACCTGGCGAATCGCCCGAGGCGGCACTGGTCTCACCAACGGCCTTGCCAACGGCCTCACCACACGTCTCGTCTTCGGACCGGCGGCTTTGCGTGTGACCACCGTGGGCGTCTTCGACGGTGCCACCTGGCGGGGAGAGTTGGCTGGTTTGGAGGTCGCCCTGCGCCGGTTCAGGAACTTCTGCGTCTGCTTGTGCCACCAACCGGCCACGGCCAATTCTGGAGGCTTCGGCTCGTCGGCGCTCGTCGATGGAAACGCGATCGAGGTCAGGACGACCGCGATCAATGCCACCAGGCCCGTCGTCCACCTCTTCCCCGTTCTACTGCTGCAGTTGGTCCGCGTGGCCGGCATACCTTGGCTCCCTGGTCGCACCTGGATGGATCGAGTCGTCCGAAATCGTCTCTCGAGCCCGTGACTCGCTTCGACCTCCCCCCCACCGACGCCGATCGCCCTGGAGGTTCGGCCAGTCTCAGGGTTGGCTTCGGCCTGTACCGTTTGGCCGGATGAACCGATCTGGTTGTTTTGCACCGTTTCAGACGCCGAGTGATAACTTGGGATGTGACAACATGTTGCGTCGTCGCTACGGACTGCCCGAGCGTTACGACACGGGCAACCACTGCAATCGATTGGTCTTGTAAAATCGGCAGAATCCCTACAATCTAACACCCTCGTGTACTCGCCGAGTGCCACCGGTTGACGGGGCCGGGTTGTGAGGGTCACCGGGCCGGCGTCGCGGACGCAGTGACTGCGTGTGATGCCGGCGGCCAATGACCAAGGAGACAGGATTGGCGCGCAAGGGGACCAGCGGAAACGGCCGTACGCGGAAGTCGTCGGCCTCGCGGTCGAAGAAGGCCACCAGGACAAAGTCGGCCTCGGGGACAGCCGCAAAGCAGGGTGAGGGTGGCTCACGGATCGAGTACGTTTCGATCAGCCGCGAGACGCGCCGCCGCTACCTCAACTACGCCCTCTCGGTGATCCAGTCCCGGGCCCTGCCCGATGTCCGCGACGGGCTCAAGCCGGTCCAGCGTCGCATCCTGTACGTGATGTACAACGACCTGCATCTCTCGGCCAACGCCAAGCCGCGGAAGTCGATGAAGATCTGCGGCGACACCATCGGCAACTACCATCCCCACGGTGAGATGGCCGTCTACGAGGCCCTGGTGCGGATGGCCCAGGACTTCACGCTCCGCTACCCCCTGATCAACGGCCAGGGCAACTTCGGCTCGGTGATGGGCATGGGGGCCGCCGCGGCCCGCTACACCGAGGCCCGGCTCACGGCGATCGCCGAACAGCTGATGTCCGAACTCCGCTACCACACCGTCGACACGCGGCTCAATTACGACGCCACCCGCTCCGAACCGATCGTGCTGCCGGCCCGCTTCCCCAACCTGCTGGTCAACGGCACCCAGGGCATCGCCGTCGGCATGGCCACCAGCATCCCGCCGCACAACCTGGGCGAGGTGATCAAGGCCTGCGTGCACCTGGTCGACAACCCCAGGGCCACGCCCGGCAAGCTGATGTCCTACATCAAGGGCCCCGACTTCCCGCTCGGAGGTCGCATCGTCACCGACAAGAAGTCACTGCGGGACGCCTACACCACCGGCAAGGGTTCGATCAAGGTCCGAGGCGAATGGAGGCTCGAATCGGGTCGCCGACGCAACTCGCCCCGGCGGATCGTGATTCACTCGGTCCCCTACGGCGTCGCCACCGACGCGCTGAAGTCCGATATCGGACTGCTGATCGCCGACCGCAAGCTGCCCCAACTGACCGATCTCGTCGATGAGACCTCGAGCGAATCGGGGCTGAAGATCGTGCTGGAGATCCAGGCCGAAGCCGATCCCGATGCGGTGATGGCCTACCTGTTCAAACACACCGCGCTGGAACAGAACGTCTCCTACAACGCCACCGCACTCGTGCCCGACCAGAGCGATTCGCTGGTGCCACGCCGACTCGGACTCGGCGAAATGCTCAACCACTTCAACACGTTTCGCTTCGACACCGTGCGGCGACGCTTCGAATTCCAACTCGAACAACTCAGAAAACGCATCCACATTCTCGAGGGTTTCGAGATCCTCTTCGATGCTCTCGACAAGGCCCTGAAGCTGATCCGCTCGAGCAGCGGAAAAGCCGACGCCGCCAAGAAACTGCTCAAGGCCTTCCCGCTCGATGAGATCCAGACCAACGCGATTCTCGAAATGATGCTCTACAGGATCAGCAGGCTCGAGATCAACGAGATCCGTGAGGAGCTGCAGGAGAAGCGTGCCGATGCGGACCGGATCGAGTCGCTGCTCCGCTCGCCGAAGCAACTCTGGAGCATCGTCAAGGAAGAACTCAAGCAGCTGGCAGCAGAGTTCTCCGACAAGCGGAAGACCTCGCTGGGCTCGGCCGATGAAGTCGTCGAGTTCGATGCCCAGGCGTACATCGTCCGCGAGAACACCAACGTGGTGGTGACTCGCGATGGGTGGATCAAGCGAATCGGTCGCCTGGCGAAGATCGAATCGACGCGAGTCCGTGAAGGAGACAGCGTACTGGCCGTCGTACCCGGCAGCACGCTCGACTCGGCCGTCATCCTCACCAGCGACGGCACCGCCTACACGCTCCCCATCGACGGCCTGCCCCCCTCCTCGGGCTACGGCGACCCGCTCTCCAAGCACGTCAAGCTCGGTGACGGAGTCACCGTCATCGAGGTCCTGACAACCGACTGCCGGTTTGTGCCCGAAGACACCCGGGTCCGCCGCGAAGCGACTCCGGCACCGTACCTGCTGGTGGTCACCGCCCTGGGACAGGTGCTCCGCTACAGCTTCAGCCCCTTCCGCACCCCCTCGACCCGCAGCGGCCGTCGCTACTGTCGACTCAATTCCGGTGACAAGGTCGCCTACGCCGGACTCGTGACCTCGGGGAAAACCCTGTTTGTCGTCTCCCGAGACGCCCGGCTGGTGCACTTCGCCATCAAAGATGTCCCCGTACTGGCCGGACCCGGCAAGGGCGTGCGAGGCATCCGGCTGGATGCCGGTGACGAAGTGCTCGGAGCTCGCCAACTGGCACGACCGGGGGACTCGCTGAAAATCCGAAACACGAATGACAAGGTGGTCGGATTCGGACAAACCAAGTACACCATCACCTCCCGCGGCGGACGCGGGATCAAGACCTCCAAGCGGACCGGCTTCACCGAGATCATCCTGCCGGAGATCGAGCTGGTTGACTGGAGCGACTACGAGGACGAATGAGGATGGCAACGGGGACGGGAAAACCGGGCCGTAAGAAAACGGCCCGCAAGAAGGCGGCCGACCCGAAGCAGGCGGCCAACTCGAAGCAGGCGGCCAACTCAAAGAAGTCGGGCAGCTCGAAGAAGTCCCGTGGCTCCTACCAGGCCCGGGACATCGAGGTCCTCGAGGGACTCGAAGCGGTGCGGCGACGCCCGGCGATGTACATCGGGACCACCGACAGCCGAGGGTTGCACCACCTGCTGTGGGAAATCGTCGACAACTCCGTCGACGAATTCCTTGTCCAGGAAACCGACCGCATCAACGTCACGCTCCACAAGGACGGCAGCTCGATCACCGTCAGCGACAACGGCCGCGGGATCCCCGTCGACAAGCATCCCAAGACCCAGGCGAGCGCGCTGGAGTTGATCATGACCACGCTGCACGCCGGGGGAAAGTTCTCAGACAAGAACTACGCCCGCAGCGGAGGACTCCACGGGGTCGGCTCCTCGGTCGTCAACGCACTCTCGGCACAACTCGTCGCCACCGTCCGCAGAGACGGACACGAGTGGATGCAGACCTACCATCAGGGACGACCCAAGGCGGCCGTCAAAAAAGTCCGCAAGGTCCGCGGCCACGGCACCACCATCTTCTTCCGACCCGACGATTCGATCTTTCGACGGACCAAGTTCAACCCCGAAACCATCCGGCAGCACCTCGAGGACATCTCGTTCATCCACGCCGGTTTGAAGATCTTCTTCGACGACGAGACCCACGGCGAGACGCACGAACTGCACCACCCCGAGGGCATCGGCGAGTTCCTGCAGAAGATCACCTGCGACGGACAGAAAAAACCCACTCACGAAGTGCCCTACGCGATGGTCAGGGACGAGCGAGGCCAACGGGTCGAGATCGTGCTGCACTGGACCGAGGCCACCGACGAGGAGATCCGCAGCTACGTCAACGGCATCAGGACCCACGCCGGAGGCACCCACGAGAGCGGGCTCCGCAGCGGGGTGGCCAAGGCGATCCGCAATTACATGGAAGTCCACAACATCAAGCCCAAGGGAGTCACCGTCACCAACGACGACATCCGAGAGGGTCTCGTCATTATCCTCTCGGTCTTCATCGCCGAACCCATGTTCCAGGGTCAGACCAAGGAAAAACTCAACAACCCCGAATTGTCCGGCCAGGTCGAGAGCCTGGTCAGGCCGGGGCTGGAAACCTGGCTCAATGCCAATCCTTCGCTCGCCGATGCCATCCTCGGGCGTATCGTGCTCTCGGCTCGAGCACGCATGGCCAGCCGCGATGCGGCCAAGGAGATCCGACGCAAGACACCCGCCAACCGACGCAGCACCCTGCCGGGCAAACTCTACGACTGCCGTGCCGGCAGCCTTGAGGAAAGCGAGCTGTTCATTGTCGAAGGGGATTCGGCAGGAGGAACCGCGGCCATGGGCCGCAACAACCGGACCCAGGCCGTCCTGCCACTGCGAGGCAAGGTGCTCAATACCGAGTCACTCTCGACCTCCAAGATCATGGCCAACCAGTCGATCCAGGACCTCGTCGAAACACTCGGCACCGGCATCGGCAACGACTTCGACATCCGCAAGCTGCGCTACGGCCGAGTGATCCTGCTGATGGACGCCGACAGCGACGGCTACCACATCACCACCCTGCTGCTGACGTTCTTCTTCCGGCACATGCGTGAACTGATCCGGCAGGGCAAGCTCTTCATCGCTCAACCACCCCTGTACCGGATCGAAATCGGAAACCAGACGTTCTACGCCCAGGACGACGCCGAAAAGGAACAGGTGCTGGCCGCCGCACCTGAAGGCCGAAAAGTCGTCATCGATCGCTTCAAGGGACTCGGCGAAATGAACGCCGACCAGCTCAAGGACACCACCCTGGATCCCACGCGACGGATCCTGCTGAGAGTCGATATCGAGAGTCAACTCGATGCCGACAACACCTTCCGGCAACTGCTGGGACGGGACGCCTCGGAACGCTACCGCATCATCATGGACGAGGCCGAAGAAGCCGACGACCTGGATATCTAGCCCGCCGCAGGCGGGCTAGTTCTGCTCCTGGAGCGACTCCAGCCCCATCCAGCCGATCAGCCCGGCCGCGACGACAAACATGATGTCCATCGTCGTCTGACCGGCAAACGGTGCCATGCCCGGCTGACCGATCAGGCCCAGCAACATGTCCAGCAACGCCACCACGCCGACCAGGGCCGATATGCCGATCGATGCCAGGATTGCCGTCTTCATGAATTGCCAACCGCTCGAGGTGACCTGTCTACCAACCTGACCCAGCCCAGCCCTGCCCTGCCGTGAAGCCCTGCTCTCCAGCCGGGTCATGCGTCCGGGTGCCAGTATTATAGATCGGCCGCCGGGACCCGGTCCAGCCGTTCCTTTTCCATCTATCTCGCACCATCGGCCCGAAAACGACCCCCACACCGCCCTGCTAGGGACTCCCCGTCGAGGTCAACTCGACCACGTGGCCGTCCGGGTCGCAGAGAAACACCTGCACCGCACCGTCGGGTCGCTGCTTGGGACCCGCGGCGATCGGCACCCCCATGGCAGCCAACCGCTTGGCACACGCGTTTGCATCCTCGACTTCGAAGGCAAAGTGATGAGTCCTGGCGCCGCGGTGCTCGACAGGAACCAGGTTCCCCGCCGGGCCGGAACCCTCGTGTTCCAGGATCAGGTGGATCTGAGTCCCCCCGCTCTGAAACCACAGTCCGTCGAAGGAGAATTCCGGACGAGGCACCTCCTGCATGCCCAGCACGCCCACATAGAACTCACGGCTCGCATCCAGGTCGCCGACCACCACGGTAACATGATCGATCGTCCTCACCGCAATCGGCACCCCCGCGGTCGTCTCTGCAGAGCTCATGCGTCACCCCCCTCGCTGCCGGCCTTCAACATCAACTCCACCGCCTCGCGGCCCGAAATGCCCGGCTGGATGCCCAGCGACTCGGCCCTCGGCGTACAGCGGACAATCCTGGCCTCGAGCAAATCCTCGGGATCCACCAGCGGACACTCCGGTGTCCCCTCGGCCACGGCCAGGGCCTGGTCGAACTTGGCCGGCACCACCACGTCGTAGATCCCACAGCCGACAATCCCGATCGGTGTCAGGATCGAGCAGTACTGGCCATTGATCCAGCGATTGCTGATCCCGATCGCAGGACCGTTTTCGAACTTCATCGAGGTCGTGATCGACCTCGGCAGGTTGTCCGCCATCCCAATTCTCCTCTCGACTCAGACGCCCAACGGCGCCCCGATCGACCATTCGTGTCCGTCCCGCACGACGCGGCGATACAGAGTATCCCGCTCGAGTGGCTCTCGACCGGCCTCGCGGATCAGCCTGTGCAGCTCCTCGACCGTCAAGCCCTCCGGAGTCACCGCGCCCGCGTCGTGATAAATCAACTCGTGGACGACGGTTCCGTCGAGATCATCGGCACCGAAGCTCAAGGCGACCTGGGCCGTCTTCTCGCCGAGCATGATCCAGTAGGCCTTGATGTGATCAAAGTTGTCGAGCATCACTCTCGAGAGTGCCATCACCCTCAGGTCGGTCAGGCCGCTGGGCAGTTTCAGGTGCGACAGCCCGGTGTTCTCGGGATGGAAGGCCAGAGGGATGAATGTCTGAAATCCACCGGTCTCGTCCTGCAGGCTGCGGAGCCGGCAGAGGTGATCGATCCGGTGACGAGACTCCTCGAGATGCCCGTAGAGCATCGTGGCGTTGGTTCGCAGCCCCAGCTGATGAGCACAGCGATGGATGTCGAGCCACGACTGCCCATCGGCCTTGTGCTCGCAGATCCGACCCCGGATCTCCTCGTCGAAAATCTCCGCCCCGCCACCGGGCATGCTGCCCAGCCCCGCGTCGATCAGCTGCTCGAGCACCCACTCGACCGGTTTCTTGCTGATGTGAGCAAACCAATTGATCTCGACACCGGTCCACGCCTTGATGTGAATCCGCGGGTTGGCGTCGTGAATCACCCGAACCACGTCGACGTACCACTCGAACGGCTTCTGGTGGTGCAGCCCGCCGACGACGTGGATCTCGGTCGCCCCCGCCTCGGTCGCCTCCGAAACCCGCTCGCGGATCATTTCCTCGTCAAACGTGTAGGCTCGTTCGGCCTTCAGATCCGATCGGAACGCACAGAACACGCAGCGGTAGACGCAGACGTTGGTTGGGTTGAGATGGACATTCGTGTTGTAGAAGGCCAAGTTGCCGTTCTTGCGTTCGCGGACCGTGTTGGCCAGCTGGCCCAGGAACAGCAGGTCGGCGTGCTCGTCCAGGTACAGCCCGTCCTCGAAGGAAACCCGCTGGCTGGATTCGACCGCCTCGGCAATCGCCCGCAGGCGAGAATCGCCATGCGAACCGCTGCGCGGTTCGCTCCTGGGATTGGCAGCCGGCAGGTTCATCAGAGACTCGCTCCCGTCGCTTCGGTGTCCACTCGCGTTAACCGCATTCTAGACGCACCGTTCACCATCAGCCAGCTTCGTGGCCGGCAACAAACCCGCCCCAGCCGGCCGACCCGGCCGTCTCACCCGGCCGACCCGCTCAGTCGACCGGCAACGGGAACAGCAGCACGTCGAGCAGGCCCACGCCGAACAGCCCCAGGCTGATCAGGGCGTTGATCTGGAAGAAGGCCAGGCCGACACGCGAGAGGTCTTCGGGGCGGACCAGGTAGTGCTCCCAGGCCAATAGCCCGCTGACAGCCGCCACGCCACAGAAGAACACCGGTCCCAGATCAGCCACCCACCACAACCCGAACAGGCAGCCGATCGTCACCGCGTGACTGGCCAACGCCACCCGCAACGCAGTTCGCAGACCCAGCCGGGCCGGGACACTGAACAGGCCCGCCCGCCGGTCATGCTCGATGTCCTGGCAGGCGTAGATGATGTCGAAGCCGCCCACCCAGAAAAAGATCACCGCCGCGAGAGTCCCGGGGATCGCCAGGTCGCCGGGCGTGCCGATCGACGGGCCGCGGATCGCAACCCAGACACACAAAGGCGCCAGCATCAGCGCCGCCGCCAGCCAGTAGTGGCTCAGGCTCGAAAACCGCTTGGCGTAGGAATACCCCAGCAGAAACAGCAGCACCGGGACCGCCAGGCGGACCGGCCACCAATTGGGCTCATCGCCCAGCAGGAACACCAGCGTCGAGGCCACAAATGCGATCGAGCAGACCAGCGTAAAGATCCTCACCTGGCCGACTCGCAGCAGGCCCGCGGGCAGGTGCCGGCCGGTTGTGCGAGGATTCTCGGCGTCGAGACGACGGTCGACCAGGCGGTTGAACGACATCGCCGCACTCCGCGCAGTGACCATCCCCAACACGATTCCGCACAACTGGTGCCACACAAAACCGCTCGACGGGTCTCGCCAGGCTAATACCGCCGCCAGCAAGGCAAACGGTAGAGCAAAGACCGTGTGGCTGAAACGGACCAGCTCGAGCAGCTGGCGAATCCGATCGGTCCAGGAAAATGCAGCGTCGGAGGGCGGGGTCGGAGGCAGGGGCGGAGGCGGGGGCGTCATGAATCGGATGCGAGCCACAGGGGTGTCAGGGAACGACCAGCGCGCCGTGGCGTTCGAGATGGGCCCGCCATCGGGCGACCGCAGCATTGCGACGACCCGCCGCCGAGTCGGGACGGTACTCGTACTTGCGACCCGCGATCCGCGACACATGGTAGAACGCCATTTCCCTGACCGCAACGTGGTCGCTGCTGAGCCAATCGACGAGTTGACCGGAAGTTTCGGCCCCCGCTCCGTCCGACTTGTCGAACCCCCACAAC
>Ga0310124_10001566_pt1 | contig 15862 bp, 13 predicted proteins | sample CB11b_AW_Bot5_MG_FD_203507 | JGI IMG/M metagenome (GOLD analysis project Ga0310124, IMG submission 203507) | Marine microbial communities from Western Arctic Ocean, Canada - CB11b_AW_Bot5 | ecosystem: Environmental > Aquatic > Marine > Oceanic | place: Canada: Western Arctic Ocean | collected... | reverse complement strand
TAGCTGATCCAATAGAGCCTTTTTCGTAACCAATGGCGACAATAATCGCCTGCTGCATTTTGCCGCTATTCATAGGAAACCGTGTAGCCCCTGCCACTATAGGGAAGGTATACGGCGCATCGGTTAAATAAATAACTGGGTATGTTTTATTTAGCTTATTTTTATATGACTTAGGCAATTGAATGTAAACAGGATAAACGCGCTTACTGGACAGTTCGGTTAGTTGAATAACGCTACTTCTAGGAATTTCGTAAGGCGTATTTGCACTTAATTTAAAACACGTTAATACACAAAATAATAATAACCATTTTAAAGGAGAATTAGTTTTCATATTAGGAGTCAATTCTTTTTAATTCGCTGCGCACAGGGAGGTCTTCGGGTTGGATTAAATCCCAAACCAAGCCTAGTTTTTCTAGCTTTTTAAGTACTAGCCAACCAACATCTAATTGACCTTTTTCCAATGCAAAATTGGCTGAACCAGGAAATGCGTGATGGTTGTTATGATAACTTTCACCCATTGTTAGCAACGCAGCAAAAGGGACGTTATAACCTTGAATACGCGCTTGGTTTACATGCCAATGCCTTTGACCAATATTATGTGCCAAGTAACCTATCAGCCAATGACCTATAATTGAGATGCTTACTCTCACGCATATACCCCAAATAACCCAAGATATACCTCCTAACAACAATAGTAAAAACGCTAAAGGGAGCTGTTGTAACATCCATGTTTTATCCATCCAACTATACACTCGACTTTCTATTACCTTAGTTTCTATATTAAATGTAGGTGAATTATTTAATCTAATATCGTAAAAGAGTTGCCAACAAAAGTCTTTCCACATAGGTTGCTTATGGCCAAAGTAATCATGACACGCAGGTTGTCGCTGCGCCCAGTCGCGCATATCATGGGTTTTAATCATACCAATTGGCCCAGCTAAACCCACAATGACACCTAAGTGTACAAAAAAGTATTCAAGCCAAAGCGGGCATTTATAACTCTTATGTATAAGCCTGCGATGCATACCCAATGAGTGTCCCAAACACAAAATGATGCTCGTCGTTGCAATAAATACCAGCAGCGCACTGAATGAAAATGTATACCACCCACCTAAAACGGCAGTTAATAGCATACCGCCAACCCATAAAACCTTTATTGGAGATAAAACTACATCCCCGACGCTAGCATTACTTTGCTCACTAGTTATAACTCTTTCATTAGTATACATTGCGGCCCTAAGCTGTTTCAGGAATGAATAATTCACTTAAAAGCATATCTGCAGTTTGTCCAATGGCATATTTTTGAAGTGGACCAAAATACCAAGCAGGATCTAAAAATCGATAATAATAAATAGTCAGCATCACTTTTGTATTTTCATTATCTACTTTTATAAACCGGATTTCGGTCCCTTTTAGCTTTAGATAATTACTTATGTAGCTTGTATCTTCTAAAAAGGTGGTACGAATATAGTCATCTTCAACTTGAGTTAACTCAAGTTTCATATGCCCTTTGTGGGTATTTGTTACAAACCAACGATGATAAGTAAAATCAATATTATGTACATCTCCCGCCGATAATGTACCTGCATCTATATTGTTGGGCATAGGGAACAAACTTAACAGCCAATTACGCTCTATATTTAAATGCATTGGCTCAATAAGCTTATTTTTTATTTCTTCTGGGGTAGCGCTGATAACTATATTTTTAGTTATTGAATATTCTCTTTCAAAGCTAGTACTTGGCACTACACCTTCAAATGCACTTAAAAAAATAACGACAGGTAAGATATGAGCGTAATGTGACCCTTTGTTTCTACTCTTTAAATAGCAGGATAGAAGCTGAAATAAGTACATAAGAAATAATACGCCAAAGTAAATGGGCATAAACATGATCACACATACAAAGCCCTCAAACAAAACAATCGACGTGCCAAACATAACAATTAACGACCACAATACTAAATGTCCGTAATACCGATTTAAGCTTGGTTTTTCAGGCTTTTTAACTATGTACAGCAAAGCAACAGATACAAAAAAAGGGACGCCAACATAGAGCAAAGCGGTTCGGTCAAAGTTATAAGACATTAGTGCGCGAATGAGCAGCGAACAAACACCTATCAATAGTAGGATTGAAATATTTCTGCGCCGTTTACTTATATGACTAGGAGCTTTATTTTTCTGTGTTTTTACCATTACATACCCTGCATATTTTAATTTGCTATGAATACGTAATAATTGGTTTTATACCAAATAAACATGATCCATATGCCATTTTTATATTTCCAAAAAGCCTCTACTTAATGTGACTTGCAACCTATAAAAACCTAAATACACAGTTAAAGCAAGAAATTAAAGACAATAAAAAAGACGCAAATGCGCCTTTTTAAAAATATAATATGCTGATAATTATAAGCAATTACTATAAAACCTTACTTAGAACGATTTCGCCAACCACTCCATGCATCATCTTCTGGGTTCACTTTGTTTTTCTTCTTTTTCTTACCTGTGCCTTCTGGCTTTGCCATTGGCTTGTCGTTTTTAAGCGCATCAGCTGCATCAAGGTTTGCTTGGTTTACAGCAAAACCCGTTACCTCCTCACGCTCTAAACGAAGTTTGTTTTTTTTCTCGATTATTTTAAAGTGATGAAAGTCTTCATAATCAATTAACGATAATGCTAAACCCACTTCACCAGCACGGCCGCTTCGGCCAATTCGGTGCATATAATCAGCGGGGCTACGCGGTAAGTTAAAGTTAATAACAACAGGCAGTTTGGCAATATCTAAACCACGGGCTGCTATATCAGTGGCTATAAGCACTTCTATTTCGCCCGCTTTAAACTTTTCGATTACGCGAGTACGCTCACTTTGGCCTTTATCACCATGAAATACCTGTGCGTTAATACCACGCTTTTCAAGCTTACCCGCTAAGTACTCACAGTCTTTTTTAGCGTTTACAAAAATAAGTGCTTGGCGCCATTTATGTTGCTTAATTAAATGCGCTAAAACCGTGGTTTTTTCGCCTTTATTAACCGTAAATACGCGCTGTACTAAGGTGCTTTCGTCTTTGCTTTGAACTTGTATTTCAACTGGGTTAGTTAACAGTTCTTGCGTTAATTGAGTGACTTGCTCTGGGAAGGTTGCTGAAAACAACATAGTTTGTTTTTTAGCAGGCATAAGCGCTAATAGCTCGGCAAGCTCTTCAGTAAAGCCAAGGCTTAGCATGCGGTCAGCTTCATCAAGCACTAGGGTTTTTACTTTGTCGAGCTTAATCGCATTGCTTGAGATTAAATCAAGCAAACGCCCTGGCGTTGCAACAATAATATCGGCGCCGCCGCGCAGTGCCTGCATTTGTGTATTAACCGACACACCACCAAATACTGCTACCGTTTTAATTGCGCCATTAAAGTTAGCAGAATACGATTTAACGCTATCGGCCACCTGCGTAGCAAGCTCACGGGTAGGTACCAAAATAAGCCCAGTGACAAAGTTACCTTTGCTCGCTGCTTTTTTAGCCCCTTGCTCTAAAAATAACTTTTGCAACATAGGCAAAGCAAACGTTGCTGTTTTACCTGAGCCGGTATTTGCCCCCGCAATTAAATCGCTACCAGCCAAAATGCTCGGAATTGCTTGTGCCTGAATCGGTGTAGGTTGTGTGTATTCAAGATCAGACAATCGAGCAATTAGCTCTGGAATTAGGCCAAGTTCGTTGAAATTGCTAGGATTTGCGACAGAGGTCATAAAATATGCGGGCTCATAACTAAAATAGCCTGCAATTTTAGCGTATTTATTGCCCGTTAAGTAGGGGTTAGTGATTTTAATGTGGTTTTAGAAAAAGAGAAAAGCCGTTACTCCCTTTTCTCTTTAAATATATAACAATCGAGTTGGATTAAAAAATGGTTATGTTTCGTCTTTGCCTAAAGCTATTTGTAGTCTAGCTTTTGTTTCTTTTAAGTAATTTATATAAGGATATGAGTCGTCTGCAATTACTAAAGCAGACTCCATCTGCTCAAGCGCTTGACGAGTATCGCCTTGCATTTCATAGCCATAAGATAAGGCTGAAAACGCATCGACTGACTTTGGGTGGTTTTTTATATTGTACTTAAACACTTCAATAGCACGGGTAAATTGCTTGCTGCCCGTTAAATTATAACCGAGTGATCTAACAGCGCGATCTGGTGGAGATATTTGCTCGCCCCATTGTTGAGATAATGTTTGATAGTAAGCATCGATAGAGGCTACATCGTCAGTTAAAGCACTTATAGGCATTTGTTTAGGTAAAAATAAGTTGTAATAAGCATTAAATATGCCTGCAGCAGAGGTTAAACCGTGCGAGATGCCATCAAACGCATCACTATAGAAGCGCAACCCTCGCACTTCATGTGATTGCAGTAATTGCTGTAATTCATCGTACCTTTGACGCATTATGCCTGCTTCTTCGCCTATATTAATGTAAACATAGTTATTTAGGTCTTTTGATGTATTAATAAACGCCTTAGTTGCTTTTACCGATGCACCATAGTTCCACCAAACCGCTGGGCTATAGGCAATATGCGCTTGGAAAAGATCTGGGTTAGCTTGCATTGTATAAAGTGCAAACACGCCTGCCGCAGAGGCCCCTGCAATCACATTATAATTGTGCGTACGATAACTTTTATTAATTAAGGGCATAAGTTCTTGCTCAATAAATGCTAAAAACGTTGCTGCACCACCGCCTTCACCTACCGGGCCTTGTGGCTCTTTATTAATTGTGGGGTATAAATCTCTTAAGCGATTGGTATTTTTAATAGCGACAATAATAACCTCTGGCGCACGATTATCATTTTGTAAACGCTCAATAACAGCGCTGGCAAGCGGTATATTACCCGCGCCATCTAAGCGATAAATAACAGGATATACCTTGTTTGGCTCAGATTGATAGCTCTTAGGTAACTTAACGACAACTGTGCGTTCTTCGTTTAAAACAGCCGATTTAATAGTGTGCGTGAACTGAGAGTAATCAGTACGTTGCTGTTTAGCGCCAGGTTGGGCAAAGACACTTTGTGAACTAAAAGCAAAACAGCTAACAAAACAAATGACTGCAAATAAACGCATGACTAATCCCTTAGAGAATAATAAGTTACTTAAGCTAACAGACTTTTAGGCACAAAAAAAGCGCCTTAAGCGCTTTTTTAACATTAATAAAAATCTATAACCTTTTGATTTTACTCAACAGTAACCGATTTAGCTAAGTTACGTGGTTGGTCAACGTCGGTACCCTTAATTACCGCTACATAGTACGACAATAGCTGTAATGGCAGTGTGTAAACAATTGGCGCAATAATGTCGTCAGTGTGGTTTACGTTGATTACACGCATTGTGTCGTCTGACTCAAAGTGTGAATCTTTATCTGCGAATACGTAAATAATGCCGCCACGTGCGCGTACTTCTTCTACGTTTGATTTAAGCTTTTCTAATAGCTCATTGTTTGGCGCTACAACAATAATTGGCATGTCGGCATCAATAAGTGCAAGTGGCCCATGTTTTAGCTCGCCCGCTGCATAAGCTTCTGCGTGAATGTACGAAATTTCTTTAAGCTTAAGCGCACCTTCCATCGCGATTGGGTATTGTGAACCGCGACCTAAAAACAGTGAGTGGTGTTTATCGGCAAACTCTTCTGCAAGGTCTGCAATGCCATCAGCTAGTAGTAAGGTTTCTTCAAGCTTAGCGGGTAGTACTTTTATAGCATTTACAATGGCGCTTTGATCAAGCTGTTTTTCTTGCGCTATAGACGCAGTAAGCATTAACAAACCAACTAATTGTGTAGTAAATGCTTTAGTAGAAGCAACGCCAATTTCAGCGCCAGCTTTGGTCATAAAGGCAAGGTCTGATTCGCGCACAAGCGATGAACCCGGTACGTTACAAATGGTCATTGATGCCATGTAACCTTGCTCTTTAGCTAAGCGTAATGCAGCTAGCGTATCGGCTGTTTCACCCGATTGTGAAATAGTCACAAGTAGGCTGTTTTCGTGTACATACGATTGGCGGTAACGAAACTCAGAAGCAATCTCAACATTACAGCTAACGCCTGCAAATTGCTCAAGCCAATAACGGGCAACCATACCTGAGTGGTATGACGTACCACAGGCAATAATTTGCACATGTTTTACATCTTTAAATATTTGCTGAGCGCTGTCGCCAAAGGCGTCAATTGCTACGCGGTCATCGTTTAAACGCCCTTCAAGGGTATTACGTACCGCAAGTGGTTGCTCGTAAATTTCTTTTAGCATGTAGTGGCGGTAGTCGCCTTTGCCTGATGCGTCTTGCGTGATGTTTGATTCAATCACTTCACGCTCTACAGCGTCGCCGTTTTCGTCAAAAATTTCAACAGTATCGCGGGTAATGCGGGCTACGTCACCTTCTTCTAAAAATATAAAGCTACGTGTAACAGGTAATAGTGCTAGCTGATCAGAGGCAATAAAGTTTTCGCCAAGGCCTAAACCTATAACCAGTGGGCTACCTGAGCGCGCTACGATGATTTCGTTGTCGTTTGCTTTATCAAATACAACTGTACCAAACGCACCTTCAAATTGCTTAACCGCAGCTTGTACTGATGCTAGTAACGTAGTGTGTTGCTTACGAAGCTTATGAATTAAGTGCACCATTACTTCGGTATCGGTTTCAGACAAGAACTCGTAGCCCTCTTCTTTAAGCGATGCGCGTAGGCTTGCGTGGTTTTCAATAATACCGTTATGCACAAGTGCTAGCTGATTGTTTGATACATGCGGGTGAGCGTTCTCTTCAGTAACACTGCCGTGTGTTGCCCAGCGAGTGTGTGCAATACCTGTATGACCGCTGACGCCTGCTTTCTCAAGTGCAGCTTCTACGTTTACTACTTTACCTACAGCTTTTACAGTATTTAGTGTAGAGCCTTCTAAAAGTGCTACACCGGCAGAGTCATAGCCACGGTATTCAAGACGTTTAAGGCCTTCAACTAAAATTTTGTTTACTGGACGTTCTGCAACTGCCCCAACTATTCCACACATAGTGTCTCCATTAATTTTTTAATTCTAGTAACTCGCTTTGTAGTTACTAATCAATAATCTCTGCACAAATTAGTTTTACACCACACGCCTCAATCGCTTTGCGTTTATCATATGCTAAGCCAGTATCGGTTATTAAAGTGGTTACTATTTTCCACGGTAATTCTAAATTTGGTATTTTTCGGCCAATCTTATCTGATTCAACCATTACTATTACTTCACGGGCTGCTTTAGCCATTACTTGGCTTAAGCCGACTAGTTCATTAAAGGTAGTCGTGCCGCGCTTAACATCTATGCCATCTGCACCAATAAATAATTGATCGAAGTCATAAGAGCATAATACGTTTTCGGCAACTTGCCCCTGAAACGACTCAGAATGTGGATCCCATGTACCACCGGTCATTAAAAGTGTTGGCTCGTTTTCAAGTGAAAGTAAACGGCTCGCCACTTTAATCGCATTGGTCATTACAACTAACCCGCGTTTATTTGCAAGTTCTGGGATCATTGCGGCCGTAGTACGCCCGCTATCAATAATAATGCGGTTATGATCTTTTATAAGTGCAGCTGCAGCCTTAGCTATAGCTACTTTGCGCTTTGAGTCTATCTCGTCACTTACAATTTCTTTAGGCAGTGCAATAGCACCACCGTAACGGCGCAGTAACAGGCCACTTTTTTCAAGCGCGGTTAAATCTTTACGAATGGTCACTTCAGATGTTTGAAACTGCTCAGCAAGCTTTTCAACAGCCACTTCACCTAGCTCATTTACCTGAGTAAGTATTAAATGACGGCGTTGCTGTGTGTTTCGTTTAGTCATAAAGCTCGTAGATTAAGTTTCGTTTCGAAAGATATGTAATTCTAAACGAAACTCCTTAAATGGCAAGTGAACGAGCAAAAATAAAGCAGCTTTCAACAAGGAATAATAAAGGTAAAATAGCGCTAGGATCAGTTAATCAATCAAAGAAGCCTTAATGCAGTCATTTAACAGCTTAGATAAAACGCTATTAGCGCTACGTAAACAAACCGGCGAAATATGCCGACTCTTTAATAAAAGCCCAAGTAAAGGTAATTTAAAACGCATTAAAGAGCTGTTCGCCCAATGCGGTGAAGGGGTAATTATAGAATCGGGTTTTCATTGCGATTATGGTAATCAAATTACTATTGGTGATCGTAGCTTCATAAACATTAACTGTACGGTATTAGATGCTCCAATTAGTGAGGGGGCGATAACAATTGGTGATGACTGCTTAATAGGCCCCAATGTTCAATTACTAGCGGTATCCCATGCGGTTAACCCTACACAGCGACTGAATAAAGAAAACTTTGCAGCACCGATTACAATAGGCAACAACGTATGGATTGGCGCGGGAGTTATTGTATTAGCTGGCGTTACCATTGGCGATAATGCTGTTGTGGGCGCTGGGTCGATAGTGACAAAAGACGTAACAGCTAATACAGTGGTTGTAGGTAATCCGGCGATAAAGCTCAAAGATATTTAACACGCTAAAGCCCGCACTATAAGTCGTCATTTATGGCGACAATTAATTAGAATTTAAATATTCCAAATTTATACGATCCGTAGGCCATCGCTTACGGCGATAAAAAGGCAAACGCTAACCTTTAATTCCTAATTCAACCTTTAATTGCTCAATATCTTTATGTTGCTCAAAATACTGCACAACAGCTTGAATCTGTTGTTGCTTTATACCTTCAAAATTATCAGTTAGGTAATCTTTAATCTCACTAAAGCCCCAGGTTAATGTCATTTCCGTTGGGATTGCGTTTAAAGCAGTAAACACCTCCTCAATCGTTTTATCGTCAAGTAAAAAGCGGATAAACTGCATTACGGCTAAGATCTCTGGGTTATCTGAGTATTTTTCTGCCTCTGCAACACGAGTAAGAACCTGTTTTGGCGTTTCATAAAGTAAAGCTTGTTCAGCTATATTTGCTCTTAAGTTAGCTATAGTTTTTTGAACCTCACTGTTTTCTGAGCTGTGAAATGTTTCAAGCAACATTGAATATGAAATTAAAGCAGTAGAAAAGTCTTTTCTCTGGCAATATATATTAGTTTGATTAAACATCGCTTTAGCTACCTCGACTCGAATATCTTCAATCGACGAGTATTTGTACTGCTCAACCAAGCTTGCATAACTGCTGAGTGCGTCTTCATACTTTTCTTGCTGAACATAAGTATTACCTTGGTTAAACATAGCCATAGCCACCTGAATTTGAATCTCTTTATTCGATGAACCTTTGAACTGCTCAATCAAAGTTGCGTAGCTGTTGACCTCGTCATCAGGCTTGCCTTGCTGACCATAAGCAACGCCTTGGTTAAACGTCGCGATAGCAACTTGAATTTGAACCTCCTCATTCGATGAGTCTTTGAACTGCTCAATCAAGGTTGCGTAGCTGTTGATCTCCCCATCAGGCTTGCCTTGCTGACCATAAGTATGGCCTTGGTTAACCATTGCCTTAGCAACCTGAATTTGAATCTCTTCATTCGCTGAGCCTTTGAACTGCTCGATCAAGGTTGCGTAGCTGCTGATTGCATCCTCAAGTTTGCCTTGCTGACCATAGGCAACGCCTTGGTTAAAAACTGCTTGAGTCACTTGGATTTGAATCTCTTCATTCGATGAATCTTTGAACTGCTCAATCAAGGTTGTGAAGATATTGAGTGCATCCTCAAATTTGCCTTGCTTACCATAAGTAACGCCTTGATTACACATCGCGCTAGCCACTTGGATTTGAATCTCTTCATTCAATGAGTCTTTGAACTGCTCAATCAAGGTTGCGTAGCTGTTGAGCTCTTCATCAGGCTTGCCTTGCTCACTATAAGTAACGCCTTGGTTACACATCGCGCCAGCTACTTGGATTTGAATCTCTTCATTCGCTGAGTCTTTGAACTGCTCAATCAAGGTTGCGTAGCTGTAGAGCTCTTCATTAAGCTTGCCTAGCCTCCCATAAGTAACGCCTTGGTTAAGCATTGTAATGGCATACAGCTTAGACTCTTGTTCGCTGTCAACTAACCCTAAAACCTTGTTCCAAGCATTGAGTGCCTCATCATATTCATTACTTGAAAACGCCTTTAAACCCGCTTTAAACCATTCTTGAGCTGTTTGATATACTCTCGGTTTATTATATTTGGTAGCTGTATTGTCTTCTTTATTTCTTTTCGAGGTAACAACATCTTTGTTTTCTGCTAAGAGAGCGTCCCAAGCTAGTTGCTGTTCTTGCTTGATTTTTTCCAGTGTACCCCTTGCCTCTACTTCTAATTTCTCAGCTCGCTCTTTTAGCTGAAGACTCACATTTTTAAGTTCAGTTTTGGTTTCTGCAATTAATTTATCTTTATTATCTAGTAACCACTGTTCCATATGACTTTTTGAGGTTGTATTAGCAGTCTGCTTGGCTTCGTATACCGCTCTGTTTTTTGCACTAAAACCGAGTGCGATTGCAGCAACCGTGATAATCAAACCAAATATGGTAAATGCCATTCCCCACATATTCGTATTACTTGCTATGTCAGAAATCCGTCCATCAACCCCATTCAACTGATTAGTTTGCAGCTTTTCTTGCGCTTCGAGTTGAGCTTGAAAGTTAACAAGCTGAATTTTTTGTGCTTGCTGCGCCGCTTCTAAAGTTTTAAGATCATTACCAAGTAATTTTTGCTGCTGTAGCTTTTCATCTAGTCGAACAAGCTGGCTTTGCACACTAAACAGTTGCTGATACATCAGATCTTGGCTATTTTGCGTATTAGCTATAACCTGAGCAGAATTTACAGGCGTTGAATTAGGTGCTGTTGTAGCAAAAGCTACGCTAGGCAAGCCCCATAAAAAAACAAGTAGTAATAAAAAACGCATTAATCATCCCTAAAATAAATTTGCTTTGCCAAGGTTGTATAACCACATAGTAGCCTTTTAATCTAACCGAGTTTTGTAGCACATACCACATAAAACCAATCATTTATAAAATATTTTAAGTTATATTTTTAATGCTAAACCAACCTAAAGATCAGCGGGCTTACCAATATTAGCCCGGAACCAAAGCCCACTTTAACTTGCCATGCTTTATATTTACCTGTGACTTTAATTCCTAACAGTGGGCTTAATAAGTCGATACGTCGCGCAGCAATAAACACCAACCAACAAATAATGAAAGTAAGGCTGAGTATAAGTAATGGCTCCACAAAACCACCTAATTGCAGCTTCGACAAATAAAACGCAAGGCCAATGGCAGCATTACACAATTCAACCGGGGGATAGTTTAAGCGTGATTGCAAAACGTTATGCAATCAGCGTAAAACAGCTAAAAGCGTTTAATAATTTGAAGACTGAGCGCATCCGCGCAGGTAAGAAATTAATACTGCCGATGCTAGCAGATCAACAGGTAGAACACTTAGTAAAGTCAGGCGAAAGTTTATGGAAAATAGCCAAACGCTACAACGTCAGCATTACCAAGCTAAAACAATGGAATAACCTGTCGCGAGATCGTTTGCAATAGGTGAGAAGTTAACGGTGTTTTTATCTAATAGCTAAGTGAAAGGGGGCTGGCAAAGCTGTCAGCCCCTTTCAATTAGGTGGTTTTAGTTTGTTTCATCGTCTTGCGCGTGCCTGCCGTACCAGTTTACTCTGCGCGTCAACAGCATTATTAAACTGAGTACCACGAACACCAGTACGCTGCCCATTAATAATGCGTAATCCTCTGCACTGAGTAATCCGTATAAAAGACTATAGAGAAATAACACTCCACATAAGAATAGCCCTCCATGTTTGCTATTTTTAAGCATACCCGCAACATAAACACTCAATAGAATTGCTGATGCAAGCGCCGATAATAAATACGCAATATTAAAGCCTAAGTGCTCACTAAGTGAAATCAGTAGTAAATAAAATACCGCTAAAGCAAGCCCGACAAAACCATACTGTACAGGGTGTATTGGCTCATCACGCAGTACCTCGAGCAAAAAGAAACTCGCAAAAATAAGTACAATAACCAAGATGGCATAATTACTTGCTCGATAATTTTTAAGGTAGTGATTAACACTATCGACTAAATTAACTCCCATGTTACGTTGCTTGAACAAGGTGCACTCATTGCGAAATAAACACTGGTTAAATAGCTCTTTTAAATTGGTCGCAAAGTAATTGGTTTGCCAACTCGCAGAAAATTCCTGTGCCGAAATTGATGACTCGATAGGCAGGTAATCCCCTACAAAACTTGGGTGTGGCCAATCGGCTTGCATTGTCAATGAGCTGTTTTTACCAACCGGTGCAAATGAAAGTTGACGCATACCTTGCAGGTTTAAGTCTATTTGATAAGGCAGTACCTCACTTTTGCGAATGGCTTCATAATCAAGCTCTACCCGAATCCCTTGTGGTAACTGATCTAGCTGGGTACCGGGGAGTAGTTCATAACTTCGCTCGTTAACATTAATGTGTGATCCTTGTCCTATCCCTCGGATATCAGAAATGGCTAAAATAAGGTTGAGGCGCTTTATCTTTTTGTCCGCTAAGACAGCTAATGCACTCGTTTTAAACCGCCCTTCAAATTGGTTCTGTGAACGATATAACAACGCTTTATAAATACCACGGTACTTTTCAAATGTTGCTAGATTACTACTGACATTGAGCGATTCAGGTAAAAGCGTCATATTCATCAATTGCTCGCTCGTTTTACCATCAACCGTAACAGTTTCTAGGTACTGAGCATGAATAAATGGGCCAATAACCTGCTGTTCATCACTGCTACTCTTAGCTATATCAACCTGAACTTGCTGCTGCAATTCTGATCGCTCATCAATTAGGTTTTGGATCATAAAGATAGGGATCAATAACAACACGATAAGCCCTATTATTATGATCAGTTTGGTTTCTATTTTTTGTTTCACTGTTATGTACTCCATCTATTACATAAGCATAGAGTAACGAAGCTATATGGATTTACTGAGGTGCTTAGATGGAGCTTTTATGGAGTAGGTATATTTATATGAACACGGACGCCATTTTTAGTATTTTTTATGTTGAGCTGCCCTTTATGTAATTTAACGACCTGATCAACGAAGTTTAGGCCTAATCCAGTGCTTTTTTTACCATTGGCTCTAGGAAGTGAATAAAACCGTTCTGTGATGCGTTCAAGGGCATAATCTGGGATACAAGGCCCCGTGTTATCAATATAGATTTGAACATAGGATGGCTCTTGTATTACCTGAATGTGAATCTCTCCCCCCTCGTTGATAAAGTCCAATGCGTTATCAAAAATATTGTATAGCGCTTGTTGAATTAGAAATACATCTCCTAAACACGCACTGCTAGGGTCGCAGCTAATTACTACTTGTACATTTTGCGTTGTGGTTCTAGCAATAAAAGAATCTTTAATTGCTTCAAATAAAGGTTTTACAAACACCTTCTTTCGCTGTTCAAGTTCAGGAAGCTGCTCTAATTTGGTAAGCGTAAGCAGCTTATCTATTAGCTGCTGCATTCTCACTGTTTCAGACTCAATATTATTTGCAAATAACTGTTTTTTATCTGTACTTAGGGGAGACTGTAAAATCTCGCTTGCACCTTTAATTGCAGATAGAGGACTTTTTAATTCATGAGTTAGTGTTTGAACATAATGCTCAACGTAACGTTTGCCATCTAACTGATTGCGCATTTTTTCTAGCGCATCACTTAACAAGCTATATTCATAGAAAACCCTAAACCTTGGTTTAGATGCTTTTTCACCTCGCCCCATTTTATCCGCATAGTTTGCCAGCTTATACAAGGCACCATTGATTCGCCAGGCAATCAATGCTCCAACCATTAATGCCAAAATACTCATCACGACTAACCAACTTAATACACGGTACTTAGACATATTTATAAAAGGTTGTACAGAGCGATTAGGCTTAGCCACAGTGACTGACCCAATAATATTACCATTATCGATTATGGGCGCAGCAACATGCATGACGGTTGAAAGTGGGTCATCTTGAGCAGTTGCGGTTGAGCGAGCACCGTACTCTCCCCGTAATGTGAGATAAACATCATTCCATTGTGAAAAATCTTTTCCTATATCTTGCTGCCAAGAATCAACAACAACGATTCCCGCAGCATCCGTAATATATATACGGTGATTTGTCCCTTGTTTATTTACCCCCCAGATTTTCGCATTTGGTTGCCTGCTGCCATATGAGTTAACCACATTAGTAAAGTGGCTCTGTGACAGCGTACCACGAGCTAAATCATCTCGCGCCATCACTGCAAGCAAATTAGCCATATCAACCAAGGTTTCCTCGGTAACCTGACGAACTGTGGGCTTAATCTCGCGCATAACCGTTGAACTAACTAAGTAAGTCGTTAGTATCACGAGGATAAAATAAAGCAAAAACAATCTCAGCCCGAGCGGGATTTTAGGCCAACGCTTCAAGCGAGCTAATGAATGCGTGGAGCGTTTAAATAGGTTCATAAAAATAACCAAAACCTCGCTTAGTATGAATCATGGGCTCATGACATACAGCGCGTAATTTATTTCTAATGGCTTTGATATGACTATCAACATTGCGGCTATATACACTGTCTTGGCATAGTTGTGCTGATGATAGCAGTTGCTCTCGAGAGAATACCTGCTTAGGGGATAACACTAGCTTATCAAGCAATTTAAACTCTAAAGCCGTTAAATTTAACGGGGTGTTATTGAAGTAGTAATCAAAATTATTACTGTACAGACCTGATTGCTCAGTAGAAGTATTTATTTGTGTTTCTCTGACAGCATATGGCTTTAAACGAAGTTTAACGCGAGCAAGCATTTCTCGAGGGCTAAAGGGTTTAGTGACATAGTCGTCTGCGCCAATCTCTAATCCAACAACGCGATCGATTTCATCGTTGCGTGCCGTTAAGAAAATGATGGGTAAAGAAGAAAATTCGCGAACTTGCTTACATAGCTCAAAACCATTTGCATCAGGTAAACCAACGTCTAAAATCAGTAAATCTATCTGTGTAGCTTTAATATAACTAAGACCAGCCCCTGCGGTATCGAACCAAACGACGCTAAAGCCATCCATCTCGAGCGTATGAATCAAGGTGTCTGCAATTGCTTTTTCGTCTTCAATGATCACTATCTGCGCCGTTGCCATACAACTTATTCCTTTACTACAACCTAATAAACACGCTTATAGTTACAGTAAGTAACAAGTCAGTCAATATCCTTTATAAGGATGCTCTTTGAGCACAATGAAGTGGTTAGACGCTTTATTTAAATTAGAGGTGAAATTTTCACAGCCTAAGACCCTCTAGCTATTTCACTTCCCTGCAGATACAAAAAAGCCCGACTCGAAAGAGTCAGGCTTTTTTGTATTTGGAGCCATTGTGCGCTACGCAGTAGGATGACCTACTTTCATACACTTGATGTTCTTTAATGGAGATGCACTTAGCTCTAGACTGGTCGTGGCGTTCTTTTATCCGCGGGGTTCTAGATACTCAACCCACGACGCTGTGCAGCTGATAGCTGACGGCTGACGGCTGACGGCTGACGGCTAATATTTTCACTTTCCTGCAGACGTAAAAAAACCCGTCACATTGCTGTAACGGGTTTCTCTTATTTGAAGCCTGGTAATGTCCTACTTTCACATAGCAAATGCTACACTATCATCGGCGCTGTTTCGTTTCACTACTGAGTTCGGCATGGGATCAGGTGGGTCCAAAACGCTATTGTCACCAAGCAAATTTGGTGTCAGTCCGTATTCCTACGCACTAACTAAAATTTGGAATTTCTGATAATAAAGTCTTCAAGTATCTACTTTAGTCTATTAACTTCTTCGCTTGTTTCACTATCACATAAAACGCGTTTGGCGTTGTATGGTTAAGCCTCACG
>Ga0310124_10001565_pt1 | contig 15870 bp, 10 predicted proteins | sample CB11b_AW_Bot5_MG_FD_203507 | JGI IMG/M metagenome (GOLD analysis project Ga0310124, IMG submission 203507) | Marine microbial communities from Western Arctic Ocean, Canada - CB11b_AW_Bot5 | ecosystem: Environmental > Aquatic > Marine > Oceanic | place: Canada: Western Arctic Ocean | collected... | reverse complement strand
TTCGCACCGTCACCAAAGACGTGCCAGGGCCCCTTCACCGCGACATCAAGAACCAGCATTTCAGGCGAACCGGCAGCCTTCAGCGATACGACCGGCTCGGCTCGGGCTGGTTTCTTGCCCCTGGCGGGAAGAATGCCGAGACGAGGTGAGCTCGCGATCGAGGGAGGAGCGCCCTTCTTTCCTTCCAGCAGGCGACCGACCCAGTCGTCGACCGCCGCGCTGCGCAGGTTCACGGCCTGGATAACGCCATCACGGTCAAGCAGGAAGCTTGCCGGAATGCTGTGGACGTCAAAAAGTACCGCGAGTTCGTTCTTCCACTTGCCTCCATCGAAGAAGTGAAGCCACTCCATGCCGGCATCAGCGATCTTCTTCTCGAACCTCGCCTTGTCGTCATCGAGGCTGATGGCGAAAATCTCGAAGCCCTTCTCCCTGTATTTCTCATAGGTCTTTTTCAGATGGGGAAGCTCGGCCACGCAGGGGGCGCACCAGGTTGCCCAGAAATCGACCAGAACCACCTTGCCGGCGAAGCCGGCGGGAGTCACGGTCTTGCCGCTTCGATGCTCCTTCACCTCGAAGTGCTTGAGCTTTCCACCAACGACCCGGAGCTTCTTGAAAACCGATTTCAACCGCGGAAGCATCCGGCTCTTGCCGGCCGCCGCCATCGATTCCTCCACCTCATCCATAAAGCGGCGAGCCTCATCGATCTTACCCGTCCGCGCAAGCGCAGAGGCCAGCTCACGGGCATAGCCCTCGGGCTGGTCGGGGTATTTTTTCTGGATCGCCCGCAACTTCGGAAGCGCCTTCTCAGCCTGCCCGGAGAACAGGTAGGCTGCTCCCTCTCGGACCCTGGCGATCCTCGCGAAGTCGCTCTCCGGCCAGGCCTCCAGGAACTCGCCATAGACCGGCGCGGCCTCGGCATAGCGGTGCATTCCCCAGAGACTGATCGCCTTGAGATAGAGCGCCTTCTCCCGCAGCGGCGAGGTCTTGAACTGGCCAAGAAAGAGATCGACCTTCCTGAGTCCATCGTCATTGCCCTTGCAGAAGATCAGGTTGCCTCTCCTGCGGACGCCGAGGAGCTCGTCAATCTCATGCATCGCCAGCTGGTCGTCGGTCAGCTCCTCAGGTACCGAAGGCGCCTCCTTCCCAGAGAGCAGCTCCTCCACCCGGCGATCAAGCGCCTCTCCCCTCAGCTTGCTGTAGCGCGCCCGGCCTTCCCGGTCGAGCAGAAAGGTGAAGGGAATGCTGCGAATATTGTTCAGAACTCCCGGCCCGTTCTTCCAGCCAAGGCCGTCGTAGAGCTGGGGCCAGTCCATCCCCTGCTTCTTCATGAAAGCGCGGATCTTCTCCTCGTCACCGGCCCTGTCAAGGCACACGCCAAGAATGGCAAAACCCTTGTCCTTGTATTTTTCATAGGTCGCGACCACGTTGGGCATCTCACGCACGCAGGGGCCGCACCAGGTAGCCCAGAAATCAATCAGCAGGACCTTGCCGCGGAAGTCCCTGACGGAGGCCTCCTTGCCATCGAGGGTCCTGCCGGAAAATTCCACAAAACGAATCTCTCCGGTCGAGGCGGGCCTGGCCGAGCCAGGGGCTTCGCGCCCGCGAAGCTGACGATCAGCCTCGGGCCTGCGAGGCTCGGCCGAGTAGAGGTACTTGAGAAGTTTTCCTTTCATGGCGCCGTCCATGCTCTCGTCCGCCATGGCCAGGGCTACCAGCTCCGTCAGCAGCTTGACGTCCGCGGGATCCTCGCTCGCAGCGAGCCTGGAACCGAAGCTTGAATACGTCCCGTAGGCCCCCCGCTCACCATGACGCGCAAGCGTCGGCAGGAGAGCCTTGGCCCTCGCATGATCTTTCTTATCGAGGGCCTGCCCGACAGCGATCGGCAGGATCCTGTCAATCCAGCCGCCGTATTTCTTTCCCGCGTCTGCAGGCAGGCCTCCATGCCGAATGATGTGCTCCGCGAGACAAGTGACGGCGGGGACGGGGTTCGCGCTCGGCCCCTCGTCCTTCTTGACGACAAGGTACAAGGCGAAGGCCTTCACGTAGGCGTCCTTTCCAAGATCGAGCTCCGTAGCCTCGAGCCTCTTCAGCCAGGACCTGACCCGCGTCATCCGATCCGCGGGCTTGTTTTTTTTCAGGCGCGCGATGACCACGAGGGAGTCAAGCTCCTCGACCGCCGCCGCCGGGCTCCAGTCTTCGGCTCCCTGGAGGGAAACCGAAGCCAGCCCCGGTTGAAGAATGAGAAAAGAAAACAGGTAAACAGGAAAATTTCTCATGCGCATCTTGAATAGACCTTTGCTGTGAACCATCCCGGGCTCAACCATGCGAACCGCCAGGGAAGAGGAGGGTTTCTTTGCTGGATCCAGATTGATCCGGTAGAGAGCTATTATAAAGAGAAAAAAGAAGGGCCGGCTGAGTGTTTGGGTCGAAATGGTAGGGTTGGTGCTGAAGGAATTCAGCCGGCCCGTGGATTGCATCACTGCACCACAATGATGCCCGCGAGGAAGACTATTTATTCAATAGGTATGAATCTTCGGGTTTTCTCCGTTCTAGCCGCCGCGGACCGGTCTCTCTACGGGACCGATCACGCCTTCATCAGGGCGCTCGACGGGACCAATAACTCCCGGCTCCGGTACCTCTACCGGACCAGGCTCCGCATCTTCCCTGCCCCGAACCCCGCAAAGACTGAAAACGGGTCCGGTCAGGACATTGACATCACGACAGGTCAACTCGCAATCGCGACAGAGCGAGAGCATAAAGGTCCCGCACCAGCCATCTCCGAGAGAGGCCAGCAGGCGCCCATTGCGACCGGGATCGAGATTCAGCAGTCGACCGTTCCTGGCCCGGATCTGGTAACAGGCACCCCTCTCGCTGACCACGAGACAGCCATCCTGGCGCAGTTCGCAGTCGCCGGGGAGGATATCGGGGCCGCAATCGACATGGGCATCTTCACAGGACTCGATCGAGTCATAGAGGTCTTCGCAATCGCCCCCGGCGCAATCGCAGCCGCTGAGCGTGCGGCAGCTCCTGCCGTCCCAGTAGTAGCCGAGAATGGCGGCGCAGAGGCCTTCAGAATCAACCTCCATGGGCTCACAGGAGACCGGCCCGGGCTCGACATCGACACATTCGACGTGGGCAGCCTCGCAGGACTCGACGCTGTCGTAGAGCTCTCCGCAATCATCGCCGGCGCAATCGCAGCCGCCGAGGGAACGGCAGCTCTCGCCGTCCCAGTAAAAACCGAGCAGCATCCTGCACAGACCGACACCCTCGACGTCCATGGCCTCACAGGAACCATCGACGGGACCGGAATCCGGACAGCCTGAGCTCTCGCAGCCCAGAACGAGCTTCGTTGAGCCGCATTCTGGGAAGGGAGCGGGGACCGGGTCTCCGCCGAGAAAGAGAAAGTTCAAAAGATAGACGCCATCGGAGAGATCAACCGTCCCCCCCGTGGCCGCATCCGCGTTCACATCCGCCGCCTCGGCGCAGGGCAATGGGGCGCCCCCGAGGAAGAGATTGTTGAGAATGTACACCGCGTCGGTGAGATTGACTTCGAGATCCAGGTTGGCATCACCCCTCAGAAAAGAGGTCCCGTCCTGTGCTCTTGCCCCCGTTGCAACCAGAATGATTACCAGGAAGACTGACTTGCGCATAGATATACTCCTATCGCTATTTCTTCCAAGCCCGACGTCTATGTCCCGAATCGACAGTCCGTGCCCCAGCAGGACCATCGCATCCTTCTATAGTCAAATGTACCAGCCAATCCGGAAATTCGTGCAGAATCTCGAGATTTCTAAAAATAGTCCGACCCGGACTCCAGGGGGTCGACGCCCTGCAGGTTCCGGAAATCTCTCAGTCGATGTCGGTATCGGCGAGAAACAGCGGCACCGGTACACCAACGGCGTGCGCGAGAGCGCGCAGGAGCTCCGCCTCCTCGACCTCGATGGTATCATCTGCGAGAACACAATGGGAGGCGGCGCTGAGAAGCGCCTCGCGGATCCTGACGGACGACCGCGCCAGCCGACCGATCGATGTTCTCAACTCGCCCACCGGGATGCCCTCCGTCTCGTATCGCAGCTTGACCCGTCCCGCGAGCAGGCTTCGGGCCATCTCAAAGGACAAGGTTCGTTGGCCGGGGTCGGAATGCCCGGCCGTCGCCAGCACTGAGAGAACGCACGAGAAATCCCCGGCCATCTCGTCAAAATTCTTATAACGCTTCTTGTTCTTCCGGCGCAGGCGACCGTTGCCGTAGAGGCAGAACTCGATCATCGTGATGTAGCAGAACTCCCTGAGATCGACCTCGTTGTCGAGCTTGACGATCCGTTCGATCCGCCCGGTGAATTCCCGGGCCTGGTCGCTGGTCAGATTCCGCAGGGCGGGCGCGCACATCTCGAGCAAAGGAAGCCGGGCATGGGCAGCCAGGCCGGGCATCAACTTTTCGAGGCGATACAGCTCCCCCAGTTCGTCCTGGCCGAGAATCCCCGGGAGACCCGTCCTGGCCAACTTCCGACGCTCCTTCTTGTTCTCCGGAAGAATCAGGAGATACACCAGGGCGCTCGCGCTGAGGGGATGCTGGGCCGCCTCGGCGAGGCCGGCTGGAAGCGAGGCGACGATGTGGATGGCCTTCTCAACCCCGGCCTTGGTCACCGAGCCGGTGCTGGCGATGACATCAGCAGCGCTCGTCCTGATCGTCCCCCCGGCCAGGCCTGCCACGCCGGCCGCCAAGGGCGCTCCCAGGGTCGCGCCTCCCGGGCCTATGGCTTCAAGCGGAGTATTCTCGATCCGCGAGATTCGCTCGGGCAGGGGCGGATGCGTCGCGAAACTGAAAAAACCACTGATGGTGCTGCTGAAGCACATATGCGAAATCTCCGAGGCTCTCTTGGTCTCGAGCTCCCCATCAGCGTAGCCTCCTATCTGACGCAGGGCGCCGCCGATCCCGCCGGGATTGCGGGTAAATTGAACCGCTGAAGCATCGGCGAGAAACTCCCGCTGACGCGACACCGCCGCCTTGATGAGAGAACCGAAAAAATACCCGATATAGCCGACCAGGAAGAGGGCCAGCCCGATAGCCAGCAGGGCGCCAGCACCACCACCACCCTCCTTGTTTCGGCTCCCTCTCCGGCCGCCGCCTGATCTCGCGCCAACCTCGAGCAAGATCCTGCCAATGATGGCAATAAAGAGAATGCCCGCGAGCACGCCAATCAGTCGAATATTGAGGCTCATATCGCCATTGAGGATATGGCTGAATTCATGGGCGACCACGCCCTGCAGCTCGTCCCGATTCAACGAATCGATGCAGCCCCGGGTCACCGCGACCGCGGCGTCCTGAACGGTGTAGCCTGCCGCGAAGGCGTTGATGTTGATCTCATCCTGCATGATGTAGATCGCCGGGACAGGAACCCCGGAGGCGATCGCCATCTCCTCCACCACGTTGATGTACTTACGCTCCTGGGGATCGCTGGTGGCGGGATTGACCCTGACCGCGCCGACCATCTCGGCCACCGCGGAGCCTCCATCTGAAAGGCTGACAATTTTGATGAGGCAGGCCAGGCCGCTGCAGAGAAGCGTTCCGCCCACCACATAGATCAGGGTCATCGGCTGCCAGAGCCCGATTTCCCGGTAGCCATCCGTATTTGAAGAGCTCTCTCCGGCGGACTTGAAGACAAGAAAATAGGCGAAGAAAAAATACAGGAGCGCGATGATGGCCCCGACGGCCAGCGCGAAGAGGATGACCAGGCGCCCGGTAGAACGCCTCGCCTTCTCCTGATGCTCGAAGAAGTTCATCGCCATGACTGAAAGGCTCCGCTTAGAATTCGACCTTGGGAGCCTCGCGCCCGCCCGGCTCGAATCGGATATCCAGCTGTCCTACCTCGGTGAAACCGAACATGCCGGCAAACATGACCGCGGGAAAACTCTCCCGGGCTATGTTGAAGGTCATAACGGCATCGTTGTAGGCCTGGCGTGAAAAGGCGACCTTGTTCTCCGTCGAGCTCAACTCCTCCATGAGCTTCTCCATCGAGGTGTTGGCCTTGAGGTCGGGATAAGCCTCGACAACCACGTTGAGCTTGCCGAGCGCCCCGAGAAGTCCAGCCTCCGCATCCCCGAGGGCCTGCATGGCGCCCGGGTCGCCGATCTTTCCACCGGCGGACTCAAGCGCCGACAGCGCGGTGTTGCGGGCCTTGACCACCGCGTCGAGAGTTTCCTTCTCGTGCTTGGCGTAGCCCTTGGCGGTCTCGACCAGGTTGGGTATCAGGTCGTAGCGGCGCTTCAGCTGGACATCAATCTGCGCGAAGGCGTTCTCATACTGGTTCTTACCCCGCACCAACCGGTTGTAGATACCGACCATCATCATGATCAGTATAAGGAGAACCACACCGATAATTCCGAGAGCAAGCCAGGACATTGTAAACATCTCCTTTAACCTTGATTGGAACCAACAGGGAGAACTTGAACTCCCGGGAGCGACAACAGCCTATTCAACCCACCCATGGGCGTCCCGGACATCCATCATCGCCTTGAGGATGGTATTCCAGGTCTCGGGCTGCTCCAGCGTGGCGTTCGGGAACATGCAGCCATCCCAGCAGATATGTCTGATGCCGCGGGCGGGCGCGTCCTTGAGCCAGTAGCCGGAACAATCGGTAATGTCGAGCTTGCCGTTGGGATCATCCGCCGGGCAGTGTTTCCCGGTCTTGTCATGCGAACCCCCGCCGTGCACTTCGCCATCGTTCTGCGCGACATGGAAATCGATCGTCCAGGGGCGCAGCTTGTCGGTCATTTCCCCATAGGCCGCCTGAAACTCCTCGGCTGAATAGCCATCCTGCAGGAGCGCGTGCTCGGGCGCGTTGTAGCCCATGGTGTAGAGATAGGTGTGGGCCAGGTCGGCCTGGAAGCCGAGCGTCTCGGGCATTCCCACTCCCTCGAGGACGTCCAGCATATCCTTCCAGCTGTGCATTCCGGCCCAGCAGATCTCGCCCTCGGCGGCCAGGCGCTCGCCATGGTCGGCGGCGATTTTCGCCGCCTCCGTAAAGGTCTCGACAATCCGGGCGGTATGAATGCCTGGGTTCTCGCGCCACTGTTCGACACCGAACTCTGCGGAATCGATGCGAATCACGCCGCCTTTGCGAACACCGTGCTCATTGAAGACCCCGGCGATACGGCAGGCCATCTTCACGGCGTCCAGGAACTTCCCCTGCTGCTCGTCATCTCCCATGGCCGAGTCTCCCACTGTCCCGGGCCAGACTGGCGCGACCAGCGAGCCAACGTCGAAACCCTTGCCGGCGATCAGGTCGGCGATCTCTTTCAGTTCATCGTCGCTGGCTTCAGGATTCGTATGCGGAAGAAATAGAAAATAATCAATGCCCTCGAATTTCTGCCCGTCCACCTCGGCAGCGGCGGTGAGATCGAGCATGTGCTCGAGACTGATCGGGGGCTCCTGTCCTTCCTTGTCCCCCTTCTCGACGAGTCCGGGCCACATGGCATTGTGAAGCCTGGGGAAATTGTTCTGGCTCATTTCGCTACTCTCCTACCGTTAATGATCTTTTGTGAGCGAACATTGTAAGCATCTCGCTGTTTACTTCCTCCCCCTTTTTTTCCTTCGAATCCAACAAAAGCGGGTAAGGCTCGGGGTGAATTACGGGTCATTGTTTGCCTTCACCTCTCATCCTGGAGTAAAAATGAGATGTCGGATCTGGCTATGGCCATTCTTCCGTTGTGCCTTATGCTGACAATTACCTCCAGGAAACAACAGGAGAGCATTCCATGCCTGATTTCAACCGCCGACAGATGATCCAGCGCAGCTTCTGCGGACTCGCCGCAGGCGCCTTCGGGACTCTCACCCTCGACGCAAAGGCTACTCCAACGCCCGAAACTCCCGATGTGCACGACTACGAGTCCTTCCTCGACAAGAAGGGGATTCCCCAGGTCGCCCCCGCGGGAAAATGGGAGTCATCCTTCAAGGACATCCTCGGCCCCTTCTACGTACCCGGAGCTCCCTTCAGGGGCAAGGTCACCGCCCCGCTGGCTGAAGGCGATGCGCTGGTCATCCGCGGAAGGATCTGGGGCTTTGACACCAAGAAACCCGTCAGCAGCGCGGTTCTCGACATCTGGCAGGCTGACGCCCACGGCCAATACGACATGAACAACCCGAATAACCCACCGGCCTGGAAAGACTTCAAGAACCGGATCCGCCTCGTAGTCGATGAGACCGGCTATTACGAATACGAAACCATCAAGCCGGCGGCCTATGGTATTGGAGGTGGCCAGTCACGCCCCTCCCATATCCACTACATGGTCCAGGCGCCGGACTACAAGAAGCTCATCACCCAGCTCTACTTCAAGGGCGATCCCTACATCAAGACGGACTCTTTCGGCACCAAAGGCGCCGCCAACTCGAACCTGGTCATCCAGACTGAAAAGGTCAAGGTCAAAGGCGGCAGCTACCTGTTGGGGACCTTCGACATCGTCCTCGCATAGACAACCCCATCTCTCTGCTAAGCCTGCCCGAACTGGCTGCTCAGGCAATGAGCCCGAACTGGGCCTGGCCTTTTTTGCCGCCTGACTTGAAGGGGCGGCCCGAGGGCGAGAAGAAGGTCTCGTTCCAGGGCAGGCCCGCGAGATGGGCGATGGTGGCGCACCAGTCCGGGGTGCTGACCTCGTTCTCGGCGACCTCGCCGCCGGCATCGTCCTTAGCCCCGAAGACGGTACCCGTCTTGACCCCTGCTCCGGCGAGCAGGCAGCTGAAGGCCTGCGGCCAGTGGTTGCGGCCAAGGTTCTCGGAGATCACCGGGGTGCGGCCGAACTCCGTGGTCAGCACCACGAGGGTCTCATCGAGCAGGCCGGACTTATCGAGATCCTCCAGCAGCGCGCTGAGAGCCTCATCCACTTCCTGTGACTTCTTCGGGAAGTTCCTCTCCTCGTAGATCGCGTTGTGGTTATCCCAACCACCGGAGTTGACCTCAACATGCCTGACGCCGCGCTCGACGAGGCGCTTGGCCAGCAGCAAGCCCTGGCCGACATTGTTCTCGCCGTAGGCTTCCCGTTTCCACTCAGGCTCTTTGGTGAGATCAAAGGCAACGAGATCTTTACCCTTCATCATCGCCAGGGCATCGTCGTAGAGAGGAGACACTGTCTGCACCTCATCATTGAGGAAGCGACCGCGGAAGTTCTCGCCGAGAACTCTGGACAGGTTGACCCGCTTCAGCAACCGGGCTGAATCGACTCCATGCCAGGACTTCGAATTCTTGAGGCCTTCCTGGGCGCTGCCGATCGGCAAAGGCGCGTGCTTCGGATGCATCCAGCCCGCGTTGGGATGGTTGCTGGGAGGATTGATGATGAAGTTGGCCGGCAGAGCCGAGGCCGACTTCTTGCCGCCCTCATCGCAATAGCTCAGCCAGGCTCCGAGATGAGGATGCTTATCCGCTCCGCGCAATTCGTAGGCGGTGCGAACGTAGTACTGCCCCTTGGCATGGGCTCCGATGCGGCTCTTGCGGGAATTGCAGATGGCGATCTTGTCCATGTGGCCTGCAAGCTTCGGAAACCAGTTGGCAATGCGGATGCCGTCGACGTTGGTATCGATTGCGCGGGTCTGGCCGCGTGCCTTTTCAGCTAAATCCGGCCGGGGATCAAAGCTGTCCATATGGCTGAAACCGCCTGAAAGCATGAGGTAGATGACATGCTTGGCCTTGCCGAAGCCGGGCATCTTGGCCGGGTCGGAACCATCGTCATCGCGCGGAGCGGCGAGAAGAGAGCCGGAGCCGCCAGGCAATGAGCCCGAAGCGCCGGCGAGAGCCATCACGGAAAGGAAATCACGGCGTGCGAGCGATTCGAAATGTTCACCGGAATTGCAGTTGTTCTTTTTCATGTTTTTCATATCCGTTCCTGTTTTTATCCCGGCCAGTGCCGGGCTTGTCTTCAAGTTGTTGCCGGAATTTGCTACTGGACGAAACGAAACTCCTCGGTATTGACCAGGGCCCAGAACACATCGGCCAGCCCCTTCTTATCAGCCGGGTCGGCGACAGCGATAATATCCGCCAGCTCATCAGCACTGGGTCGTCTCGAAAGAACTCCCAGGTAGAGAAGCTCAATTCGTTTCCGGCTGTCCTCTTCAGCCAGGAGGCTGTTCCAGAGAACAGCTCCCCTGCGGGACTGCCTCCCTTTCCTGCCCTCGTAGCTCTCACTGAGAAGGTAGCGGCCGACAAAGCCGTTCATCAGGGTCAGGTTCTGCGGGACGTTCGACAGGCGGTTCGAATTCTCGATCTGCTCCCTGTCGGACTGCCCGAACGCGCGCAGAAAGTGCCCCGCCCGCATGGGCTGGTAGAGCTCAGAGGCCCTCGCCAGGCTCTGGCTGTAGCCCGCATGGATCGCGCTGCCCTCGAAGGCGCCTGCCCTGGAGGTTGAATATTTCTTGCTGCCCTTGGCCTTCTCGCCCCTGTCTTTCTTCAGCCCCGCGCCGGCAAGCGATTCTTCTTTGATGATGTCCTTGCAGAATTCATAAAGTTCAGCTGGCGGCAACTTGTCGGCAGCTTTGAACAGCTCCGCATTACCGTAGCGGAAGTACTTTTTCCTGCGATCAACCTCGGGGACGATCATCGTCATGAGCGAATCCCAGATCTGCTCGGCGCTCATTCGTTTAAGGAGAGGGCCGGGATAATAATACGGCCACCCGGGGCTCGACTTGTCCTTGTCGGAAGGCGACGGAGCCCAGGCCTGGCGCTGGTAGGCCCTGGTGTTGTAGAGGACCCGCAGGAATTTCTTCATGTCAAACTTGTCGGCGAGCATGCGTTTTTCAAGCAGCGCCATCAGCTCCGGGTTGGAGGCCTCATCCGTCGCCTTGATGTCATCGCGAACCCGGTACACCCCCTGCCCGAAAACATATTCAAAAAGGCGATTGGAGATGACCCGGGCAAACATGGGGTTCTCCCTGGAGGTGAACCAGTCGGCGAAAACCTCGTGGGGGGGATTCTTCTCATCGACCTCTCGCGCTTCCCCAAAGGGAATCTTCGGCAGAACCTTGTCGTTTGGCTTCGCGTTTCCGTACCGGTAAGTATCAGGCAGCTGCGACCAGCCCTTCTCGCCCCGGCGAAGCGAATAGCCGAGGAGGTAGTTGACCTCCTCCATCATCCTCGCCGCGGAGGAGTCGATAGAGGCCTCTGACCTGGAATCGTAGAGTCCATCCTCGGTTCGCGCCTTGACGATATCCCGGCGTTCCCTGGCCCACATGCGCACGTAGTTCTGGTAGATCCCCGTATCGTAGCTCGTCTTGTCGGTACGCCGGATCTCATCCATGGTAAGGTCCGAATACCGCGCCTTCATCTGGGCTCTCTTGCGCTCATCACCCTTCCTGGCCGGCACATCGCTCCAGGTAACAACCACCTTGCCGTCCACCTTGGTCTTGGTTGACTTACGCAACCGCAGGGAATTCTCCAGGAAGGTCTCCTTGCTCACCCAGCGTGGAATATAGCCCTGCATCTTGTTGTCCCAGACATAGGCGGCCAATTGGAAGAAGTCGTACTGGGACCACTGGTCAAAAGGATGGTCATGGCACTGGGCGCAGTCCATCTGGGTGCCGAGAAAAATCTGGGTGGTATAGGCCAGGCTGTCGACCTTCATGTTCAGATCACGATACCAATACCCGACAGCGGGATTCTCCAGGGCGTTGCCCGTGGCAGAAAGCATCTCATGTACGAATTGATCGTAGGGTTTGTTTTCCCTGATCGAGCTCTTGATCCACCTGGAGAAGGCCTCGACCGTAGCGACAGTCCTGCCGCTGAAGCGAACACGGAAAATATCGGCCCAGAAATTATAGAAATGACTGACAAAGGCCTCGGAGTCGAGCAGCTTGTCGATCAACCTGGAGCGGCGCCCCCGGCGGTGGTCATCAGAGAAGGCCTCCGCCTCCGCCGGCGTGGGGATACGCCCGGCGACATCAAGGTAGATCCGCCTGAGGAAAACTTCATCGCTGATCTCCGGGAAAGCCTCGACACCCTCGGCCGCGAGCTTCTTGTCAATCAGGGAGTCTATCTGTGCGACAGCAGCCTTCAGCTTCTTCGCCGGGGCGAGCCTGGGGTAGAGATCAGAGATGCGCGGAATCCTCTCCCGAACCACTCCCGCTGACTTCGGCGGCGGAGGATTCTTCCCCTGGACCACCGACAGCCAGCCTGCAAAGCCGGCGCCCTCGGTAATCCAGCGTCTCAGGAGAGACACCTCGCCCTTCGTGAGAGGCTTGCCCTTGCCGGACGGCGGCATGAGATCATCATCATCTGCGGGAAGGCTCACCACCTCGATGAGGGTGCTGTCATCCGGACGGTGGGGCTCAATGATTTTTTTACGCTTGGTACCCTTGATGATCGCATCCGCGACATCCAGCCGAAGACCGGCCTTGGGCTTCTTCTTCCCACCTCCGCTGTGACACTCGAAACACTTCTGCTCGAAGATCGGCAGGATCTGCTTCTCAAAATCAACCCGGTCTTCACCTGAGCAACGAGAAGAGGGCAAAGACAGAAATAGCAGGAGGAAAAAACTCCCGAGAAAAGAACCGCAAAAGCCTGGAGGCCTCTGAATTTTCATCCGAGCTGAAGGACTGACTTTCATATCGAATCCATTATCGTTGTAAGTGATTGGCTGCATGTCTATTGCACCAATGGAGCCAATGTACACATTGATTCCGTTACACTCCACATCTCTCTTTTTCACCGGGTCTTATCAGCCTTTTAAAGTTTCAAATACAATTATTTGCATGAAAATATGAACGACCGCAGAAAATCATACTCGATGAATAAAATACATATCGAATCTTGCCGGAAGCTGTGGTTTTTTCTTACCTGCCGCAGACGTTTCGGCGGAAATCCAAAACGAAAAGCCCGGAGAATAAAATGAGACCCCGTTTCGCCTATTCCTGCCCCTGTCCGAAAGCTTGCATCCTCCTATTCGCTGCCGCTCTCCTGTCTACTTCAGGCCTGGTCGGCCAGGACTCCGGACCTGTGCGTCTCAGCCTTGCTGATCTCAGCGCCGATCTCCAGATCGGCATTGGAGGTTCCAGCGTTGGCGGCGACAGTCTGTTGCTTCTCCAGGGAGGACACCACGACCCTCGTAAACGCGGCTTCACCTTCCAGGGGCTGGAGCTCGGAATGCAGGGATCCATCGATCCTTACATCAACCTCCAGGCAGCTCTTCACTACACGATCGATGCCGCGACAAACGAATCGGCTTTTGAACTGGTCGAGGCCTTTTTCACCAGCAGCCAGTTACCTGCAGGCCTCCATGAAAAAGGAGTTCACCTCGAAGTGGGCCAGATGCTGACCGAGTTTGGGCGCCACAATCCTACCCACCTGCACGAGCGAAGCTGGATGGACCAACCCGTAATCAACACCCGCATCTTCGGCCGGGATGGCATGCGTGGAATGGGCCTGAGAATCGGCATGAACGACCCGACAACCTGGCTTTCCAGATTACATCTCGGAATCCAGAATGCAGGCGGGGAGAACATGATGAGCTTCAATTCCAGCGAAGCGGGAGAAACGATCGGAAACATCGCCGCCGTCGACAACGAGGTCAAGAGCCTGGAAGATTTCGTCTATCTTCTTCGACTCGAGAAGGATATCGACAACTTCACCAAGGAGGTCCACTGGGCCCTGGGAGCCTCCGGGCTCTGCGGCCCCAACGCAACCGGCGATGGGGGCCGAACGATTACCCTTGGCGCTGACATCACGATGAAATGGGTCCCGGAAGAGAACAAGCACGGCTGGCCATTTCTCATCTGGCAGACGGAGATCATGCGTCGTCGTTTCATGCTGGGCGATGGCGAAGGCGACGGGTCGGGTGGAGCTTTCCAGATCACCGAAGATGGAGGACTCTCCCCAGGCGACACCCTCATGGACTGGGGACTCTATTCCCAGGTGCTCTGGGGCTACAAGGAGAACCTGGCCGTTGGACTGCGTTACGAATTCGCCAGCGGCAGTTCGGACCCGCTTGACAGAAACGCGGACCCCTTCCGCAATGACCGCCAGAGAATCTCACCAGTCTGGATCTGGACCCCAACCGAGTATTCGCGCTTCAGGCTCCAATATAATTATGACCTGGCCGATCACCTCGAAGAATCCCATGCCCACTCCATCTGGGTCGGGATGGAGGTCCATTTCGGTGCCCACACGGCAAGTTCACACTGAGCAGCCTGTCCCTGCCTTTAGAAGAGTTCGCGAATCGGCGAGCCACTCTCGGTCAGGCGGATCAGCTCGGCTGGAATTCCCTGGGTAACCCGCAGCTCCTCGACATTGAAGAGATAGTGCAGGATGGTGGACACCAGGTCCTTATTGGTGATGGGGTCAGCCACCGGCAGGCTCGCATCGTGGTTTGACTCGCCAATCACCTGCCCCGTATTGAGCCCGCCTCCCGACAGCAGCAGCGGAGCGATGCCGCCCCAATGATCACGCCCACCCCTTGCGTTGAGCCTGGGCGTACGCCCCATCTCTCCGCAGGCGACCAGCAGGATGTCATCGCGCAGGCCTCGCTCCTCGACATCCTGGAGGAAGGTGGAGACCGCATGGTCAAAGGGAAGACCGCAATACCGCATCCCCTCCTGGACCGTCGCATTGTTCACATCAGCATGCATGTCCCAGACGAAGTTGGTCGTCACGGTAACGAAACCACAGCCCCTCTCGCAGAGCCGCCGGGCCATCAGCATGAGCTTGCCGAGGGTACGGGCATTGTCGACGTAGAAGTTGTAATTGTTCCACTGCTTGCCGATCTGGCTCGGGGGGACCAGCGGCGCCGTGTCGTAGCGCTCGACAACCTTGGGGTCCTCTTTTGAAAGATCAAAGGCATCCCCTGCGCCGCCAAGCAGGGTATCAAAGGCCTGCTCACGAAACCGGTCGAGGCCGCCGGAATCTCCATCGAGAGACTTCTTGAGGTTGTCCAGCTTCGAAAGAAGCCCGCGCCTGTCGCCAAGCCTTCCCCGCGGGAGGTTCAACAGCATGTCCTGCTGCAGATCTCCTCCCCCGCCAGGAATGAAGGGCGTGTAGGCGGGTCCGAGGAAGCCCGTTGAATCAAATTTCCCGAACTGGGTCTGTCTCTCCTGGGACTTCGGCTCAACCGCCCTGGGGAAGAGAGCCACATTTCTCGGCATACCGCTCACCGGATGGTTCGTGCCCGCCACGCGAGCATAGAGCGAGCCGAGATTGGCGCCGAGGGTTTCTTTACAAACGATCGGCTTGATGTCGTGGTTGGCGTTCCCCGTGGTGAAAGACCGCACCACGGCCAGCTTGTGCGCAAGCCGGGCAAGCTTCTGAAAGGTCGCCCCATAGGTAACCCCTGGAAGAGTTGTCTTCACCTCCCCGGTCACGCTGCGAACTCCGGCCGGCGCGGTCATCTTGGGGTCAAACGTCTCGGTCTGGGAGGGACCACCGTGCATGAAGAGAAAGACCACGGACTTGTCCTTTACCGCGCTGCCGGCCTTAGCCGCCAGGGCCTTGGCGGCAAGCAGGTTGGACAAGCTGAGGCCACCAAGCCCCAGGCTGCCGATTCGCAGAAAACTCCTTCGCCCAAGATTTTTTTCGGTAAAAGAAAGCATGGTTGGCCTCCCTCAGCGCCAAGCATAGCTTACCTGAGCACCAGCTATAATCCAAGAACCACAAACCAGGGGGTCTCCAGACGACCGGAAACGATTCTGTGCGAAACCTTGAACGTTTACGAGGTTTACTATGCGGCTGGCGCCTATTAAAAGAACCCGTTAGCACTCGCTGAATCGGAAGCTATATTGGACTTTTTCAAACCAGGACCTGCCTGATCGAATCATGAATACGCACTACGCATTTCCCCGGGTTTCCAGCCTCGGCCCCACCCTCGTCCTTGCCGCCCTTCTTCTCACTGGCCCATCCATTC
>Ga0310124_10001559_pt1 | contig 15915 bp, 14 predicted proteins | sample CB11b_AW_Bot5_MG_FD_203507 | JGI IMG/M metagenome (GOLD analysis project Ga0310124, IMG submission 203507) | Marine microbial communities from Western Arctic Ocean, Canada - CB11b_AW_Bot5 | ecosystem: Environmental > Aquatic > Marine > Oceanic | place: Canada: Western Arctic Ocean | collected... | reverse complement strand
GACGGCAACGGCATGGCACCGATCCGGCCCACTCCGAAACGTGGTTTCGGAGATGGAATAGGAAGGACCTTCACCGACCCACGATTGGGGACCGCGGTCGGCGAAGGACGAGGGCCTGGAAGCAACAAGGTCAGGAACACCGTCCAGACGCGTGGCACCACGCGAGTGGGCTCGGCCGCCGACACCGCAGACTCTGAATCCTCAACGGCTTTCACCGGTTCGACTTTTGCCGGGTCGGCCGACCGCTCGAATTCGACAAGCTTGGCCAGCACCGCTTCAAACTTGTCGTCAAACCCATCGTCATATTCCTCGTCAGAGACGTAGATCTCCGAAACGGGATCCGACTCGGGTGTTGGCAACAGAAGACAGACGGTCGAGTCATTGGCGTTGGTGAACATGGTTCTGGACCTCCGAATCCGGTTTTTCTATCGAGACGCCAGGCGGCCAAACCTCTCGGCTGCCCTCGCGATTCAATCTGGGATTGCGAAACCGCCTGGAAAATCGGCAGGGAAAATCGAAAAAACGGACCGGGACCGAGAATTCACGTCCCGTCTGACCAAGCACCCCACCGCCGCCGCTGGGGTCCCGATGCGAACCCCTTCCAACTGATAGACTCCACGGCAACCCGAGTCTCCGACCCCCTGATCAGTGCGATGCCTGAGTTCTCCATCGAATCGATCGACTTCGACTCGACGTGGGTCCTGCTGGCGATCGTGATTGCCGCGATCGTGCAGGACGACCTGACCTGCCTGGTGGTCGGCTCGGCCGTCGCAGCCGGAGAAGCCCAGCCGTTGCCGGCGGCGATCGCCTGCCTGGCCGGAATCTGGTTCGGCGACATCGCCTGGTTTGGCCTGGCACGGCTGATCGGTCAGCGAGTGCTCACGATGTGGCCGTTCCGTGTCGTCGTGTCTCCCGACAAGCTCGAGGCGGTCCGCTTGAGATTCGAACGACTCGGTCCGCGGGCCCTGTTCGCCAGCCGGTTCCTCCCGATCGCCCGCACCCCGTTGCAGGTCGCGGCCGGACTGGTGGTCCGCTCGGCAGTCCCCGGCTGCATCCTCCTGCTCCTGGCCGGGCTGATCTATGTCACGCTGTTCATTGGCACCGCCGCCACGGTCGGACAGCTCGACGTCGTTCGCGACTTCTATCAACGCTACGGAATCGTCGCGTTACTGGTCGTGCCGGTACTGATCTGGTGCGCGGTGGCCACCGTGAGAAGCCTGATGCTGAAGACACCCCGCGACCCGGACTAAGGCTCGCGACGCAGCAGGACCGGGTGACACCAAAGTCGCAGCAGATCCCACCCGGCCCCGACCACGTTGGCCAGGCTCGCAGCTCGTGGCGGTACTTCTCGCGGCAACCGTGATCCGGCATCATCCTCAGGCTCTCGGCCAACGTGTCGTCATCGGACGTCACCGCACCGGCGTCGCCCATCGCGGCCAGGTTCTTGCTGGGGTCATGCAGGTTCAGGCTCGCCAACTCGTCCCGCGACTGGGTCGACGACTGTCACCTGGCGGCGGCCGGCTGCCGCCTACCTCGATCCGATCGTCCGCGAGTTGTCCGTCGGCGAGGTTGCAGACGACTGATCCCGCCCCGACTGCCAACGCTCGTACTCCGCCTCGCAGTCCTCGGCACTGCTGAACTTCTTCCAGATCATCCGGCCACGGAATCCGTAGCCGCGGTCCGCCTCGACCCGGTGGATCACGTACTGGAAGTCCCACGCCGGACGACGTGACTCGGCCTTGACCTGGAAGCGGTACATCGCAAACCGGATCTCGTCCCGTGTGGTCACCATCCGGTCGAACATCATGATCAGCACCATTCCGTGGTCAGCCCGAGCGAAATAAAACGGCCGGGTGAACCGGGGGTACTCGTAACTCGTCACGCTCCACGGCGACTTGAGATCGTCATCTACGGGCAACCGGGCCGAATCACGACTGCGGTAGACGCCTCCGTGACGGTGCAGAAAATCCGTCTGGGGCGCCTGCACCGAGACCCACTCCTCCTCAGAGTTCGGGCCGGTGACACCCCGGAAGTGCATGTCGATGTCGGTCAACGGGTTCATATAGTTGGCCCAGAACAACACCGCGTACCCATGCCTGCCGAACAGCCCGGCATCGCCGGGCGTGCACGAGAAGCGAAAATCGATCGCGTTGGGCGGGGCCAGGCTCAACGTCATCGTACTCGCAAGTTTCCACGGACTGTCGGCCGCGCGACGAGTCCACTCGACGCTCGTCTCGTCGATCTGCCTCAGACGGTAAGGCCCATGCCGCGGGCTGAATTCATTCATCGGCCGGCGATGGCCGCTGGTGACATGCTCGAAGTTCAACGCCACGCGGAATGCCTCGTAATCCGGAGCGTCGCGGAGATTCAACAGCGAACGCACGCCGCTGAGCCGATTGGGAGAATACGAATTGTCCCAGGCGGCGACCCGCAAGTCGCCAGCCGTCATCTCCAGCACCTCGAAATCACCGCTGCCGTCGTCCTTGGGCACCTTCAACAGCGGCCGCGGACGCGGCGATGTCCGCTGGGCTCCAACACCGACCGATGAACCGGCTGTCGTGGCAGGTGGCCCGACAGTCCCATCATCCCGGCAACCACAGCCGCTTGAGCTGGCCGTCAGCCCCACCACAAGGAACGCCAGCACCCGCCCCAGAACCTGCGAGAACGACCTGATCATGGCGGCCCGCTCCGAGCCCCTGACAGGCGACGCCGCAGCGGCCCTCCCACGATCAAGACCAGGCACAGCGCCAGGGAAACCAGCGAGACGATCGACCCGCGCGAGAAACTCTCCGAGTCGTAGTACACGCTGATCGTGTGCTCACCCTTGGGACAGGGCACCGCCCGCATGAACAGGTTGGCCGGGACGACCGCCTCGGGACGTCCGTCGACAGTCGACTTCCAGTCCGGTGTCCACGTGTCACTGAAAACGACCAGTCCGGCTCGATCCAGCTTGACGCGGACGGTGACCCGATGAGCAGTCCGCTCGACAAGAGTCACACTCTCGGTGGCGTGGCTCTGGGCCACTTCGGGAACAGCACTGTCCGGACCGGGCAGGTCGACCTCGACAAACGTACCGCCCTCAAAGCCCTGTTCGATCAACGGCCGCAGCAACTCCTCCAGCGCCACCAGCAACTCCCGCTCGGAGACCGCGCCCGCCTCGAGACTCTCAAGCGATTCCACCTTCCGCCAACGATGCACGATCACCACCCGCGGCTGGGCCGATGCGTTTTCGAACAGGTCGTAGTCCACGCCCCGGTAGCTGAACACATCCTTCTTCAACGCCGGGTCACCGGCCAGATCGGCTGCGTAGCCCTGGTGAGCTCCCCGGGGACAGACATAGTACCGGACGCCCAGCAGATCGAGGAACTGCCGCTTGACCGGTCGGGGGGTGTCGGGTCCGAAGGCAAAGACGTGCTGCAGGAAGGGGGGTTGCCCGGAGATGGCAAACAGGAAGTTGCTGTACCGACGCGGGATCAGGTCCTCGGCCCCGCCGAGTGTCTCGAAGCGGTCAATCGCAAAGCGATTGAACAGCCTAGACGACTCGTCGCAGAGGCAGGCGATCCGAAAATCACCCGACCGATCGGCCAGAGTTTCGGCAACGCGGTGCGACGGCCCGGCCTTGTCCTTTACCGACGAAGACTCGAGCCACGGCGATCCCAACAGGAACAGCTCCAACGCCACCACCCCCAGCAATCCGGCCGCACCCACACCCGGCTGCTGCCTCCATCGACCCCACGCCAATGCCAATCCACCCACCAGGACCGCCCCGGCGACGACGACCACCTCATGAGACAACTCGGCGAATCGCTCGACCTGCAGATCCAACCGGGTCGCCAACTCGCCAGCTCCAACCGACTTCTGCACCAGCGTTTGCCACCAGGCAGGCGGCTCGATGAGCCCGGCCCAGCCGAGGATCCCGTAGACCAATCCCACCAGCCCCAGCCCGCTGGCGGCCGTCATCACCCAACGCCCTCCACGACGACTCGAGTCGCCCCGGACCGCGTCGCAGCCCAACGCCGCCAGCATCGCCACGGCAAATAGCAGAAACGGTCGCAGGGCCATCGGGCGCCGAAACAAGCTGAAGCCGGGCAGGTACAGGTAGCAGACCGAAAAGACCACGCCCCCCTGGCAATACGACACCAACCCCGCCGCAACCAGCGCCCACCACGCCGCCTCCAGCCGACGACGACTGAACAAGCCGCAGACCGCCAGCACCAGCCCGACCGCACCGGCGTGGAACAGGGCGTTCCAGTGCTGAGGGTCGCCCCAGTACGTTTCGCTTACCGGATCGCCAAACAGGCCCGGCACCAGGGCGCGAGGCCAGTGCGAGACCGGAACCGAGTACGACTCGGCCAGCGACAACGGCAACTCGCCTCGATGAGCCTGCTCCATGAAATCGACTACCGGCCACAGCACCGCCGCCACCAGCCCCAGTGCCAGCACCGCCGAGCCCGCCGCGACCGCGAGGCGGCTGAAATTGCTCCTGGACAACCGCTGGGACCAGTCGAGAGAAAACAGCAGCAGGTAGGCCGGGATCAACCACGCCATCACCAGCGTGAAGATCGGAAAGCCCGCCAAAAACTGCAGTGCCAACAGCACCGCCAGCCCGGCCAGACCCACGGCGGTCGGCCGCTCTGCCAGGCCATCCACTCGAGCCAGGATCCACGGCCACCAGGCGATCGCGAACACGATCATCGCCTGGCCTTCGTGTAAGTGAAACAGCCCCGTCCCGCCCCCCACAAACACCATCGCCGCCACCGCACACGCCTCGCTCGAATACCTGCGGCCGCGGCAGTACCGCCAGGTCCCGATTCCGGCCAGCAGGGTGTGGCCCACGATCAGCAGGCAAAACGCCCGCTCGGTCGAAACAAGCAGGTGGATCCAGTTGGGAGGATACAGCACTCCCTGCTGTACGCTGATCAGCAGCGGTACGCCGCAATCGGTGTAGGGGTTCCAGTGAGGTATCGTCCCCCGCCCCAGCATCTCGAACGCCACGTCGGCCAGCGGGTAGGCGAAGAGGTAAAAGTCGCCGTCCCGCTCGGCGGGTGCGACGCCGTCTGGGGCGAACAGGTAGCGGCCAAAGAGAGCCAGCCACAGACAAAAGGGGACCAGAGCCAGCAGCCAGTCGCGACGTGACATCACCGATGAAAGCTCCCGCAGATCACCCCGGTCAGCTCCGACCGCCAGAAACGACTCAATCCGCCCCCGGTGCGAAGACCCTGCAGGTCATCCCCAGCGATTCGGCCACCGCCGGGTTGGTGACCTGCCCCCCGTGAACGTTGACAGCCTCGGCCAGACCGGCGTCGGCGGCGGTGGCCATTTCGAGACCGTCGCTGACGATCCGCCGGATGTAGGGAAACGTCACGTTGCACAACGCATAGGTGCTGGTCCGGCCCACCGCCCCGGGCATGTTGGTCACGCAGTAGTGCACGATTCCCTGTTCGATATACGTCGGTTCCGAGTGCGTCGTTGGTCGAGCCGTTTCCACACAGCCTCCCTGGTCGATCGCCACGTCGATGATCACCGCGCCCGGCTTCATCCGGCCCAGGTCCTCGGCCGTGACCAACCGCGGAGCCCGTGCTCCGGCAATCAACACCCCTCCGATCACCAGGTCCGCCAACGCCAGTTGCTCGCGGATCGTGTGCCGATCACTGAACATCGTGTTGACGTTGGCCGGCATGATGTCCTCCAGGTACCGCAACCGGTCGACATTGATGTCCAGGATCGCCACGTCGGCCTGGAAGCCCGCGGCGATCTGGGCGGCGTTCTTGCCGACCACGCCGCCGCCGAGAATCACGATGTGAGCCGGCCTGACGCCGGGCACCCCGCCCAGCAGAATCCCACGCCCCTCCTGGGGCCGTTCCAGGAACTTGGCTCCCTCCTGGATGCTCATCCGGCCCGCCACCTCGCTCATCGGGGTCAGGCACGGCAGATCGCCGCCACGACCCCGCAAGGTCTCATACGCCACCGCCGTCGCACCCGACTCGACCATCCCGCGAGTCAACTCCTCGTCGGCAGCAAAATGGAAGTACGTCATCAGCAACTGGCCCGAACGCAACTGCTCGATCTCAATCGGCTGAGGCTCCTTGACCTTGATCACCACACCCGACTCGGCCCAGACCTGCTCGGACGACTCGACGATCTCGGCACCGCAGGCGAGGTACTCGTCATCGGGAATCCCGCTCCCCTGACCGGCTCGAGTTTCCACCAGGACGCGGTGCCCACTCTGAACCAGGTCCTCGACCCCCACCGGCAACATCGCCACGCGGTATTCGTCCTGCTTGATCTCCCGCGGAACGCCTACAATCATGACTGCCACTCCTCACCTTCCACTCTGCCCGTCATCAAACACCAGTTGCCGCCCCGCGACAAGGCGGCTTGATCTCTCGACATGAACCCAACACACCCTCCAGACCCCTCACCCGAAAGCCCCGGCCCGGACACCGCCGCACCCGAGTACGGCTCGGCCGAGACACTCGCTGCAGGCGAGTTGATCCGCCTGGCACTGGCCGAAGACCTCGGCGAAACAGGAGACCGGACCGCCGAGGCTCTGATAGACGAGTCGGCACAGGGACGGGTCGAGATCCGCTCACGCGACGGCGGAACCGTCTGCGGATTGCCCGTCGTGACTCAACTCTTCGAGAATCTCTCGCCGCAGGTCCAGGTCACTCGGTACGTGCGAGACGGACACCGTGTCGAGGGACCCGCCCGCCTGGCCACGCTCGAGGGACCGGTCCGCGGCCTGCTGGCCGGAGAACGCACGGCACTGAACTTCCTGGGCTACCTCTCGGGCATCGCCACCCAGACCAGGGCACACGTCGAAGCAATAGCCGGGACCGCCGCCGAAGTGCTCGATACCCGAAAGACCCTGCCCGGCTGGCGACGGCTGGCCAAGTACGCGGTCGCCTGCGGAGGAGGAACCAACCACCGCATGGGGCTCTTCGATGCGATCCTGATCAAGGACAACCACCTGGCCAGCCGCGGCAACTCGATTGATGTCGCCTCGGCCATCACCACGGCACAGGCCTGCGTTGACGTCGATGTGCCCGTGCAGGTCGAAGTCGATACGCTCGATCAATTCGCCAATGCACTCAAGGCGCTGCCCGACATGGTGCTGCTGGACAACATGACGCCCGAGCAACTGGCGCGGGCCGTGGAGATCCGCAACCAGCAGGCTCCCACCGTCCTGCTCGAAGCCTCCGGCGGCATCACGCTCGAATCACTCGCCACTGTCGCCGGGACCGGAGTCGACCGGATCAGCATCGGCGGGCTGACCCACTCTGTGACCAACTGGGACGTCGGCTTCGACTGGGTCGCCTGAGCCACCGCGCTAGGCCAGCAGCCCCGCGATCGGCTCGGCCTGGTAGACGTGATGCGGCTTGGTCTCGGCGTCGTACCAGGCTGCGGTGTGAGGGATCCCCAGCGAGTCGTAGATCGTCGCCGCCATCGACTCGGGCGTCTGCTTGGCTTCCTTGGGATGGCCGCCGATCTTGTCGCTGGCTCCGATCACCGTCCCGCCGCGGACCCCACCGCCGGCAAAGAACACGCTCTGAACCGCCCCCCAGTGATCTCGACCCGGCAACTCGTAGTGCTGAGGCAAACCGAACACCTTGGGAGTCCGCCCGAATTCACCGGCCATCACGATCAGCGTCGATTCGAGCAGGCCCCTGTCATCGAGATCCGAAATCAGCGCCGCGACCGACTGGTCCATCGGAGGCAGCAGGTTGTTCTTCAGGTTGGGGAAGGCGTTGCCGTGAGTGTCCCAGGTCTCGTTGCGACCCATGTTCACCTGCACCAGCCCCACACCGCACTCGATCAGCCGACGAGCCAACAGGCAGGAGGAGCCGTAAAGATTGCGGCCGTAGAGCGATCGGACCGGGTCGGGCTCGGTCGAGAGATCAAACGCCTTGCGGACGCCGCTGGAAGAGAGCAGCGAAATGGCACTCTCACGGTAACGGCCCAGGTCGCTGACCGAGGCGAGGCGATCGAGGTGACTTTGTTGACGCTCGACAATGCCCAACAACCGCGTACGGTCATTCAGCCGCCGCTGGGTCACACCCTCGGCCAACGCCAGGCTCGGCGGCTGGAACTCGGTGCTGCCCACGTGCTGCATCGGACGCCGCTGGTGGTCGAAGCAGTTGGGGCAGGCCCCGTACATCTGGCACTGGGGAGCCGCGTTGATCACCCACGGGTCGTGTCGCTCGCCCATCACCCCGCCGAACTGGCCAGGGATGATCCGGCCACTGTGGTGAGTCAGCATGTCGGGGATCACGGCGGCACCGGGCAACCGGCTGCGGTCCCGCAACAGGTAGCCGACCTGAGAGACGATCGAGGGATGGTCGGTGGCCTGGGGCATGTTGCCCGAAAAGCCTCGAGGAGTGTCGCTGCGGCCGGTCAACATGATGTGATGACCCAGCGAATGGCCGTTGGTCGTGTGCGACAGCGAACGGACCACGGCCCACTTGTCGCTGCAGGCGGCCAGGTGAGGCAGGTGCTCGCAAATCTGAAGGCCCGCTGTCTTGGTCGAAATCGGCTCGAACTCGCCCCGGATGTTCGCCGGAGCGTCGGGCTTCATGTCGAAACTGTCGTGCTGGCCAAGTCCACCCGAGAGAAACAGGTAGATCACCGACTTCGCCGGCGCGGTGCGATTGGCTTCCCGAGCCGCTTCGACGTCCGAGAGACTCAGGCCCATCAGGCCGATCGAACCCGCCTGCAACCACTCTCGACGAGACAGCCGCGGATGAGCAATCAGTGAAGGAGTCGTGACTTGCATGACTGTGATCCTACCAGATTCTCGAACCGAGTGACAAATCGAGTTCCCCACCCCACGGAATCCGCCGCACAGGCCTTGACCGATGACTGGGCATTTCAAGAATGGAACACACGGCAGGACCGCACTGCGGATCCCTGTTCTCCTTGTTCGGCATTCTTCGTACTGATTTGAGATGGGGCGGCAGAAAAATCATGACCGGATACACCGTCCACACCGGATCCAATGACAACTTCCGTGACGGCTGGGACGAGATCTTCAGCGACGGCAAGAAGAAACCGGCCAGGAAGAAACTGGCCAGGAAGAAAAAAACTCCCGGCAAGTCCCAGGCCCGCGGGAAGAAGTCGGGCAAGAAGAAACGCTAGTCGACGTCAACCCGCTCCAGGGACCATGACCCGTGCAGTCGTCGTTGGCGCGGTTGGAACAGGCGGTCGCCGACGGCCGGATCGACCAGGCTTCGGCCGATCGGGCCGGCCGCTGGATTGACGACCCGGCACTGGCAGAATTCTCGGATGACGTCAGAGCACTGGTCGACTCCGAGGACTTCGAGCGCCTGGTCGAGTTGTTCTGGGAGGAGATCCCGTTTGGCACCGGGGGCCGTCGCGGAGTGATGGGTCCGCTGGGGACCGCCACGATCAATGCCCGCACCATCGCCGAGAGCGCCCACGGATTGGCCTGCCACCTCAAGGAAGCCGGTCACCCCGACGGCCGCATCGCCGTCGCCCACGATACGCGACACCGCTCGAAGGAATTCGCACGGCTGACGGCCACCACACTGGCCGCTCACCAATTCGAGGTCCTGGAATTCGACGGCTACCGGGCCACACCCACGCTGTCGTTCACCATCCGACACCTCGACTGCGTCGCCGGAGTCGTGATTTCCGCGTCGCACAACCCACCCAGCGACAACGGCTTCAAGGCCTACTGGTCCCACGGCGGACAGGTGCTGCCGCCTCACGATCAGGGCATCATCGACTGCGTCGCCCGCAGCTCGGTCATACCACGGCTCGATTACCAGGAGGCCCTATCGCAGGGCCGGATTCTGAGGCTCGGGCCCGAGATCGACGGGGCCCACCAGCAGGCGGTCCTCGACGTGCGGACCACCTCCCTGGACCACCAGCACCTCGACCCCGCCCGACTCAAGGCACTCTACACGCCGCTGTGTGGTGTCGGAGCCCTCTCGGTCGTGCCGGTGCTGCGGGAAGCCGGCTTTGCCGCGATCGAGGTCTTTGCGCCCCAGGCCGAGCCCGACGCTGACTTCGCGGGAGTTCCCGACGGACTGCCCAACCCCGAACGACACGAGGTGTTCGGGCCGGCGATCGAGGCGGCTCGAGAATCCGGAGCGGTGCTGGTGATGGCCACCGATCCCGACGCCGATCGACTCGCCGTCGCAGCTCCGGACCCCGCCGGACACTGGCAGGTGATGAGCGGCAACCAGTTGGCCGCCATCCTGCTCGATCACCTGCTCCGCAACCGCACGTGGCCGCCGCAGGCCTACGTGCTGAGTACCCTGGTCACCACGCCGCTGCTCAGAATCCTCTGCCAAGCACACGAGGTCGAAGCCGTCGATGACCTGCTGGTGGGGTTCAAACACATTGCCGGGGAAATCGAGAGCCGCGGGCCCGAAGGGTTTGTGTTCGGGTGCGAGGAATCGATCGGGTACCAGGCAGGGACCTACTGCCGCGACAAGGACGCCGCGGTCGCCGCACTGCTGACCGCCGACATCGCGTTGGAACTCCAGCACAGCGGACAGACTCTCTGGCACCGACTCGACCAGATCTACGCTAACCACGGATCCGTCGACGAATTCCAGCACTCGGTCTACGCACACGGGCCCGGTGGCCGGCAACAGATCGATCAGGCGATGCACTCGCTGCGACACAACCCGCCCGAGGAACTCGGTCAGCACCGCTGGCGACTCGTCCGAGACTATCTCGCACACGAAATCCGCAGCCTGCCCGAGAACACCACCCAAGGCCCGCTGCCGAAACCTTCGAGTGACCTGCTGATCTTCGAAGCGGTTGCCCAGGACTCCCTCGAGGTCACTCTTGCTGTGCGACCCTCGGGGACCGAGCCCAAGATCAAGTTCTACGGCTTCGCCCGACAGACCACACCCGGAACCGGCGACACCCAAGCCGCCATCAAGCAGCTCGGCGAGGGACTCAACACCCTCCTCGAACACCTCATCTCCTGAAACCCACCCCGCCAGCCACCCAGCCACCCAGCCATGCCCGAGTCCTCAACACCTCCGCCGTCGAGTTTCCCGCTGTTGCCTTTGCTGCAACTGGTCCGGCTGCCGACGGTGTTCACCGCGTTGGCGGACATCCTGCTGGGCAGCCTGCTGGTCCCGCCTCCCGGAGAGGGCTCGAACAGGCCGGCCCTCCTCGGCCTGCTCCTGGCCACCTCCGCCGGACTGTACCTCTCGGGCATGGTCTTCAACGACGTCTTCGACAGGCATCTCGACCTCCAGCAGCGTCCGGGACGTCCGTTGCCGTCGGGGCGAGTGAGCCTGGGGGTGGCGGTGAGCCTGGGCGTGTTGCTGATGGCCGGTGGAGTGGCCACCGCGGCGGTCGTCTCGAACCTGGCCAGCTCGCCGGCGAGCCTCGTCGTCGCCCTGGCCCTGGCCGCGTGCGTGCTGGCCTACGACGGACTGCTGAAATCCACGCCACTGGGCCCCCCGGCGATGGGGGCCTGCCGCAGCCTGAATGTGATGCTGGGGGCCACAGCCGCTGGGTCATTCGATGCACTGGCCCAGGGACCCACGCTCGTGGTCGCCCTCGGCATGGGACTCTACATCACCGGCGTCACCTGGTTCGCGCGGAACGAGTCGGGGGCCAGCGAACGACGACAACTGACCGCCGCGGTGATGATGATCAACGTCGGCCTGGCAACACTGGTCACCTTCGCCGGCATGGCCGCCTCCGACCTCAAGCAAAACGCCTCCACGTCGGTGCTGCTGCTGATGGCACTGATCATCGTCTCGATCAATCGACGACTGATCGCAGCCATCCGAGATCCTCGACCAGAACGGGTCCAATCCGGAGTCGGACTCCTGCTGCTCTCACTGGTCATGATCGACGCCACGCTCGCACTGGCCGCATCAGGTAACACCAACGCCGCACTGCTGATCGCCTCGCTGCTGATCCCCGCCCTGGTCCTCAAACGCTGGATCCCGATGACCTGATCGTCAACACCAGGACGACCGCCGGGGGGGTGAGAGAGGGCGGGAGGTCAAATGGCAAGCAGCCCGCACCCGGGCATCGATTTGCCGGATGAGAGCTGCTTGTTGTCCGAAGTGACCCCGAGGGGATTTGAACCCCTGTTGCCGGATCGAAAGTCCGGAGTCCTGAACCTGACTAGACGACGGGGCCAAGCCGGTTTCGGGCCACACTCTAGGTACATCGCACCGAATGTCAAGCCGTCGTACCCGCAGCGAATCGCTCGCTCGATCGGGCCCCGATCACGAATTGATCACGAATTGATCACGATTGGGTCACGAATTGATCACGATTTGGTCACGAATTGACCACGCGGCGGACCCCAGCCTCAAACGCCGGCCTCAAACCTCAGGCGTCGTAACCGTCGCTGCGTCCGCGCCCGACCCCTCAGCCTGCTCGATGGCAATCGCCTCGTGCACTTCGCTGCGGTGAATCGGAACCTCCCGCGGAGCCTCGATCCCAAGGCGCACCTTGTCACCGCGGACCTCTACCACGGTGATCACGATGTGCTCGTCGATCACGATGCTCTCGTTCCGCTTTCGCGACAGAACCAGCATCTACAGGTCTCTCGTGAGGATTCGATCGGCCCGCTGATGACCGCCCCATCGGCGACCACCTGGACCCTCTCTGACCCCTGTTTCGAGACCCACACCACTTCCCGACCCGATGCGATCCCCCAATCGGGGCCGCAAGACCGATCCGAACGTAGAATGAACCTCCAACTCGAGGCACAAGACATTCTACGGAGCGGGGATGCGCCGGTCAACTACCCGACAAGCCCGCCCTCGATCGGCGCGCAGCACCAAAACCGTGAAGTTACCGGATGGTTCGCGAGCCGACCAGTCATCGGATCGAAAACCTTTCCGGAAACATCATGTCAACAACGACTTACGTCACCGGTACGTCCGCAGACAGACCTCTCGGGACCGACCCGACGGACCGATCACCAACCTGGCAAAAAATCCGCAAAAAGTCGGCCTGCAACGCCCGATGCCGCCGGCTAGAACTAAGACGTCTCGCCAGCAGGCTCGGCCGCGGGTGCTGCCGGAGCCGTCACCGAGTCCTTGAGCCCCTTCAGAGGCCGGACCTTGACGATTGTCTGGGCGGGTTTCGCTTCACCCATCTTCGACTCGCCGGTGAATGGATTCGTCCGCAGTCCGGCCGGAACAGCCGCCTTGATTCGTGTCGTGACCTTCATCAGGCCGGGCACGTTGAAGGGATTACCTGCATTGAGTTCGCTGCCGATCAGCCCCCCCATTGCTTCGATCACGTCACCAACCTGGCCCTTGGACAGGCCTGTGGATTCAGCCAAGCTCGCCAGAACCTGGGTCTTGGTCATCGCCTTACCAGCCATACGTCAGTTCCTCTCTCGTAGTCTCGACTTCCGCGCAGACCGCCAACGCAGCCCATATGGTGGCGTAGTAAACTCACGAAGCCCGAAATTGTCAACGAATTCTCGCAGTTTTTCCGTGAGTTTTACTGGGTTGGTGGCCGGGGCACCTCGTGTGGCCCTGGGTCAAACCCGCCCAATCGGACCGCAAGTTGACCTCAAAACCGTCCCCACGGCCTCCGAATCTTGCCGCGCGGACTTGCTGAGGCGGCTGCCTGCCGTCAACTTGGAGCGAGATTCGGAACGGTAACGGGAGAAACAGAATTGAGGATCGTGGCCGGACAGTACCGACGCCGGAAACTGGTCACTCCGCCCGGGAACACCACCCGCCCGATCCCCAACCTACTCAAGGAGATCCTCTTCCAGAGACTCGAGGACCTCGACCTGCTCGAGAACCGCAAGGTGGCCGACCTGTTCTCCGGAGCCGGGACGATCGGCCTGGAAGCGCTCAGTCGAGGCGCCCGCTCGGTCGTGTTCGTCGAAACCGACCGTCGTGCCATGGAGTGCCTCAAGAAAAACGTCGAGCAGATCGGAGTGACCGATGACTGCCTGTGCTGGAAGGCCGATATGCTCCGCTGCTCGTTCCGTCCCAAGAACGTCGACCACCTGCTCCCCTTTGACCTGATCTTCTGCGATCCCCCCTTCGCGATGATCCCACGACTCAAAGACCGCTCGCCGCTGTTCCGCTCCCTGCAACGGCTCGCCCGCGAAGACACCTCCAGCCACGAAGCAGTGATGCTGCTGAGAACTCCCGCTCACTCCACCTTCGACTGCCCCGAGCACTGGACCCTTCGGGACCAGTGGACGATCCAGAACATGGACGTGCATCTCTTCGCCAAGACCACCTCGACCACACCACTTGATCCAAGCGATCCAAGCGATCCAAGCGATCCAAGCGATCCAAGCGAACCCGCGGCCTCGGCACCGCAACAGCCTCCTACCCCCGAAGTGGACACAGCATGAGCGTCCTGGACCGATTTCGACTCGACGGCAAACGGATGTTCATCACCGGAGGCAGCCGGGGCCTGGGCCGCGAGATGTCGTTGGCGTGTGCCGAGGCCGGTGCCGACGTGATCCTGGTGGGCCGCGACGAGGCGAGCCTCGAAAAGACTGCCGGTGAGATTCGTCAACGAGGCCGAGAGGCCGTGACCCTCACCGCCGACGTCAGCCAACTGGACCAGTGCGAAGCCGCCTGCCAAACGGCTCTCGATGAACACGGCCCCATCGACATCCTGATCAACAACGTCGGCGGACGCCGGATCGACATTCCGACCACCGAGATGCCGCTGCAACAGTGGCTCGATATCCTCGACCTCAATCTCAACAGCACCTTCCTGTGCACCAAGCTGATCGGCGGGGCGATGGTGGCTCGAGGCAGTGGCGGCCGAGTGATCAACATCGCCTCGATCTCAGGCATGGTCGTCAACCGCGACATCGGAGGCCGCAGCTACGAGACTTCCAAAGCCGCCGTGATCCATTTCACTCGTGCCACCGCCGCCGACTGGGCCCCGCAACAGGTCACCGTCAACGCGATCTGCCCCGGTGGCTTCATGACCGAACCCAACGTCAAGTGGGCCGCCGAAAACCCCGCCATCATCTCGACCTTCAAGGACCAGGTCCCCGCCGGAGACTTCGGTCAACCCGAAGACCTCGGACCGCTGGCCGTTTACCTCGCCAGCGACGCCTCCCGATACGTCACCGGCGCCTCGATCGTCATCGATGGAGGCTACACGCTGTGGTAGGTCGTCCCGGCTGACAATCCCCCTTGGTGCCACCAGCTCACTTGGACTACGCTCCCGGCCTCCTGTAACCCCGCCTCCTGCACCCCTCCGCGCCGTCCCTGCGACAGCACCGGTTCAGTCGCCGAAGACCGATGCCACTTCACAACACCACCACACTCACCCGAAGACAGCAGGCACGCACCGCCGGAGCCCTGGTCCTGGTCATGGCCACCCTGATCTGTGGCCATTGCGGCTGCGATCACCCCGTGGCCAAGGCCCTGCACCCGGCCAACGTGGCTCACGAATTGAGACCGCATCGGCTCTGGAGAAAGAACCAGAACCGGCCCTTGAGCGAAAACGCGTACTTCTCGGTGACGCCCCCAGCCGGCCCTTCAGCCGGCGATCAACTCGGCGGCTCCAGCGGCCAGCAACTCGTCGGCGGTCGCCGTTCCGAGTGATTCGGCCGAGGCGATCGACTCCGAGTCGGCCGCCCGTTGAGCCTCGACACGCCGGGTGCCTTCCTCGTCAAGCACCACGCCGTGCAGCCACAGGCGGCCGGCGTCCTGGCCGCTGCGGACTCCGACCGGAGCATGGCAGCCGGCACGCAGTCGAGACAACATCGCCCGCTCGGCCGCCGTGGCCAGGTGAGTCGAACGATCGTCGATCGCCTCGAGCCGTCCGGCCGTCTCCGAGTCGTCCTCGCGACACTCAAGGCCCAGTGCCCCCTGCCCGACCGCCGGCAGGACCACCCGGGGATCCAGTACCGCCGTGATTCTGCCGGACAGTTCCAGCCGCACCAGCCCGGCCACTGCCAGC
>Ga0310124_10001557_pt1 | contig 15924 bp, 15 predicted proteins | sample CB11b_AW_Bot5_MG_FD_203507 | JGI IMG/M metagenome (GOLD analysis project Ga0310124, IMG submission 203507) | Marine microbial communities from Western Arctic Ocean, Canada - CB11b_AW_Bot5 | ecosystem: Environmental > Aquatic > Marine > Oceanic | place: Canada: Western Arctic Ocean | collected... | reverse complement strand
TGTAACAGTGCCGACAAGATAGATTAATGCGACGCCCAACAGGGGGCGCTGGGGACGGGCAACAGGATGTAGTGTGGAGCGCCGGGACGGTGCATCCCGGTTCATTCGAAGGCTTCGTTCTCCCAGAAGAACCGGAGCGGACGATGCCGACCCACATCAGGTGCCGATTTGAGGGCGTGGACCACGTACCGCTGGGAGGCGGCAACCGCATCGGACAGCAGTTCGCCTCGAGCCAGGAAGGCGGTGAGTGCCGCGGAAAAAGCACAACCGGCGCCGTGCGTTTCCTTGGCGGGTACCCGGTCGGACGTGAACACGTGCTCTTCCACGCCATCAACCAGAATATCGACAACCTCGTTGCCGGAAAGGTCCCCGCCCTTGGCAACGCATGCGAGGTCGAAGGTCTCGCTGATTTCTTTGGCGGCGGCGCGCAGATCCTCAACAGAGGAGATTGACCGCCCACAGAGAATCTCTGCTTCATGAAGGTTGGGAGTGACAACTCGCGCTTTCGGCAGAAGTTCATTCTTCAACGCCTCGATCGCGTCCGCCTGGAGCAGGCGCGCGCCGGAAGCGGCAACCATGACCGGATCCACGACGAGAACCGCGATTCCCTCGCGAATGTCTTCGTCTGCGACGGCCCGGATGATGTCGGCAGAGTAGAGCATGCCTGTCTTCGCCACCCGAACGGAGTAGCTGTCGCAAACCGCCTTGATCTGTTGCGCGACCATTGCAGGATCGACTGGGGAGATGCCCAGCAGCTCATCGGGATTCTGCGCGGTAACGCAAGTGATGGCAGTGGTACCAAACACGTCCAGCGAGGAGAACGTCTTGAGATCCGCCTGAATGCCGGAGCCTCCTCCGCTATCAGATCCGGCGATGGCTAATGCAACGGGTAAATTCAACATACTATCGACCTTCCTTTTCCCGGTCCTGGAATGCAGATCCGGGGAGCTTACGGAGTGCATGATAGGAGTCAAGTAGCAAACAGAAGGGGTCAGCTTCCGCGGGCCCCTTCATGTGTGGGAGGAGGAGGGTTGTGAGAGATCGGTTTAGAATGCGCTCTGAATCGCGCGCTCCATTCGCTGTTCCAGTTCGGAACCGACGACTTGCACGAGATTCAGTTGCTTCCTTGAAAATTTGCCGGCGTTGTGGATTACTGCGAAGTAGACGTCTCCGCATTCCATGACGGTGACCGCAAAATCCTCGACGAAGAGCGTCACCGGGTTCAAATCACCGATTTTGAGCTGTTCCGCATACGGAAGAACTTTCTTGAAAATCTGAGGCGCAATGATCCCGAGAACTTCCTGCTGATCGTTATTCCAGCTCGCGGCAAGTACGTGGCCTTCGGCGTGCGTGAAAATGCACCCTTCGAAGCCCGACAAGTCGCTGAAGCGGGCCGCGACTTTTTCGAGGTCCGGCATGGCATCTTCATCCCCGCAAAACAGATCGTCGATCGAGCGCTTAAGTGTATCGCGCGCCTCGGACCATGAATCCCCAGTCATCTTGAAATAGGTAGAAGGACTGACACCCGGAACTCGTGCGAGGTCCTCGACTCTCTCAAAGTTCCCGTTCAGGTCTCTGTACCGGACAATGCGTGCTGCCAGCTTGGGGCCGACCCCGTCGAGCCGGGCAGCAAGTTCATTTGCGTCGCAGGTGTTGAGATCAAGATCCCCGATCGAGGTACCGTGTACACGCGATCCGGACGTCACAGCCGGCGCCACGCTGATAGCGGGCTCGGCCGTTTGCTCCGAGACGTCCAGATCGGTGGACACAGTTGGTTCTTCCGACTCCCGCAAGTCTACGTCTTGCGCGACATCGGCCTCGGTTAGATTCTCGGCCTGGTCTTCATCCTCATCATCAACGACTTCCTCGTTGTTGCTCGGGGATGCTTCCACTTCAGGTTCGACGATCGGCTCGAAAAGAGTGACGTTCTCGTCCAATTCGAATTCAGGAATTTCAATTTCTTCCGTCGCGTCGACATCGGCCTCATCCATGTCGAACGACAGTCGATTGGACTCATCCAAATTCGGAATACTGGTCGCCTCGGATCCGGCCCCGGGAATACGAGAAAATGTATCTGCACCCCGTTGAAAGACCTCGTCGCCCGTCGGAGACGCAAGGGGAGAGGCCAAATCGATGGCAGGTTCGTCGGAAAACTCCGAAGCGCTATCGTCCCGGGGTTCCGCGGATTCTGCAATTTCATCGGCAGACGGGAAAGAGCCTCCGGAGAGATCGCTTCCCGCTGCGGGAACGTCACCGAAGGCCGACCCGCTAAAGAGATTCGGCATTTCGTCCATCCCGCCATCCCGTTCCTCGACTGTGGTGCGTTGCAAAAGCTCCTCCGGCTTCACTGCGCCGACTACCAGGTTCAAGGGAACGTCGACTTCATCCTTGCGATACTTTTCATAATCCGGAACCAGCAAATCTTCGGACATCGAAGCCAACAGACGACCAACGGTGGTGCACACTTTACCGCTTGAGAGCTGCTGGTATAGATCCGGAAACTTGACCGGTACTGCCTGCCGAGGCTGGTCTATCGCGCCCAAATCCCGAAAAACTTTTGGCACCAGCTCCGAAACTTGTGCAATGGTCAATTCTACGATGGTAAAATCTCCCTTCTCGTCTTCCCTCGATTCTTCGGAGTCGTCATTGATAATCTCCGCGATCTTGGCAAGAGCCTCGCGAATCTCATTGAGGGTTAGCGCTGCATCCGGGTCCATGCGCGGAGCTGAGTACTCAGGAATCGCGGCAAGCGTAGGCGCATCGCCATTATGATCCTCATCGTCATCATCGAACTCAGGTTCGGGAAGATCCGGTTCGAAATTTTTGGTTTGGGCGAGTTCCGCCTCTTCTATTTCCTCTGGAAGTGGTGCAGCCACATGCTCGGTATCAGGTACCGCCAGTTCCACTTTTGCCTGCCTGTCTTTAAACAAAAAATTCAGTAGTGACACGTTATGCCTCCTACGGACCACGGTGGGTCCAGCGTTATCGTCGTCTTGCTCAGTCGAGGAACCGATGAGCAAAAGGCATGCCATGCAATGCGGGACAGCTCCATGCTTCTGCCAGCAATGACCGCCCATAACACGCAATGACGCATACGCCAATGGTGAGGCTTGAACTCTAAAGCTCTATAAGGGGCGAGGGAACTCGGCGTGTCCTCCAAGGAAACCATCGGCTCTGACGATCCGGCAGTAAGAAAATTATGGAGGAGGACTGTCAGATTCGCAAATGTGAAGGGATTCGGATTTGAAGGATTGAGCCTGCGGAAACGAACGGTGGCTAGATAGGAGGAACGGATCGCGACGGCACGCTACCTGCTCCACAATGGCGATCAGGATTTAGGAAACAGTGCAGCATCGAACTTCTACTGAGGTGGGCCGTGGGATTTATTAATTTCGCACGAAGGGAAATTGCGTTCAAAGTGGTCTATTATGGACCCGCTCTTTGCGGCAAAACAACGAACCTGGAACAGATTCACACGGCGGTGAACCCGGACGCGCGTGGTGAGCTTACGATGCTTTCCACACAGCAGGACCGTACCCTGTTTTTCGATTTCCTTCCCCTGAAGTCGGATGTGATCAAGGGATTCGTCTCTAAATTTCAGCTCTACACGGTTCCGGGGCAGGCAATATATAATGAGACGCGGAAGCTAGTGCTTCGCAACGTGGACGGTGTCGTATTTGTGGCGGATTCACAATGGGACAAGATGGAAGAAAACGTTGAGAGCTTCGCCAACCTGGAAAGAAACTTGAACCTGCAGAACCTCAGCCTTGACCGGATCCCCTGCCTGCTTCAATTCAACAAGCGCGACCTTCCGAACGTGGCACCGGTGCATTACATGGATTTCCTTTTGAATCAGCGGACTACCCGAGTGCCGACGCTGGAGGCAGAGGCATTTGAGGGCTCAGGAGTTTTTGAAACTTTGAATATCATTTCGAAGCTCGTTCTGTCGAATTTCATGAAACAAAACAATCTCGCAGCATCGTCGATGCCGGACGAAGTCTGCGTGTCGGAGAGGTAGTTTACTCATGATTTTTACGATGACTCCGCAACTCAGTGCGAAGCTGGAGTACGTGCTGAAGATCGCTGTACAACGCGCAGAAGCAAAAGCAATCTATATTAGTGACCGGGGAGGAAACATTCTCGCCGTGCACACGCTAAAAGCGATTCCCATGGAGGATAACCTTAGCGCCCTTGCCGCGGGATCTTTCTTCGCCACCCAGGAATTAGCAAAAATGATCGGGGAGGGTGGATTCCAATGCGTCTTCCACCAGGGGACGAACAGCAGTATGTATATGCAAAACCTGTCGAACGACATGCTCATGCTTGTGGTATTCGGCGCTGAATCGAATCCGGGTCTGATCCGTCTATACTGTGGCCAGGCGGCGCGAAAGGTTGATGGACTTTTCGCGGCCGCGGAGGCAGAAAACACAAATCCGTCAGCCCAGTTCGGTTCCATGTTTGAAATCGATGACAGAGCACAGCCATTTACACGTTCTAGCCCCTGACGAAGGGCCGATTTTCGAGAAGATCGAGGCACCCCCGGAGGAGGGGCGAGTCCCGCTCGCCATTGACGGAAATCAGCAACAGGAATCGTCTGTGCGATACCTAATCCTTGGGGATTTAATCATTCCGTTGAATTTGGACCGCGAGATCCTTGTTGGCCGCGATAGCAATGCGTGCGACGTGGTCCTCGCCGACCCACGGGTCAGCAAGCGGCATGCGACCATTCGCTTCGCCGGCGATCGTTTCTTTATCAGGGACTTGGACAGTCTGAACGGTGTACTGGTCAACAAGGTGAAGATTTCCGGCAATCACGCGCTTGTCACTGGAGACAGCGTCTACCTGAACCCCTACAAGCTAAAGTTTGTTGGAGACAACCACCCGGCAGTTCGAAGGACGCCGCGCGGCGCCGGATCAGATCAAACCTCGGATTCGCGGGGCCGCTTCGCGGGCCAACTGAATATTCTCAGTGTTACAGACCTGATCCAGCTTCTCAACAGCACGAGGCAAAACGGGACGCTTACCTTGGCGGACAACAAGGATCGGCACGCCCAAATCGCGATTCACCAGGGCGAGATCCTGTCCGCGTCCTATTGTGGCCTCACCGGCGAAGACGCGGTTTTTCTGATCCTCACGCTAAAGGACGGGCAATTCGAGTTTGCCCGAGGAAATCCGCCGATTCCGCCTGAGCCCTTGAAGAAGGCGACGCTATCGCTCCTTCTCGATGGGTGCAGAATTCTCGATGAAACCAAGGATATCGAGGATTCGACCGGTCAGGTTTTGGTACAAGCGATTCCCGTGATCCGCACACGGGATACCGAGACGGGTTTTCGACCACAAAGCCAGGATTGCCGTAAACTGCCGGTGTAAACCCATCCTGGAGTCCCTATTTTTCTTGGGCCAAATAGAGCCGCCGGATTTGCCCACGCCAGAGGCAAAAATACCCTGGGTAAGGATTTGACAATGCACCCCTCTCCCGTCTACATTTCCGGGCGAAGAGTAAGTATTCGGGAGAAATCAAGAGATCATGGCCAAAGCACTCAAGCCCCTTATCATCGTCCTTTTTATCCTATCCATTGTTTCCGCCGTCCTGGGAGGGCTGCTATTCGAAAAGCGTGAGATTCTCAAGGACAGCGTCCGAAAGATGCTCGATGGATACATCGCGGTTGCCCGGAACATTGAGTACAAGAAGCTCAATTCCGCGAACCTCGAGAATTACGATTCGATGGATTCGGAACTCAATGGCATCAAGCAGGCCGCCAAAATCAAGCAAAATGACCTCGTGGAAACGCGGGGAAATCTGGAGAAGTCCGCAGAAGAGCTCGGCAACACCAGAGATGAACTTAAGGTGACCCGGACGGAATTACAGGAAACTGAAGACCATATCGTAGAACTCCAAACTGACCTCTCTCAGAAAAGCAACGAACTGGCCGATAAAGCGGAAGCAATTTCGGACCTCAAAGAAGAAACGTCCGGCCTTCTTGGGCAGGTTGGCGAACTGGAATCTGAACTTGTGGCCAAGGCAGGCGATTTGAGCGATTGGAAAGCGGACTACGCGAGCCTGAAGGAAGACTACGATGATTTGGTCCGCGACATGGAAAGTAGAAGCGGCGATGGCAAATCTTCCGCGCCGGTCGATATCATGGACGTTCGCGGAAAAATCCTGGTCGTCGACTCGGAATGGAATTTCGTGGTGATCGACAAGGGCCGTAATGAAGAGCTCCAACCCAACGTCGTTTTCATCGTCCACCGGGATCAGGAACCCGTTGGTAAAATCCGGGTGCGGAAAGTGCAAGACAATCTGTCGATCGCCGAAATCTCACACACTTGGGATGGTCAGTCCTTTACCGCTGGCGACGAGTATATCCCGCCACGTGCGTCTGCAACTCTCTAATCTGTGCGGTGTAGTCGCGCGAGCAAAAGCTCATGGCTAGCAACGAGAACGCACCCGAATTCCATCGCTGGCTGGGTTTCGCCGGCGGCACTGCCATTGTGCTGGGGATCCTGGGATGCGCTCATACCTCGGGCTCCACCGATGAAGACATGGGGGATTTGCCCTGGGCTACGCCGGCGACGTGGGAAGGATCTCCCTCAATTCCCGGTATTTCCGATCGTTGACGCCGGCACGGAATCCGCGCCGATTCGAATCATCGTTTCCGCGATCTGAATCGCATTGAGCGCTGCACCCTTCCAAAGATTATCACCTGCGACAAACAGCGCCAGTCCGTTTTCGAAGACATCGTCGCGGCGAATTCGGCCCACGAGAACATTTTCAATCCCCGACGCGGCCAGCGGAGTCGGATACTGGGCTTCATTTACGTCGTCAACGAGGTCGACTCCGTCCGCATTCCTGATGATTTCCCTGGCTTGCTCCACAGTCACCGGCTTCTTCAATTCCACATGCAGCGCTTCACTGTGCGCATTGAATACCGGCACCCGAACGCAAGTGCTGCTGATCCTGATGGAATCGTCCCCGAAAATCTTGTGCGTCTCCCGCTGCATCTTCTGCTCTTCGCTGGTGGCACCCGAATCATCTTTCACGCTGCCGATCTGCGCTAGCACGTTGAATGCGATGGGATGAGGATACACATCAGGCATGACGGCCTCCCCTTTAACCCAGCCACGGGATTGCGTTTCCAACTCGTCCACCGCACTGCCACCGCTGCCCGATACCGCCTGGTAGGTGCAAGCCACAACGCGGGACAACCCCGCGGCCCTGTGCAACGGGGCGAGAGCCATCAGCGCAATGATGGTGCTGCAGTTGGGGTTGGCTACGAGTCCGCGGTGGTCCCTCAGCGCATCGGCATTGATCTCCGGCACAATGAGCGGAACTCGATCGTCCATCCTGAAATCATCGCCGTTGTCGATTACCACACAGCCCCTCTTAACCGCCTCCCAGCCGAGCGTTACCGAGGCGCCCTTGGCGCCCTCGGTTCCAGCAAAAAAGGCGAAATCCATGCCCTGGAACGCTTCCGGAGTGGCCTTCCGCACCTGGTAGACTTCGCCGTCGATGCTCTCTTCCCGGTCGCTTCTGGCCAGAATAGTAAGGGACTCACAGGGAAATTTCCGGCTGCGGATTAGACGAAGCATCTCCGTCCCCACCGCACCGATTCCCACTACACAAATGTTGTATTTCTTAGTAATTTTCACGGTTCCTGCTATCAAACATGGTGACCCCAACGGGATTTGAACCCGTGTTACCAGGATGAAAACCTGGTGTCCTAGACCTGGCTAGACGATGGGGCCGAGAGTAAAAAACCAGCGTAGCATAATCGGAATTCGAACTGGGCGGCAACTCGAAAATTCGCTACCCGCCGAAAATTATGCGGCAATTCGCACAAATACCCGGGATGAGGCGCATGGCTGAAAACCATCCCGCTGAACGTGTTCCATCGACTTTGTTGTCGGCCGACTGGCTAAGGAAGTACGTGGTCGCCACCGACGCTACAGGTCGGATCTGCCGCTACGGTGGATATACCGAGTATGTTCCATCCGCGGGACATTGAGGCGTGGATTTCAGGTAAATCCCAATGTTCGTCATCGTTACTGTGTCGGTATCCAGTTTTTTGTTTTCGATGGCCCATTGATCCGTTCCACCGTTGATCTGTCGTAAGTTATTTACACAAGTACTGGATTGGGAGAAATTTTGAGCACGCACACAAGACGGGATCGACATTGTAGCCAGCAAGACCACAATCATGATTTCCATCAGGGTAAATCCAGCCTCACTCAGTTTTTTTCAGTTAACATTCGTTTCACGACTTTACACCTTCGGGTTCGTTACGTATCGCAACATGCTCTCACGTCTCCATCGTCAGGCATGCCCTTCAATCCAAACCAAGGATTTATTATGCCGCATACATTCCGTTAAATTTTATTGCTATTCATTCCGTGGAAGTGAAAACGGCGGGAAAACAGAGGGTTATGGCGAAAATCTACGGGCATTCCATGAAATCTACTATCCTGTTGGGACTAGTGTGAGATTTACCATTTCGGGTCCTGCGACATTGAAAGGCAGCCAAATGTTCGAGGTGAACACTCAATGATCCGGGTCGCGCTGGGAATTGTGACGGTGCTCGTGCTGGTGGGCGTATCGAGACTGACTTGGGACGGTTCGCCGGTTTTGGACGATAACGACCAAATCGCTTTTCTTGCGGCGCAAGGGGACGATCCAACCATCTTCGGGCCGGATTGCTATGGGCTGTTTCGCCCGGCGAAAAATCTCATTTTCGCGGTGGCCAACGATCCAGAGCCCGTGTCGGGAGGCGTTCGCGGAGCGTGGGTCCGGATGGCGTCATTGCTGGGACTCCTGCTGGCACTGCCTGCGGCTGCCACGTTGGGCGGGCGGTTGTTTGGGGATTCCAAGTGGGGTTTGTGCGTAATGGCGGTGTGGGCGTTGGCCCCAACACAGGTTTCGACGCTGGCATTCATGAGTTGTTCGAACATCGCCTGGTGTGGCGCATTGGCATTCTGGGCTTGGGTTTTGCATGAATTGGGCGCTTCGAAGCCGGTCGGAATGGGCATCGTTCTGCGCTTGATGAGCGGCACGCTGCTTTTCGGGGCGCTGCTTTGCTACGAAGCGGCGATTGCACTTCCGCTGGTTCTGGTAGTATGGGATCTAAGTCGTGGCCGGGTCCGGATTTGGAGCGAGACGGCCGGAAAACTAGACCTGGCGGGGCTGTTCCGCCGGAGTGCGAGGTGGATTCCGGTGGGCTTGGCATCCGTTGCGTTCCTGGTGTTTCGGAATTTGCTAGGCATGGATCTGTCCGTCGGAAACCAGTGTTTCGGCCCCATGTCAGACGGTGTGGTAACGGCCAGTTCCGGATGGTTTCTTCTCCACCATCTCTGGTTGTGGTTGTGGCCGTTCGGAGGGCAGTTCCTAATGGGCTCTTACGCAATGGAGTCGGCGACTCTGTTCTGGGGACGGGTAGTATTATCGTGGGGCTGCCTGGGAATTCTCAGCTGGGGCGCATGGCGTCTTCGGAAGGAAGCGCCGGCAGTCGGAATCGGGCTACTTGTGTACCTGGCTTGGTTCTTCCCAGTTTCAAACCTGGTGCCGCTACGTAACGGACCATACGCTGACTATTACCTGGTACTCCCTTCCATCGGCCTGGCAATGGCGTTCGTGGGTGTGCTGCAGGCGGTGAGCGTTCGGTTATCCAGGCCATGGCGCGGGTCGGTACTGGCAGGGCTGGCGGGCCTGCGCGTGGCGGTCATGGTAACAATGATACCATGGGCACTGGCGTGGGGCGACGAGTTGCGGTTGTTCCTTAAAAGTGCGGAGTCCCGTCCGGGAGACCCTGCCATTGAGGCACACCTCGCGCGCCTGGCGTTGGGAGTCGGCGCGCTGGATGAGGCAAGCGAACGGGCAAACCGCGCCGCCGAGCGGGCTCCGTGGTTCAGACAGGCTCAATTTGTGCGGATGTCCGTGGCATATCAGCGCGGCGATGCGAAAGCGGCGATGACCGCGGTAGATGTAGTACGGGCATCAGACCCGGCTCATCCTTACCCGTGGCTGATTGAAGGGTACGTGGCGATGGATTTGCTGGACGACTCCGCGCGCGCGAAGGCTGCGTTGGAGGAAGCACTGCGAAGAAGGTGGACGGAAAATTCTCGCGGGGCCGGGGAACGGCTTGCGAATCTCGCGCTTGCCGAGTCGAATCGGACAGCCGCAGCGGCAGTCATTGAGCGGATGCGGGAGTTAGATCCAGAGCCCTGCTACTGGAACGAGTGGCTCGACCGATGAGGCGCAAGAACTCCCCACATATTCAGAAAAACAAAAAGGCGGTCCCACCAAAGTGGAACCGCCTTTCCATATTCCATTCGTGATCCGATTACGGAAGGACGTGATTGGCAACGTTGCAGGTAGGATTCGCTGCAACCGTCGTGGTCGTGTATGTACCATCGGCCGGGCAAGAGGGCGTGGCCTTCAAGTAAGGCGCATAATCTGGGGGGACAACCGCGTCCGTATCAATCTTATTGTTCTCGATCGCCCACTGATCAACTCCACCGCTGATTTGACGGAGATTGTTAATGCAGGTGTTCGTCTGCGACGTGGTGCGTGCTCGGATGAAAGACGGGACGGCAATCGCCGCCAGGAGACCGATAATGGCCACCACGATCATGATTTCTACGAGGGTAAAACCACTCTTCTTGTTTTTCCGCATTGTTGTACTCCTTAGTTTCTCTTTAGTTGTTTTCTTTTATGTAGTTATTGGGTGTTGCTGTGCTTCACCCGTGCTTGGTTACGGGAGATGTATTAAGCACAGTGCATGCCAAGAATTTGGCGAAACTTTCATCGCATTCGCATTTCTGGTTATATTGGGCATCCGCTTTGGTTTATTAGATTTTACTGAATATTCTTCGCATTTTCCGGCCCAACCAACAGAGACAATCTCTCAGCGAAGAGAATCATATCAAACATGCAAACCGAAGCCATGTGTTGCGGCTTGCTTTCACAAAGTGGGGTCGTTCATCCCGGCCTGACGAAACGATTCAGAAAATCGGAATTGTGGATTCGCAAAAAAAGAGGTCCCCGCTCACGCGGGAACCCCGGAGTCTAAATCCACCGATTCGATAGCTGGTGACCTGGCTAGTCGCTCGGATCGGGCAATTTTCGGTAGAGTGTCGCCAGGCTGATTTTCAGAGACTTCGCGGCAGCTTCTTTGTCCCCGTCCATCATCTCAAGCACCATTTCCAGGTACTCCTTTTCCTTCTGGCGGAGGAATGCCTTAAGCGACTTTCCGCGGTACTCGTCATTCACGGTTCCGGCAACATCTCCAGCAAGATCTTCCTCACCGATCGATTCGACGATCCGCGCCGGAAGCTCGGCCCTTGTAATTCTCCCATCACGTCCAAAGGTCATGGCATGACGTATGGCGTTCTCCAATTCGCGGACATTCCCGGGCCAGGCGTATCGCTCAAGGACCAACTGGGATTCCGCGTCCATCTCCGGGGGAGTTCCGTTCTCTCCTACGGTGGACCGGATTATGTGGTACGCCAGTGGAAGAATGTCCTCCCGGCGCTCCCGCAGAGGGCTGATCGTGATCGGAATCACACTTAATCGATAAAACAAGTCCTCTCTGAACTCATTGTTTTTGATCTTCTCTTCCAAGTCGTCGTTTGTCGCAGCGAGAACCCGAACGTCCACGCTGGTAGTCTGGATTCCGCCCACCGGCCTGATTTCCCTCTCCTGAAGCACCCGAAGAAGCTTCCCCTGTAGCGAAAGAGGCATCGATCCAACTTCATCCAGAAAAATAGTTCCTCCATTTGCGGCTTCAAACAGACCTTCCTTGTTGCTGGTTGCGCCCGTAAACGCGCCCTTAACGTGGCCGAACAGCTCGGATTCGAGCAGGGGCTCAGGCATCGCTGCGCAATTTATGGGCACAAAGGTCTTGGTTTTTCGGAGGCTATAAGAATGGATGGCCTTGGCCACCAACTCCTTGCCGGTTCCGCTTTCGCCGAGAATAAGAACCGTCGTGTCCGTAGGCGCGACCCTCTCGATCATTTCGCAGACCGATCGCATCGCCGGACTATCCGCAACGATGTTTTCGAATTGGTATCGTGATTCCAACTGCTGCTTTAACGACACGTTTTCGGCAACAATATTGATATACTCCAAAGCGCGCTTCACCGTGATCAGAAGCTCATCCACCTTGAAAGGCTTGGTCACGTAATCGAACGCGCCTTCCTTCATTGCTTCTACGGCCGTCTCAACGGAGCCGTAGGCCGTGAGCATGATCACGACTGCGCCGGCACGTTCTCTTCGGGACTGTTTCAACAGTTGCATCCCGTCAACAGGACTCATTCGGATGTCAGTGATCATTAGATCATAGACCTCCTTACGAATCATCTCCTGCGCAATATCTCCTCCGCGGCTTGTTATGACGTCATGCCCTTCTGCCTTAAGAAGAGTTGTCAGGACGCTTAGAATGTTAGGCTCATCATCAACCAATAGGATCCGAGACATGGTAACACCGACCTCTTGTTTTCGCGTTTGTGAGTTTTTCCCAAAACCAGTTCTTAGAACTGATTTCGAAGACGCCTATACCGTGCCTACTTGTACCAAATAGTTCTCAGTTTTTCAAAATTTAAAGATTTCCGAGCTTTTTTGGTAAAACTGATGAATCAGTTCGTCAAATGTGCCGAATAAATTCCCCGTCTTGAGAATATTTTCCAGTTCCTGACAACCATTTGAAAAATGACGGGCCGGCAAGCGAATATCGCTTGCCGGCCCGTACGTCCTGGTTTCGTCCCTCGGTTAGAACTGCACCAATTCGTGCATCTTGAAGATCGGCATGAACATGCAGAGCACAATTCCGCCAATTACGATTCCGAGGAATACGATGAGAAGAGGCTCAATAAGAGATGTCAGCCCCGACAAAGTGGCGTCCACTTCATCCTCATAGAATTCCGCGATTTTTGACAACATTTCATCAACTTTACCCGATTTTTCACCGGCGGATAGCATCTGAACCAACATGACGGAGAAATTTTTGTCATTCGCGAGTGCGACCGATAGCGGTTCCCCGCTCTCGACCACAACCTGGGCACCTTTGACCGTGGAACCAAGCACGCGATTGCCTGTGGCGACAGCCGTAATTTCGAGCGCCTCGAGAATTGGGACCCCACTGCGAGTCATCTGGGCAAAGGTGGAAGCAAATCGGCTCAACGCAACCTTTCGAAGCAATTCGCCGAAAATCGGCAACTTAAGAACGAGCGAATCGAAGAAGTACGCCCCCCGCTCGGTCTTTTTGAATTGTACGGTCGAGATCACCGCAGCGACAAGGGCGCCAAACACAAAAAGCGCGTATTTACGAACGAAATCACTGACATCCACAAGGACCTGTGTGGGTCCCGGGAGTGCCGCATCGAAGTCTTCATAGATGCCCGCGAACGCGGGGACAATCCAGATGATCATGGATGAGGTAAGCAGGAATGCGACAATGGTCACGATTGCCGGATACATCATCGCCGAGATGACTTTCCGCCGCAACTTTGCCTGGGCCTCAAGATAGTACGCAAGCCGCTCGGTCGTATCGGCCAGCAGACCACCTGATTCTCCAGCCTGAAGCATGCTTACATACAGTTCCTGGAAAATGTCCGGATAGTTTTTCATCGCTTCCGTCAGCGATTCGCCGCCTTCGATCTGGGTCCGGACACCGGCAACCACGGATTCGAAGACCTTGTTCTCAGTTTGCCCTTCCAATGCTTCGAGGGTCTGCACGATCGGCATACCCGACGAAATCATGGCGGCCATTTGCCGTGTGAATGCCGGCAATTCCTTGAGCCGAATCTTTTTCGCACCGGGGGTCTTGTAGCGCTTCTCGGACGCACGCGAGTTACCCGCGACGGACCGGGAACCACTGTATTCCATAGAGGTGGATGCCATACTATTACTCCGTCGTGTTTTAAAAACTACTTACGCCTTGTTCGTCACTCTCAAGATCTCTTCCAGGCTGGTCTGGCCATCACGAACTCGTTCCATTCCCACGTCGCGCAGAGTTTTCATACCCGTGGATTGGGCCTGTTTTATAATTTCCTTCGAATTCGTCTCCTTGCCGATAAGCTCTCTCATCTCGTCGTCGACGACCAGGATCTCCATCATCGCTCCGCGGCCGCGGTACCCGACGCCATTGCACTTGGGACACCCCACGGCTTCGTAGGTCACAACGCCATCGAAGAGATTCAGATCGATGTTATTGAGGCGCAGTGTTTCCTTATCTATTTCGCGCTCCCACCGACAGGCTGGACAGAGTTTTCGGTAAAGCCTTTGTGCTTGCGTCATGATAACCGAGGATGCGAGCAGGAACGGTTCGACGCCCATATTTGCGAGACGGCTGATGGCGCCGGCCGCATCATTCGTGTGCAGAGTGCTAAGGACCAGGTGACCCGTAAGCGCAGCCTTTACCGCGATGCCGGCGGTCTCTTGGTCCCGAATTTCTCCGACCATGACGATGTCAGGGTCCTGCCGAAGAACGGATCTCAAGGCGGACGAAAATGTCAGCCCTACACCCGCGTTGATCTGAACCTGGTTGATTCCAGGCAATTGGTACTCCACAGGATCCTCGGTGGTGACGATGTTTACACCCGCCTTGTTCAACTCCTGAAGGCCTGAGTATAGCGTGGTCGTTTTCCCGCTCCCTGTCGGACCCGTCACTAGAATCATCCCATAGGGCTGATGCAATGCGGTTTCGAAGCCCTCGAATGCTTTCTGATCCAACCCCAATGCGGACAGGTTGGGAGCCAGAGAGGACTTGTCGAGAATACGCATAACAATTTTCTCGCCGTGAACGGTTGGCAGCAGACTGACGCGAATGTCCACTTCCTTGTTCAGCGCACGGATCTTGAAACGGCCGTCCTGGGGAAGCCGCCGCTCGGCAATGTCCAGGTTCGACATGATCTTCAACCGGGAAATGATCGCAGACTGGAGTGCCTTGGGCGGGCTGGAGCACTCGTACAACATGCCGTCCACCCGATAGCGAAGGCGAATCGATTTGTCCATCGGCTCGATATGAATATCACTCGCGGAGCGACGCAATGCTTCTACCAGAACAGAGTTTACAATGCGGATCACCGGTGCGTCCTCGGCACTCTCCAGCATCTCGTCCAAGCTGACGTCCTCGACCTCTTCCACCCCTACCTCTAGATCGTCCTCCTCCGAAACATCGCGAAGAATGTCTTCGAGTCCGGCTGCCGATTCGCTGCTGAACTTCCCGACGATCTCCCGAATGTGGCTCTCCGGCGCGATGAGAGTAGTGATCTCAAGCCCGGTTCTCGCCTGGACCTGGTCCAACCCAACGACATCGAAAGGATCTGCCATCGCCACCGTCAACAACTTTCCGGTTTTGGCGATCGGAACCAACTGATGACGCGTTATGATTTCCTTGGGAATCAAATCCATCAATTGATTGGATGGATTGAACTTACTCAGTGCAATAGGGGGAATGCTCAGGTATTCGGATAAGGCGAGGGCCATCTCGACTTCTGAAATGATGTCGCTTTCGACCAGAAATCGTTCCAGCTTCGCGCCGGTGTTGCGGGCCTCCCTCTTTGCGGATTCAATTTCTGTCGCGCTCAGAACCTTGCGTTTTAATAGAAGGTCAAGAATGCTTGAAGATTCACTCGATGTACTCATTGCGATTGCGCCCTCCGGGGGTCGTTTATTTCGGGACGCTCTTGGAAAAGCAGTTTCAGTGCCACCGATATTGTGCTCAGGTTAAAATCAACCCTTTGAGATTGGTGCCCGAACGTGGCATGAGAGTTGCGTCCGCCCTCATCTTACGAAGTATTCGGTCGGCACTACGCCGCGCGAGACAGCAAACAGGGAGAACTAATTGTGGACAGGCCTAAGCAATTTGGGAAATCGCCGGAATCCGAAGTATGGAACGCAATAGCGGCGTTTGAGGAAATCCTCGCCGCGAT
>Ga0310124_10001556_pt1 | contig 15934 bp, 9 predicted proteins | sample CB11b_AW_Bot5_MG_FD_203507 | JGI IMG/M metagenome (GOLD analysis project Ga0310124, IMG submission 203507) | Marine microbial communities from Western Arctic Ocean, Canada - CB11b_AW_Bot5 | ecosystem: Environmental > Aquatic > Marine > Oceanic | place: Canada: Western Arctic Ocean | collected... | reverse complement strand
ACCTCTACCATGTGCAGCCAGGCATCCACCTCCATGTCGGCCACGTCCAACCCGCCTACTGTGATGCCGGCGTTGTTGATCAGAATGTCGATTCCGTCCAACTCATCATCGACACGCTGGACCAACTCTTGTGCAGCTTGCGGTCGCGTCACATCCGCACCATAGGCTACAGCTCTCACCCCCAGACCTTGCAAGCGCTGGGCGAGCTCCTCTGCCGCCGCCTTGTTCTGGTGATAGTGAACTGCCACCGACACGCCGGTTGCTGCCAGAGTCTCGCAGATCGCCTCACCGATACCACCGGTGGCACCGGTGACCAATGCCGTTTTTTGTTTGTGTTCCATAGTCGGTAATGAACCGCTGTACTCAGACCCGCGCAACGCTGTGTTGAAACGCCCCGTTGGCCGTTGCCCGGGCCTCGTCTATACTCCTTGCGTCTCTCACCTGGGAAACCAATGACGAACTCCGGCAATGGACGTGGCGCCGTCCTCGCATGGTCTCTTTACGACTTCGGCAACAGCGCCTTTACGACGCTCGTCGTCACCTTCGTGTATTCTTCCTGGTTCACCCACTCGCTGGCCCCCGACGTCCTCTCCGGCACAGCCATGTGGTCTCGGGGGGTCGCTCTTACGGCGATCATCGTCGCCCTGCTCTCTCCGGTTCTTGGCGCGCTCGCGGATCGGCACGCCTGCCGCAAGATGCTGCTGGCGGCAACCACCATTCTCTGCGTCGTCAGCACAGCCGCCCTCTATCTGCCTACGGCGGGTCAGATCGGTGCGGCACTCATTCTTTTCGTGCTCGCCAACATCGGCTTTGAGCTGGGGACGGTCTTCTACAACGCCTTTCTGCCCGGGATCACCACGCCGGATCGAATCGGTCGGGTCTCCGGCTATGGCTGGGCCCTTGGGTATGTCGGAGGACTGCTGTGCATGGGTGTCGCCATGGTTGGCTTCGTCGACAACGACACGCCGTGGTTCGGCTTTTCTACGGAAGAGGGACAGAACATCCGCGCCACCAATCTGCTCGTCGCCGCCTGGTTTGCACTCTTCAGTCTGCCCCTCTTTCTACGACTGCGTGAGCCCAACTCGGTAGCTGGCGTCGACCAGGGCGGCTCCCTGGGACAGTTGTGGAAAACCTTGACGCGCATTCGAGAATTCCCGCAGATCTCGCGATTTCTGCTCGCCCGTCTGTTGTATAATGACGGCCTCGTCACCGTCTTCGCCTTCGCTGGTATCTACGCGATGGGCACACACGGCTTTACCTTCCGTGACCTGATGTGGTTTGGCGTCTGTACCAACATCACAGCTGGCATTGGCGCCTTTTTCGGGGGCTTTCTCGATGACTGGCTCGGAGGCAAGCGTGCCGTCCTGCTCTGTCTTGCAGGCCTGGTTGCAGCATCGGTGGTCGCCGTATCGACGCAAGACAGTAGCGTCTTCTGGGGCGCCTCGATGTGCATTTCAGCGTTCGCCGGTCCGGCGCAGGCGGCAAGCCGCTCGCTGCTGGGTCGTTTCGTGCCACCTCAGATGGAGAATGAGTTCTTCGGATTCTACGCCTTCAGTGGCAAGGCAACCGCCTTTGCAGGGCCATTTCTTCTGGGTGTACTGACAGAAGCCTTTGCCTCGCAACGCGCCGGCATTTCGATCGTCATCCTCTTCCTCGTCAGCGGCGGTTTTTTGTTGACTCGCGTCGACGAGGCTGCCGGAATCCGTCAGGCGGTGGAGGCAGAGCGAGCGGACTGACCTAGAACGTTGACGATGAAACCGCCTTGCTGATCATCAGCGTCGCCGCGCAGAACATGCCCACCAGCGAGATCCCCACGCCAAAGCCCACAGCCAGGACCATGGCCACCTGACGCCAGTGTTTCTTGCCGAACTTCGGCCAGAAGTAGTAGCGAGCGAGCAGGGCACCGATGACCTCGGTGAACATGGCGAAGAATGTCGCCGCACCAGCAGAGGCGACGGCTCGAATGTACCCCCAGATGAAAAACATCGGCATACCGAAGAAGCCGAGAAACGAATAGAGACCAAGGCCAAAGACCAGGCCGAACACAAGAATCGGCCACTTCTCGCCGTCCAGCGGATGCCGTATATCCTCATCGATGGCTCCGTCGCCGTCGTCGTCCCTCTGATTGAGGACCTCTTCATCGGCGAGACCGTCGAAGTCATTGTCCTTGCCATCCCCCGCCGACCTGGGATCCTGCCAGTAGATCTGGAAGAACATCGGCATTTCCGTCGAACTCTGGAAGAAGTCCCCCCGGAACTTCGGATCCGTATCCAGTTCGATCATGTACGCAACAGTGCTATCCGCCCACTCGGCTGGCAAACGCACGCGAAACATCGTCTCGGGTTCGTCTACGACCGCAGCCAGTTGCGGCGTTGCCGGTGTCGCCACGGGTAAGGAGTCGTCAACATCGCGCGAGATTCTCGACTCCAGGATTTCCGGCGGCCCTCGTTCGCCTCCGGCACCCGAAAAGTCCGTGGTGAACCATGAGGTTTCTGACCAGTGACCGTAGATTCGTTTGTCCGGATTCTTGATGTCGACGTCTTTGGAAACCCTCACACGCCAGTAATACAACGACTTGTCGTGCAGATTTGACGGACTCCAAGCAACCTCACCAGGCGGCACAATGCTGCCCTGCACTTCTTCCCCCGCCTCATAGAATACGCTGTACTGCGTCGCCGAATACCTCACCGCCTCGGCAAAAGCACGGGCAGGCCAGAACGTCTGCACATACGGGTAGGCTTGCGATGGGATGGGTGCCAGCTTCCACAGGAAGCTCCAGTACATCAGGCTGGCACCCAGAACGATGGGTACCATGACGATTTCTGCCTTGAGCAGACTGGTAAAGCGCATCCCCGTTAGCTCGATGATACGGAAAGTCTCGGCGCCACCACCGAAATCCGCTCCGGCGAGTGGTACAAACCAGATTTCGACGCCGCGGTATCCGGTGAGGAACACCGTCGCTTCGTGCAGGTGGGGGATCTGAATATTCTGCCCGATCAAGCCATCGAGACGGGCCGAGACGAAGGACATAAGCGGTGCGTAGACAAAGGCGATCAACAGGATGACGACGAGCATCCCTGTCGTGACCAGTGTCGGAAACAGCGTCTTCGCCAACAGGATCGGATAGGCAGCACCCAGAAAAAACAGCGTCACACATACCCAGAGTCGGAAGTCTCCCCGGTTTAGATGCTCCATGCAGTAACCGCGGACCTGGGACTGTTTGTCGCATTCGGGGTGACGGCAGGTGTCGTGGTCGTGACCGTGTTCGTCGGCATAGGCGCTGTCGATTGCCTTCTCACGTCCGGCACGAATCACCTGAGTAACGGAAATGATGGCTACCGCCAGTGTCACACCCATGCCAAAGGGCTGCCAGAAATCGACGCCGGCGGTGATCTGCGTCTGGATGGCCCCCATGCCCGGAACCCAGTGCGGCATGTAGCCGTAGCGGTGCAGCATCGGCGACAACACGATAAAAGAGACCACGCCGGCAAAGGAGCCCATGACGCTCCAGAATGGGAGCAGTAGTCCGGCGAAGATCGGCGACAGACTGAAAGTGATGGCAATGGGCGTCGCCCCGAGAAACCGGCCAAGGACCGGCGTCAGGTCGGCGAAGGGAATCGGCAGAATCGTCACCTTTTTGCCGGCAAATGTCTCCGTCAGCGTTGGGATGGCGACGTAGATAAAGCCGAAGATCAGACCGATTGCACCCCCCACCGTAAAGGCCGGCCACTTCCACGAAAGTTCCTCGGAACCACTTTCCTCGGCGAGTGCCATGGCCCCGAGTGCCGCCTGCGGCGCCGTCGGGAATGGCAACTTCTCACGATCGGACACCAGTCGAAACAGCACGTAGCCTGAGGTGAACCAGGTGACGCGACTGATGATGATGCCGATAACGAGCAACGCGATCGGCAACAGCCAGTCCTCGTGGAAGAACGTGCGCTGGATGATCGCCTCGGAATCCGGATGAGGCGAAAACCATCCGTATCCATGCCATTTGAGGCTGACAAGTTTGTCCGTCAGCCCGAACTGCGACGCCTCTGGCGAACTGACGAAGTATTGCCGCCAGATCAACTGCAGGAAGGTCTGCGTCTCCGCTCGTACGATCAGCTGGGAGGCGACATACGTAAGTAGAAAGATCTCCTGCCGCCTCAGCGAGGTGAAGGATCGTTTGGCGATCTCCAGGAACAAGATCACCGTCACCCACTGCGCCGCCTCACCAATGCCAATCCCGGTAACAAGCGACAGATACATCTGCCCCGGGGTCATGATAAAGGCAATAAACAGAACCCCGATCAGCGTCTTGCGCGTAAAACCAGACTCAAACCGATCCGGTGCCTCGAGCAGATCCCGATACTCATTGATCTCCTCGTACTGGCGGTCTTTCCTCGCCTGCCTGTTGGATTCGCGCGCCACTATTGGACCTTAACCATCGGATGAATCAACCAAATGGAGTTTCGCACAGCGAGCAGCTTTCATCCCGCAGCCTCGTCAGCGTCCAACTCGAGATCACTTGCCAGATGCGCCACCTCACGGCAGTGCTCGACATGTTCCCCCTGGATCTCGCTCTTCAAAGTCTGCCACACCAGAAACTGCTTCCTCAAATCGAGCATGAAACCCAGATTCAGCCGTCGCCAGAATGCGACGGGACCACTGATTCGCTCGATGTATAGATGAATCTCGAGAATCCGCGGATTCTCCGTCGGCGTTGTCGTGAACTGCAGATACTGGCTGACACCCATATCAAAAGGCGCCAACCACAACAACAGCTGTACAGCGTAGGTACGCCCCGTCGGGGTCTCATCGATGACGATCCGCGTGCGCTCGGTGTACATCTTGCCGACAGACTCGTGTCCATAGGAGCTGAAATATATCTGGAGAAACCCACACAGCGACTCCACGGCGTTGATATTCACCGTGAACGGAAAGGGAAAGCGCCACACATCCCCATCCGGTTCGGGAAGCTGCCAACGGCGCACGACGTCGGGCACAGCCATCTGCGACGCCATTCGTGCCGGGTAGAGACTGGATACCAGCACGACGACGATGACGAGCAACGCCGAACCGATGGCTGCTGTGGAGGAGTAGTTCAGCGACACCCCACCGAGCAGATCGAGGGCGAGCATCACCTTGGCCCCCACCTGTCCAAGGATGTAACCGATGACGACACCGAGTACACCGTAGACGCACGACTCGGCGATGAACAGAAACGAGATGTGCACGGGCGCCAGACCGACGGAGGAATAGACGCCGATTTCTCGGAAACGCTCATAGACGGCGCCCATCATCGTGTTGAGCACGATCAGTGCGGCAATCAGCATGGGAATGACAAGCGCCCCAAGACCCTCGAGGGTTGTGGCGCCAATGCTGCTGTAGGAATAGGTCCGCATCACACCATCATCATCCGGCATGCCAACGAAGAGACGGAACCCTGATCGGGCCAGATAACTCTCGACGAGTTCTCGACCCTTGACCCCTTCGTCGAAACGCACGGCGACGGAGCGCAATTTGGCTCCCATGCTTTCCAGACGATGGTAAGGCACGATGGCCAGCCGGCTTGCCGGCACATGTTCGTACGTGATCTCGATGTCCTCTTCGAAGAAGACATCATTCATCAGAAACATCTGATCCATGCCCGGCATGTTGAACTGGACAAACTGCTCCTTTGCCGGCGTCATGGGTTCGTTGTTCAAGTCCGGACTGTTGTCAAACTTCCGACCATCGAAAATGCCTATGACGCGCCAGGAGTCGCCGAAGATGCGCACGCGGGGACCCTCTCCCCTGGCCACGGCATCGACGGAGACATCGAGTTGCTCGGCGAGCAGATCAGAAAGGATCACACTTTCTTCATTGCGACTGTCGAACCAACGCCCCGCGATCAGCGTCTGATCGATCCCCGTCACCTCCGGCTCGAGTGGGGACAACCCAAGCACGCCAAGGGCATCAGCTTCCTTGCCCTCGAAGCGCATGGGGATATACCCCTCATCCTCGAATCCCATCGTCAACCACGTTCGTGGTGACAGCGTCCCCGACTCGGCGAAGTGTGACTTGAGATAGTCGTAGTGCATCGGCTCCCAGGACCACCAGTTGATGTCGTGGAACAGGATGCCACTATACGGGGGCTTCCAGTCCTTCTCGAAACCGATGAATTGAATGCTGGGCCGGAAGGAGGTGAAGGACAGCACCGTGAAGGTCAAGATCGTGATCGTCGCCAGTGTCAGGCCTGTGCGAGTCATCCGTCGGCGCATGTTGGAGATACCGAGCATGAAGGCGACGTAGGCGGTTCCTGATCGACTGAGATCACCGGTGGCCGTGCCCGACGCCCTCTGCCGCAAGTCGGTCATGAAGACGTTGAAGCGACCGATTACCAGAGAGATGACGAAGAGCGCCATGATCATCACCATCAGCGCGACCAAGACGATGACGGGATGCGCCAGTTCGAAAGCGGGGTGCACCTGGGACAGAATCACCCAGATGACAAGCATGATTCCCCCAAACCAGGCCAGTTGTTTGTGTATCTCCGGAGAGGCGAACAGGAGGCGTTCAGCAAAAAACGAAGCCGGTACCAGCAGGGCGACAAAAAAGACGAGGCCCGTGATGACATCGTTCTGGGTACCGCGGACATCGGGATAGGCACGATACTCGAGTCCGAGAGCTTCGCGAATGTATTTGGCGTATTTGCCCCATTCGAAATTCTTCATCGCCGCCTCGGCCTTCTGCAGGGCCTCCCAGGAACGGCCGTGCAGCGCATCGAGACGGGGATTTTCGATGGCGAAACCGCGCATGCGCTCGATGCGGGCGTCGTCGAGACGCCACATGTCTTTCATCGACTGCAGACTCGCAAATGGAATCATCCGCGCCAGGCGCATGTCGAAACCTTGACCCTGGGCCGTTAGTTCGTCGGTCGCTCCTTCGTTGTTCAGCAGTACCACCGAATCGTCGATGAGTCGCAGTGAGTCACCGGGAACGCCATAGAGGATCATCATCTGCTCATCAAAGTCGCCCATGACAAAACCGAATTGGCGCGGCTCGGCACCACGCTTGTCGAGGACCTTCTGGTCCTTGTAGAAGTTGCCGTAGGTAAAGTGAAATTCGGCATTGACGCGATCGTGGATCTCGAGTCCCGCCGATTCGAAAAGAATCGTCGTCCAGATCGTCTCCGCCTTGGCCAATGTCTGTTCGAAGGCACCCAACTTCTGCGCCCGGCCACCATGGTCGGTGGTATAAGAGATGTCCCCTGTCTCCGGGTCCACCAGATACCCGCGCACTCTGGTCATGGACTTGCCGAGTCCGTCCACCTGGTAGTTGCCGTCCTCGTCGGCGATACGCAGCCGTGGTCGCCATATGTTGGGAAAGCGATCATTGATCACCACCGCAATGGGTCCTGGTACGGGATCATTTGGGGTCGAACTACGATTGGGCAACAGGCGCATTCGCCCGCTGATCGACGACAGATTGTCGGTGAGGTTTTTCTTGTGCGCCACGCGCAGCTTGTCCCACTCGTAACCAAACAACTGAGGATCCGCCAGTGCCCGACTCAGGGTCGAATTGAGCATAGCGCTCTGCCGAGTGACGTTCCCCACGTTGACCTTGTCATAGGTGTCGAGGGGACTGTCAAGGATCATCCGGCGATCCGTCGTCGTCAGCATGCTGACTGTGACGACCCCTGTATTGAGGGGAATCCGGGCATTCTCGCGAAACGTATCCCGATCTAAATAAGAGTCCCAGGACAGGCCTTTGATGGGACTGATAAGATTGACCATCGCCGTCGACTCACGACCGAGTTCCACCGCCGCATCCTTGGCGTGCCGTGTCAGGCTGCGCCCGAGAGGCACGTAGAACTTTCGGTGTGCGGGCAAACGTGCGCTGTGCAGAAAACCAACCTGATCTGAGCGACTCGAAAGATCGAGGGCGATGAAGAGATCGATGTTCAGACTGTCCGGATTCAGACGAATACCGATGGAATCCGGGACGATCCGGCGAAGTTTGAGTTGCGCCTGCAGTCGTGGCAGATCGACTCGATCAAATACCTGACTTCCCCCGTCGTCCCGCCGCAGATACACGCCCAGTGTGTCCAGTGGTAGATTGCGAGCCGTCGTCTCGCGCATGAGTCGCCCCACATCGAGCGAATCAGCGACGAATTTTTTGGGCATACGCCCCTTGAAAGGGGCCAGGATTCGGGCATGCCGATTCATGAAGGCGAAAACGCCCGTCTCCTGCTGGAAGTGTGAGCCTGACGCCAGCAAAACAACCGTGCGTGCCGGGGGGTGGTCGCGCAGATACCGAGCAAATTCGAGTAAGGCGGCGACCCCTGCCGTGCTTTCCGCGCCCGGTGTCCTTGCAGGTACTACGGAAATACCGTCGTAGTACGACTGCACGACGATGATCTCTTTCTTCAGCTCGGGATCGACGCCGGGAACCATGCCCCACACATTCCACGTCGTGTGGGTTTCAAAGTCCATGCGGGCCTGCAGATGGACCTGCCGTTCCCCCTTGCCCAGTTCCTGCTGCAATGCCAGTGCCGCCTCGCGGCCAAGCCAGAACCGCGGCACATCCACGGGAGTCCACGACCACTTATGGCGCGTCTCAAAGAACGTCGTCTCTTCGGGTTCAATGAAGATGATCGCCGCCGCGCCCAAGGCGGCAGCATTTTTCCAGTTCTTCCAGCTGTTGAACTCGAGCAGGACGACGGCGCCCCACATATCGTGACCGTCGAAGTCCGCGTGCTCACCCTGTCGACCGTAAAAAAGATGGCCTGCGATGCCTTCCGGTCCCGTCGTGTTGGTGCGCACGAGATTGGGCCATAACGACAACAGCGGCACCGTTCGTGGACTGCCCCCATCAAGGATTTCCATCGACGCACCCTTGTCGATGGGCACGACCAGATCATAAGGCTCTCGGGTCACATCCTCGACACCGACTGCCCGAAACTCCTTCTCGATCAGATCCGCCGCATACCGATCACCTGGGTACCCAGGCAGACGGGAACCATTCGTCGACAGCTCCCGAACCGTCTGCGAGATCCGTTCGAAGGCGGCGGCATCGACCTCGCCAGCAGCTGCGGCGGGCAGTGCGGACGCGAGGCCCAGACCAAAGAGGAGCAGACTCAGCCAGCAGCGCATGTGGAATCGTCGGCGCATGCTGGCAGTCCGTTGACAGAGTCGCTCTGATGGCGAGGCCATAGCCCAGATGGGCTTTGTCAACGGACTGCTAGATCCAGAAGATGGCATTGCTTACCATGCCGGTGAGGTAGTCGATGACTAGAAAGCCACCCGTAATCAGCATACGCCCGGCAATCATCCCAAGAAAGAAGTAGCGACTTCGAGCAAACAGGGTCGCACCCCCGTATTTCAGAATGGTCACCTTGATGAGCCAGGCGAAGAAAATACTGAACCACATCCAATCGACGAGCCAACTCGTCATGATGGGAAAACCGATCGGATGCAGAGGCCACCAGAGAAAACGCTGACGTAACCATGTCAGCATCAGCATGGCCCCCGCGCCGACACCGACAAAGCTCATGCCGGACCAGTAGACCCCTTCGGGTTCGTCAATATTGACGGCAGCCGTCTTATAGATGATGGCAGGCATGTTCTTGAAGAACCAGGCATTCGAATTGATGCCCCCGTCGCGGTATCCGAGGGACATCACGGTAAATAGTGATCCAGTCACACCGAGGAGGATGGCGATGAGAATTGCCCAGAACACGATGCGACGACTGTGCCGATTCATGCCCTCGATCAATTTCAGCCCATTGGCGACGACCCCCATGAGGAACACCCGGATGTCGGCACCAAAGATGTATCCCATGGAGAAGTTGGCTGTCGCCGTCGCACCGATCAGTTTCGACCCGAGGCCATAGACCATGAAGTCGGGGGCGATCATCGGCGAGATAATCGCGGCAATGCCGGACTCGGCCACGACCCGGGACAGACCGGTAAAAATGACCATCGAAAGAAATATGAACAACGCCGACGCCCACAGTGGCGTGCCGAGATACATGAACCAGCCGATCATGACCAAGGTACCAAGCAGACAGCCAAAAACGGCGGACCGGTACGTCATGATCTCATCGTCGTCGCTCAGGTCGGAATCCCTGCCGAGAGCCTTCTTCAACACCTGGGTGAGGTGCTCACGTCCAACCCACATGCCGATGCCGACGAAGGCGATCAGCGCCCCGAGGCCCTGGTAATTGAGCAACTCCGATGTCGATACCGCCCAGACATCCTGCTGCTTGGTGACGCCGTTGGCGACGAAGAACATCTTCTCCACCTTCGACAACAGGGCAAAACCCCAGATCCCGAGAGCGATGTCGGGTCCGATCAGATAGGAGAAACCAAGCACGGCGAAACTGATAGTCATGTTGATGGATTGACCATAGCCCATCGGAAAACTCCAGGCCGTGGGAATCACTGGCCAACCGACGAGATACTTGTTGAGCCCGGTGAACAGCCCTACCAGGATCGGCAGTGCCGCACCTGCCCAGACGATCTTGTTCTTGAAGAAGGGATTGACGACCGTATCCGCTTCCTCGCCACGAATCAGTGCCTGAGGCACCTGCACGAGCGGGTAGGACAGCCGCTCTCGATCCATCCACTGACGACGCAGGATGACGGCGATGCAGACCATTGTCAGATACAGGGCCAGCAGGAAAACTCCCCACATGGCCATAGGACGCAGCCAGATTCCCCAGGGAACGGAAAAGTCCTTGGTACCGAAACCCTCGTAGAAGGTGCGATTCTCAGCACCATCGTTGAGCATGATCTGGTCTGACAGGACGGGGAACAGGATTTCCGCCCACTTGTTTTCCGGACTGGCATAATAGAAGACGCCGGAAATGGCAGGCAGAATCGTTTCGCACAACCCCATCGTCGCCAACGAAGCGACGACGATGAGCATGATGTAGACGACGATCAGTTCGCTTCGATTCAACGACAGATTGCGGCCCATTCCTGCCAGTACTGTATTTGCCGCCAATGACAGGATGAGGAAAGCGGAGAACAGGACGCCCGGCGAATACAAGGGCAGCGCATCGAAGGGAGAAAAATGCACCGCCCAGGCGATGGCGAGCAGACCGGTGACAGCCCCGGACAGGGCCCAATGTCGTCCTGTCAGCTTGTAGATCGAATTCAGCAAGCCGACGAGCACGAGGAATAGGAAGATCGCCCCCGGCGTACTGAAGTCGAGGGTCATGTAACTCCCCTTGATCACCGTGTCGGCGTAGTTGGAACCGACTCCGAGAAAGAAGGAGAGGAAGCTGCCCACAGCCAGCGCACGCAGGGTCAGGGGCTGATGGCTGGCCGTCTCTTCGCGGGTTACGGATGCACCCCGCATCGACAGATAACGTCGAAAGTCGTTCGGCAGCCCGATTTTCATGTGGCAGGCGTCTCCCGACGACGGTAGAACTCATCCCAGTCCTGTGTCGGCTCGAAACCGAGTAGGCGTTTGGCCTTGTCCGTGTTGTACTTTCCCGGTCCGGTGTACGAAAGCATGTTGAACAACTGGAAATTGTCTGGTAGGGATGATACTTCCAGCGCCAGGCGGCAGACGTGCTGCAGGTCTTCCCAGACAACGACAAAGGTCGGCGTATCTGCCGGCTCTGTGATCGGCGCTACAGGCGCGGCGAAGAGTCCGTTAAAAACGAAGTATGCCGTCTGTATGTCGTGCTTCTGCGAAAACACCCGACAGATCTCGGCGCTGAGCCATTTGCTCAGGCTGTAGATTCCCGGCCCCGGCGCAGCGGGGGCGTCGTCGACATCGAAGTCTGTATCGTACCAGGAGCGAACCGCTTGTGGTCCAGAGTGAACGACCTTGCCGATGCCCAACTCGACGGCAGCGCGCATCACATTCCAGGCACCGATCGTATTTACCTGAAAACCGTCGGCCAAATCGTTGCGGACGACGGTAAAATTCATGATCGCGTCACAGCCACGCGCCGCCTCGAGAACTTGGTCGTAATCACGCACGTCAACATGATCGACGTCGATCCCCTCCGGATGAGGCTTCACGTCCGCGAGCCGCAGATCGTAGTGCTCGACCAGCCCGGGCGTGAGATACGGTCCGATCAGACCGCAGGCGCCAAGAAAGAGGACACGTTTCATGCGACGCCTTGCGCCCAACAAGTGGCGAAGTTGTGCACCGGATCAAAGCCGATGCCCCGGGAGCCGTCGAGAAGGAACTTTGGGTGCGGAGGACGCGCGCAGATATGGTAGACCGTCCAACGGGACTGCCAGTTGAGTTCCTGGCTGGTATCGCGATGCACGGCCTGTTCCACCGCCGCGGCGGCGTCACGCGGATCGAGCCACATCAGATCGGGCCTGGTGCCGGCACTGACATCCTCTTCTCGACAGAGTCGCCCAAGTCTTAAAATCGTGACGCTCACAGCGCGTTCACGGGCGAACTCACGGGTAACCTGCTCTGCCAGGTGGCGCGACAAGGTCGACATGTCGGTGCCTGGATCGGGACGCCAGTGTTCGGAGATATATCTATCGTCGGGGATCTCCGAAAACAGTTCAAGGGTGCTGCAATAGATGAAGCGCCGCACATTCGCCTGAGTGGCAGCATCGAGCAATACGGACATCCCCTGCGTCGCCTCCTCCAGCGCGGCGCGCTCCGCGTCGTAGCCGGTACCAAGCGAGACCGATCTCAGACAGGCCCCCGTGTGCACGATAGCATCCGTGCCACGCACGGCATTCCACATGACGTCGCCCAGCGTCAGGTCTGCGTCTGCCGGCAGGGTGTGGACCTGATGCGTGTCTGCCAGAATCTTGAGCAATTCAACGCCGAGCGGGCTGCTATCCTCCGTCAACAGGATCCGCATAATAGAGGCATTGCACTCGGTTGCAGGTTAGAAAAAGTGGCACCGGTCGGGGGCGCAACGATACCCTCTTTCTCAGGGGACTGTCAAGGGTGTGATCTCGGCGGACGCCTAGTTGTTTTGGGACCTTACTGAGGTCACTCGTCCAGGAGCCCTGGCGCGAGTCCGGTAGGGACCATCGCCGGCTGCGCGCAGCTGCTGCCCAATTCGACGAAGGCCCCCGTCTGCTGCGCGTCATGGAAAGCGTGCATCAGATCGAGGACATGGAAGGTCAGATCGCCATTGGCCCGATGTGGCCGCCCCGAGCGCAGGGCATAAGCCATGTCAGCGACACCGATGCTGCGCGAGTTCTCCTCATTGGCGTGAGTGAGGGGGATCTCCGCCCAATCCTTGCGTCCCAGCTTGACGTGAACCGGGCCACCGAAGGTGTTCGGATTGGGTACCGACATTGAGCCCTCCGTGCCATAGATCTCGATGAATGGCAGGCGACCACCCCAGACATCGAAGCTGGTCGTAATCGTACCGATGGCGCCACTGACAAATTGCATCGTTCCCGCCACGTGGGTCGGCACATCAACTGTAATCTTCTCGCCGTATTTTGGCTGACTGGTGATCGTGCGTTCGGGGAACGTGATCCTCGTCATTGCCGTCACTCGTTGCACCGGGCCGAGTAGGAATACCAGTGCCGTGAGGTAATAGGGGCCCATATCAAACATCGGTCCCCCGCCGGCCTTGTAGTAGAAGGCCGGATCGGGATGCCAACTCTCGTGTCCGCGTCCCATCATGTACGCAGAGGCCGCCACGGGTTCACCGATCCAACCGTCGTCTATCAGCTTGCGACAGGTCTGGATTCCCCCTCCAAGAAAAGTATCCGGTGCCCCACCCAGGAGCCCGCCTCTTGCCTCGGCTAGATCGACGAGACGTTTGCCGTCTTCCCTGCTCACCGAGAGGGGCTTCTCGTTGTAGGCCGACTTTCCTGCCTCCAGGGCCCTCGCCGACACTTCATAGTGAGCCGCCGGGATCGTCAGATTGACGACGATGTCGATCTGTTCATCGGCTAACAGTTCATCTACGGAGCAGGCCCGGGGAACATCGAACTCCTCTGCGCGCGCCTGGGCCCTGGCGAGATCGATATCGGCACATGCCACCACATTCAGAATTGGCCAGTCCTTAGAAATTTTCAGATACGCACCACTGATCGTCCCACAGCCTACGATGCCGATGTTCGTCTTCTCAGCCACCACTCTTCCCCTTTGTTGTTGAATGAGAGTCGGTAGTGTAGGCAGTCCCGCAGGCGTCGGACAGACGGGACGGGTTTAGTCGTGGGTAAATTTTCGATTTAGTCTTGTCTAAAGATGCACACCTGCATAGGTTTGGTCGCGGCTAAATATTCATTCTTTCTTGCGGAGTTGTGAGTCCATGATTTTTCGACGATGGTCCCTACTTACAGGTGCAATCTGTCTGCTCCTGGCAGGCCTCGGTTGCGACTCTCTGATGACGTCGGCGCCAACTGCGGGTGACGATTTTGGCTCGCCAGTCGACGGCCTCGACACGGACCTGAGTCTTGTTTTTCTACAGGGCGACGAAAACTTCGCCAAGGCTTTCACCGTTGCCGAAGGCCTTGGCCCGATTTTTAACAATGTCAGCTGTGAGGGATGTCACCCCGGCGACGGTCGCGGCTCACCGGCGACAGGGTTCTTCCGTTTCAGCAAGGACGGCGATCTGCTGATCGACAACGGCGGCCCCCAGCACCAGGACAGAGTCATCGCTGGCGCTCGTCTGATCCCGGAGACTGTCCCTGAGGACGCCGACCGATCCTTCCGTATACCACCCGTTGTTTTTGGCACGGGTCTAATCGAGGCCATAGACGAGGCGACGATCCTGGCCCTTGCCGACCCTGATGATGCGGACGGCGATGGCATCTCGGGTCGGCCTAACTGGGTGACTGCCGCCCCCTGGGTCCCTTATAGCCACGTTGGCGGCGGCGCTGGGCCACAACTGGGACGCTTCTCGCGCAAGGCTCAGGTCTCCTCTCTGCTGCAACAGGTGACCGAGGCCTATAACCAGGACATGGGGATCACCAGCGACTTCCTGCCGGAGGAAAACTTCCATGCACAACGCAGCACGACCGTCGTCGTTGGCGACGTAGCGCCCGATCCTGAGATCTCAGCAGCGACGGTGCTGCAAACGACGATGTATGTGCGTTTGCTGGCACCACCTCGACGCGGGAAACTGACAGATGCGGTGCAACGGGGTGACGGAATGTTCAACAGTATCGGCTGCGCCAATTGCCATGTGCCCTCGTTGCAGACCGGCGCCCATGAGATCCCGCAGTTGAGTCAGCAATCAGCACCACTCTATTCCGATCTGCTGCTGCACGACATGGGCCCGGGGTTGGCCGATGACCGACCGGATGGCGACGCCACGGGAACCGAGTGGCGCACCACCCCCTTGTGGGGCACACGCCTTGTCCCCGACTTCTTGGGTGGCCACGAGTTCTATCTGCATGATGGTTCCGCTACGTCCTTGCACGAGGCAATTCTCGCCCATGGAGGGGAAGCCCAATCCGCCCGGGACGCCTACGCTGGAATGGGGGCCGCCGCCCAGGACGACCTCGTCGCCTTCCTGAAGTCCCTGTGAGGTCGAGCGCGCCAGCCTCTGGCGCTCGACGGCACTTTCTGCGCGCCGCCGCCGGCTGCAGCCTCACATCTTTGTGGACGATCTCGGCCTGTGCCAGCGTGCCCACCCTGCACGCTGCGGCGCAGTCCGGTCGTGTACAACTTGCCCGGCAGGGGCTGGACGCCACCTTCGGTGACGGCCATGCGCTACTGCTGCAGGTCGACAATCTGCCCGAAGACATCCACCTCGTACGCGATGCCGGTGGTGATCTACTCGCCGTAGGCGCCACCTGTACTCATCTCGGCTGCCAGGTGCGCCCAGCGAACAGATTCTTCCGCTGCCCCTGCCACGGATCGACTTTCACATTCGCCGGCGACGTGGTCCGTGGGCCGGCTACCAAGCCCCTCTCCCGCTACGCTTTGAACGTCATCAACGACTATATCGAAATCGAGTTGCCATGAAGAGCCAAAGGATACCCGCCGCTCTGTTCACACTCACTCT
>Ga0310124_10001551_pt1 | contig 15990 bp, 13 predicted proteins | sample CB11b_AW_Bot5_MG_FD_203507 | JGI IMG/M metagenome (GOLD analysis project Ga0310124, IMG submission 203507) | Marine microbial communities from Western Arctic Ocean, Canada - CB11b_AW_Bot5 | ecosystem: Environmental > Aquatic > Marine > Oceanic | place: Canada: Western Arctic Ocean | collected... | reverse complement strand
CAAACGGTAATCCCGAATTTCTGTCGGGTAGTGATGTGATGTTGCATCTCATCCTCTTATCCACTTTTGGACACCCTCATTCCCAATATAGCGAGAAATTTCTTATTGTGCAGTGACTTAGGTCACGAAATGTTAACCGCAAAAAATTTTATCCAAATTTTCTAACGCGAGTTTAGATTGTCCCAGGCAGTATCTGCGGCGAGGGCTTGCATCAGGTGTACATACGACGCGTAAAATTGAAATTTTCGTTTGTGGCATGGCCGCCCTGGCCTATTGACCGTAGTCGTGGCTTCGGCCGGGCAGGCAGCCGTTAGCGAATATGGGGTGCCGTATCCGACGAATGGCGATCGCACTTTGTTGGCATGGCAGCCTGGCGCGACCCCAGTTTGGATAGTGACGTGCAACTCGATTTTATTTTAAACTCGGGCGGGGTATCGAGCCAGGATATTGCCGCGCGTCTACCGGCCATCGCCCCGGCGGCGGGGCCTAAACTATCAATCCCGAGCAAGCCGTGTTGGCCCTGAAACAGTTGGGCACTGTCAGACAAATTCCGTGCCTGGAAACCTATAGGTAAGGTTCAAGCATTTTCCAGGATCAACGCTTTTTTGCTCTACAATAGGCGCGATGTTTGCGCGCCGGCGGAAGCCTGCCGGTGATTGAGGGCGAGGGCGGCGATGGACCAGAAGATCTATTTCGGTTGGTTCGTGGTCGCCGCCGCGTTTATTATTCTGCTTCTGGGTTTTGGCATTGCTTATTCGTTTGCCTCATTCTTTGATGGCTTCGAGACGGATTTTCAGGCTTCCAGGGGTGATATATCCCTGGTCTTCTCCATCGCCGGGTTCCTGTATTTTTCCCTGGGTGCGGTCAGTGGTCCGCTCAGCGACCGTCTGGGCTCTCGCCCGGTAGTTGCTTTTGGTATGGTGTTGATTGCAGCCGGTTTGCTGGCGTCAAGTTTTGCCCAGAATCTTTGGCAGCTCTATTTGAGTTACGGCGTGGCGATCGGCGTAGGCATCGGATTTTCCTATGTTCCCTCGGTCAGCGTTTTGCAACGTTGGTTTGTACGCCGGCGCGGTTTCGCCACGGGCCTGGCGGTGGCCGGTATTGGCGCCGGGACCCTAATAGCCCCGCCCATCAGCCGCTTTCTGGTCGAAAGCCTGGGTTGGCGCGGGGCCTTCCAAGTACTTGCGGGTCTGGCGCTTTTTGCGGGCCTGGGGGCGGCATGGATGCTGTATCCCAACCCCGCCGCGCGGGGCGCCTATCCCGATGGTGATGGCCCGCCCGTAGGCGCGCGGCCCCCGATCGCGGGGATGTCTCTGCGTGCGGCCGCGGTTACCTGCCCTTTTTGGCTGATATTCGTGGCATCCGCCATTTCATCCCTTGGTATGTTCGTGCCATTCGTGCATTTGGTAAAATTTTCGGTCGACCAGGGCCACAATGAAAGCTGGTCAATTTTGTTGATCAGCCTGATCGGCATCGGTTCTATAACCGGCCGGCTGATCCTTGGCGGCGTGGCGGATCGTTTAGGCCGGCACCGGGCGGTGGTAGCAATGTTTGTCGGTATAGCCCTGGTCCATAGCTGGTGGTACCTTTCCACCTCGTTTTGGGCTTTGGCGATTTATGCAGTATTGTTCGGCGTTTTTTATGGTGGTTACGTCGCCTTGGCGCCTTCATTGCTGGCGGATTATTTTGGCGCAAGGAATGTAGGGAGTATTCTCGGCGTGCAATATGCGGGCGTCGGGCTAGGCAACTTGGTGGGACCCGTAGCCATGGGCTTCGCCTTTGACTTGACAGGTGGCTATGACCTGCCCATTGCCGCCTCCGCCGCCACTTCCTTTTTGGCCGTAGCGATAATTTTTCTGCTGCGGTCGCCGGAACAATGGCGGCAGTCGTAGCGCCGGTTCAAGTGGCCGGTTTTCGGGCGACGATATGATAAATGTGCCAATGCTTTGGGTTGCCGCGCGGCGTAACGGAGTCCGTTTCCTCTTCGCGGAACAGTTCGACCTCATAGGCGGTTAAAAGCGCCTGTACTTCGCTTAGCGTGAAATGGCTGATGGAGGCATCGCCGAACCATTGGTCACGGTCGCCGTACAATTGTCCGCTAAAACGCCCCCCAGGTGTCAGGCTATCAAAAATTAGCCGCCACAGGGCCGGGAAGTCTGTTTGCGGGCAAAGCGGCAGGGCAAAACTGGAATTGACCAGATCCGCCGCTGCCCAGCGGGCCTGTTCAAAGCGTGCGGCCTGGGTTTCCAAATCCGTGCCGCATGCCAATAATTCCGGCCGCGCCAATAGGGTTTCGATGGCGGAGGCCTGGCCGTCGATTGCCAGGACGGACCAGCCTCGCCGTAGCATCTCGATGGTATCACGGCCGCCACCACAACCCAGATCGACGGCGTGGCCTATCCAGTCCTCTGGGGTCTCGGCCTCGAACCGGTCCAGGGCGTCCAGCAGGGTTTCGCGCGGTGGGCGGCTACCTGTGCGTTGATAATAAACCCGCCAGTCTTCCGCCTTGCTCATACCGATTTAGTCCGCAGATCAGCTTCCCGGTACGATGCCCGGGGGCAGGCTTTCAATATGGCGGCAGATATCGCCAGGCCGTGTCAGCCAGATTTGTTCCCGGCGATCGGCGATATACTTTAAGGCCCGGCGTAACTGGCGCAGACGAAAGGGCTGGCCAACGACGAAGGTATGCAACGAGATCGGGAAGACCAGGGGCTGGCGCGCCGATTGTTCCAGCATTTCATCGAAATTGTCGATGATGGCGTCGGTGAACTGGGTTGGCGTCATTTTGTGCAAAACGATGGCCCGGTTGTCGTTCAATTCCACCGGATAGGGCATGGCCAGGATTGGCTTACCCCGGGTCTTCATCCAGATCGGCTGGTCGTCACAGCACCAATCCATATGATAGTGATAGCCGGCCTCGCGCAGCAGATCCAGGGTCTGGTCACTTTCGGACAACCACGGGCTCATCCAGCCCGATGGCGCCTTTCCTTCGTTTTGGATGATGGCATCCGTGACCGTCTTGATCAGGGCGCGCTCGTCAATCTCGGCTAGTACGCCTTGTTCCTGCGAGTTGGAAATGCCGTGGCCTAAAAATTCATCGCCACGTTGGCGGAGGCGCTCGGGTACCTGCGGTGCATCTTCGTAGATTGATGTGTTCAGTTGCGCCTGGATCGGGATGTCCAGTTCATCAAACAACTCCATCAGGCGCCAGAACCCGACCCGGTTGCCGTAGTCGCGCCAGGAATAGACGCTTTGCTTGTTGTGCATGCCGGACGGTGCAATGGCGGATTCTATGCTTTCATTCCAGGCGAAGTTTTCCACGTTCAGGGCCACATAGACCGCCAGGCGTTTGCCCTCGGGCCAGGAATAATCGGGCCGTTCGCTAATCGGGGAATAGTTGTAGCGTCCATGGGTAGAAAGCATTTCAGATACCTCATTTCCTATAGTTGAGGGCGGCGGCCATGCCATATGGTGGCGGCCTCATAGGTGGCGGCAATACGGTAAATCATGGCCTCTTGAAAATTCCCTGCCACGATCTGCATGGCCAAGGGCAGGCCATCGCCGTCGAAACCAATGGGCAGGGACAGGGCTGGGTTGCCGGTCAGATTAAAGGGCGCGCGGGCCTGACGGGAATATTTCAGGGCAACTTCCGCCGCATCGTCAATGACGAAGGGCGGATCCATGGACGAGGCAACAATGACGCCATCTAATTCCCGGATGGTCTGGTTGAAGCCTACGGTTAGTTTCCGGCGCAGGCGCAGGGCATCAACGTAATCGTCCGCCGTCAAAAAGGCGCCCGGTAGGACGCGTTCCAGGAATGAGGCGCTGTATTCGTTGGGCCGTTCGGCCAGCCAATTGCGATGCATCGCGTAGGCTTCCGAAACCAGGATCACCCGGTTACAGGTGCTATAGGTTTCCAGGGGTTCGGTCTCTATCTCGACCATCTCGGCGCCCAGTTCCTGCAGGACCCGCACTGCCTCGTCGATGGCGGTGGCGACGACGGGATCGGCGATCATATCACGGTTATGGAAATGGCGAAGGATGCCAATACGCAAGCCTTTGACGCCGTGGTTAAGCTGGGAGGCGTAGTCGGCGACCGGCACATCGGCAGAGGCCGGATCGGTGGGGTCATGGCCGGCCAGGACATTCAACATCAGGGCATTGTCGGCCACCGTCCGGGTCATCGGGCCTACGTGATCCAGGGAATAGGACAGGGGCACTACGCCCTGGCGGCTGACCCGGCCATAAGTCGCCTTCATGCCGACGATACCACAGGCTGTCGCAGGGTTGCGGACGGAGCCGCCGGTGTCGGTGCCCAGGGCCATGGGAAGGAAGCCCGCCGCCACCGCCACGCCGGAACCGGAGGAAGAGCCGCCCGGAAATCGTTCCCGGTTCCATGGATTGCGGGCCGGCGGCCACGGCAGATCAAAGGATGGGCCGCCCAGGGCGAATTCATGGGTGGCCATCTTGCCCAGCAATATGCCGCCCGCCGCCCGCAGGCGTTTAGTCACTGCGGCGTCATCAGTTTTCGGCGGCTGCTGGGCTAGAATTTGCGAATGCGCGGTGGTGGGCAGACCGGCGGCATCGATAATATCCTTTAGGCCAAAGGGTACCCCATGCAGGGGTCCCAATGTTTCGCCCGCCAGCACTGCGCGTTCCGCTGCCTCCGCCTCCCGCAGAACGCTTTCGCTCAGAACCCGCAGGAAGCTGTCGAACTGCTGATCATGGGCACCAATACGGTCCAGCAGGCATTGCGTATAGGTCACGGGCGACAGATCGCCGGTGCGGATCCGTGCCGCAACCTCCACCAGGCTTAAAAATGCCAGATCCTCATCCGTCTTAAACCCTTGCTCAGACATTGTTGTCGGCCTGGAAAATATGGCTGGGTTCGTCGGCGATATCATCTGGCCTTTGCAGGCGTTGGGCCATGGCGCGGCCGCTGTCATAGGCCTTGCGTATCAGCTCTGGCCGGGCGGCATATAGTTTCGCCAGGCCCAAGTGCCGGGCTAGTTGCGCTAAGGCGACATCGTCCAAATTATCACTGCTCATCATGTGTCCTTCGTGACATAACCCTGCCGTTCGTCAAGGGCTACTGCCTCTTCGCTGCGCGCTTCTGACGAACCATAGCCCCCCCCGCCCGGCGTGGCGATCAATATGCGGTCACCATTTTGTAAATGATGCTGGGCCCGGTTATCCGCCTCCACGCCGTTGATTTCCACCGCACCAACCTCACCCATGCCGCCGCCCGCCAGCCCTGGCGCGCCATGGCGGGTGCGCTCCGCCATGAAGGTCACGGCGATGGGCCCCTCCGACAGGCTTTCGATCAGCATATCCTGGCCCAGACCGCCGCGATACTGTCCACCACCACCCGAATTGGGCCGCAGGCGCTTGTAATGGAACAACAGGGGCGCGGATTGTTCCGCCACCTCCACCGGCGTAGAGGACAAATTGGACGGCCACGAGATGGCATGTTCGCCATCCGAGGCGGCGGTCGCACCCATCCCGCCGTTGAAGAATAAATTGGTCGCATAGGGCTGACCATTGGGCCTCACCCCTGACTGGGTACAATTCCATAGGGGCGAGCCAGCCGCCGCCATGACCCGATCCGGCAATACCCCGGCCAGGGCGCCGAAGGCCAGGACGGGCACGTAATGGCCGGTACTGGCCCGCGCGCCAACAGAGGCCGGGGACAGGGGGTTTAGTAGGCTGTTCTCGGTCGCCGTTACGGTAATGGGCCGCAACATGCCGGAATTGTTGGGCACGTCGGGCAACAGCGCGCATTTGATGGCATAGGCGGACATGGCATAGGTATAGCAGAAGGGACAATTGATCGCCCTGGGCTGTACGGGTGAGGTGCCGGTGAAATCGAAATGCGCGGTATCACCCTTGATGGTCAGGCTCAAGGCGAAGGTAAAGGGCTCCTCGGCGCGCAGCCCATCGGTCAGAATTTGGTAGGGGTAGGTACCATCGGGCACCTCTCTCAGGGCTGCCCGCATGGCGGCCTCTGTGCGGCCGTTTAAGTCCTGTGACAGGGCAGCCAGGTCATCCAGCCCATATTCCCCCAGCATGGTTAGGACCCGGTCTTCGATCAGATAGTTGGCGGTGATTTGAGCGTGGATATCGCCTTCCGTCTGGTCTGGCGTGCGGACCTGGGTACGCAGTAACTCAAAAAATGTTTGGTCCGGTTCGCCGGCGCAAAATATTTTCAACAGGGGGATATGAAAACCTTCTTCAAATATCTCCCGCGCCTCGATAGATCGGATGCGGCCGCCGATGTCCGGCATGTGGGATGCCGTTGCGGCAAAGGCGATCAGCCGCCGGTCTTGGAAGATAGGCCGCACGATGCTGCAATCGTTCAGATGCCCGGTGCCCAGCCAGGGGTCGTTGGTGCAGATCACATCGCCGGGGTTCAGGCCCTTGCGCCCGAAACGTTCCAGGGTGTGGCGCACGGTGGCGGGCAGGGTACCGATGAACGAGGGGATGGAACCGCTGTTCTGGGCTAGCAACTGGCCGTCTGCGTCGGTCAGCACACAGGCGAAATCGTTGGCTTCGTTCGACAGGGTGGAAAACGAAGTGCGGACGATGGCCTTGGCGGCCTCGTCGACGCTGGCGATCATCCGGTTCCAGATGACTTCCAGGGTTACGGCATCAAAGGCGTTCATGGTGCACCCTCCGGCAGATCGATGATCAGGTTGCCGCTAGCCGAGAGGCGAAAACGTCCGCCAGGCCCGATGACCATGGTGGATTCAGGTTCCTCGACGACGGCGGGGCCGGTAAACGTTTCCTCGGTAGACATGGTTGCGCGGTCATGGATCGCGGTCGCCACGGCGCCGCCGGATTCAGGAAAATAGACCTGGCGCAGGTTCCTTTGCGCCGGGGCTTGATCCCGCCCCTGGGTCAGGGCATCGATAACCGCTTCTCCCTTGGCCGTCAGCCGTACCCGAATGGCGGCGACGGCGACGGGAACGTTCGGCGGCGGCCGGGTAAAATGAAGCTGATAAGCCTGGTCATAGGCGTCTAGAAAGCAGTCATGGCTGGCGGAGGTGTAAGGGCCGGGGGGCAACATCACCACCAGCTCAAAGCCCTGCCCGATGTTGCGCATATCGGCCAGCCGCTGCACCTGGGTATTGCCTGCATCCGCGCCGGTATCGGCGATGACTTCCCGGGCGGCGGCCTCCAACCCTTGATAGGCGGTTTCCAGGGCGGGCCAGTCCAATTCGTCTAGGGACGCAGCGAAGGCGGCGGTACGGTCGACCCGCGCGGGTGCCAGCAGCAAACCAAAGGCCGAGGCGACACCGGCGTTGCGGGGACAGACTATGCGTTTGATGCCCAGCTTGCGGGCAAGGTAATAGGCATGCACCGGCCCGGCGCCGCCCGTAGCGACCAGGGTGTAGTTACGCGGGTCGCGGCCCTTTTCCGCAATATGCACGCGGGCAGCGGAGGCCATGTTCTCGTTCACCAGGTCATGGATACCCCAGGCCAGTTTTTCCGCCGATAGTCCGGCCTGATCCGACAATACATCAATGGCGGCGCGGCTACCTGGCAGATCAACGTTGATGGCGCCGCCGGCAAAGCCCTCTGCCGCCAGATAACCCAGGGCGAAATCGGCGTCAGTCACCGTGGGGGCAGTCCCGCCCCGGCTATAGGCCACGGGCCCCGGCACCGCACCGGCACTGTCCGGCCCGGCTTTCAACAAACCCAAAGCGTCCAAACGCGCGATGGAACCGCCCCCCGCCCCAATCTCAATCAGTTCGACGGTGGAGATGCGGATCGGCAGGCCGCTGCCTTCGGCGAAGCGGCGTTCCCGCGCCGCCTCGAAACGATAGGCGATGGCCGGTTCGTTACCATCGATCAGGCATAGTTTGGCGGTGGTGCCGCCCATATCGAACGCCAGAACATGCTTCAGCCCTTCGGCCCGGCCGATATCGGCGGCGGCTAGCGCACCGGCGGCGGGGCCGGATTCCAACATTTGTACTGGCGAGCGTCGGACCTCACCCACATGGGTCAAGCCGCCGCTGGATAGCATTAACAGCAACGGCGCGGTGATGCCGCGCGTACCTAGGCGGGTGCTGAGAGCATCCAGATAGTCCCGCGCCAGGGGTTTTACATAGGCATTGGCGACGGTGGTCGAGGCCCGCTCGAACTCACGGATTTCCGGCGCTACGTCGCTGGACAAACTGATCGCCAGGCCTGGCAGAAATTCGGCCAGGTGCGCGCCGGCGGCTTGCTCGTGTTGGTCATTGCGGTAGGCATGTAGGAAGACGATGGCGAGCGAGGTGACCTGGGCCGATTGCAGCACCTCGGCGATACCCGCCAGGGCAGCTGTCTCCAAGGCGCGGTAGACACTGCCGTCGGCCAGGATGCGCTCCCCTACCTCAAAACGTAGATCGCGGGGGACCAGGGGGCGTGGCTTTTTTGCCGCCAGATCATAAAGGTCGTATTTCCGCTCCCGCCCGATCTCGAGAGTGTCGCGGAAACCCTCGGTGGTCAAGAGCGCGGTCCGCGCGCCTTTGTGTTCGATCAAGGCGTTGGTGAAAAGAGTGGTGGCGTGGACCACCCGTTCGATTTCGTCAGGGGCAATGGCTTCATCGCACAGCACCTGATCCACGGCGTCCAGAACCGCCGCTGCCGGATCGCCGGGGGTGGTCAAGATCTTGCGCGTCAGGCGGCGGCCCTGGCCGCGGTCGTACAGCACCACGTCGGTGAAGGTGCCGCCGATATCGATGCCCAGGGCGTATTTACTCATAGTCGTAACTTATCACAGGCGGTGTGGATACGCGCCGCGGCGGCGGCCAGGTCGGCCTCGGGCAAGGCGAAGGAAATGCGGATATAGGGTGACCGGCCATAGGCGGCGCCGGACACCACGGCGATGCCGGCGGCGTCCAACAAAAAGGCGGTGAAATCACCATCGCTTTCGATGCGTCCGCCGTCCGGCATCCGGGCTCCGATCAGGCCGGCGCAGGAACAGAATATATACATCGCCCCGCCGGGTGCTTGGCAGCTTAGGCCCGGACAAGCGTTGAGTAAGCCGCAGATCAAATCGCGCCGGGCCTGCATGATGGCCGCCCGTTCGGGCAACAACTCCTGTGGTCCCATCAGCGCGGCGATGGCGGCGGCCTGGCCGATGGACGAGGGACAGGCCGTGGATTGGCCCTGCACATTGGCCATAGCCTGGATCAAATGGGCGGGACCCGCACCATAGCCGAGGCGCCAGCCGGTCATAGCATAGGCTTTTGAAACCCCGTTTACACATAGGGTCCGCCGGTAAAGTTCGTGGGAATATTGCGCTAGGGAGATGAAGGGCAGGTGGTCATAGCGCAGATGCTCGTAGATATCGTCGCTGATGATACCGATATGCGGACGGCGGATCAGTACCGCTGCCAGGGCGGCAATTTCATCGGCACTGTATACCGCGCCGGCGGGATTGCCCGGCGTATTGAAGATCAACCAGCGGGAGGCGGGCGTGATGGCGGCTTCCAGGTCGTTAGGTTGCAGCTTGAATTGCCGCTCGGCCGGGCAGGGGACAATGACTGCTTCGCCGCCCACCAGGCGCACCATGTCCGGGTAGGACAGCCAATGGGGCGCGGGCACAATAACCTCGTCACCGCTCTCCACCGTAGCCATCAGGGCGTTGAAGATGACCTGTTTGGCCCCGGTCGAGGCAATGATTTGAGTGGGCTGATAGCACAGGCCGTTGTCGCGGCGGAACTTTTCGATGACCGCCCGCTTCATCTCCGGGCTGCCATCGCGGTTGGTGTATTTAGTCTCCTCCCGGCCCATGGCGGCCATGGCCGCCACCTTAACGTGATCGGGCGTGGGGAAGTCCGGTTCGCCGGCGGTCAGGGAGATAATATCACGCCCCGCCGCCGCCAGGTTACGCGCCTGTTGCGCCGCGGCCTGAGAAGCGGAGGGCAGGAAGCGGCCCATCCGGTCCGCCAGTTTTATTTTTGGCGATAGATCTGCCGTCATGGATGTCCTAAAAGAGCCTCTCGGAAGCGGTTCTTGTGCCAGGAGGCGTCCCACACGGTTCGCATCTTGGGTGGCTCATCCACGGTGACCTTCAACAAGACAAAGGCGGCGCCGTTGCTATTACGCAGCATTTCGCCCGCATCATCTAGTTCCGCCATCTCGCGCACCGTACGCACGGCGCCGATGCCACCGCCCTGGGCCATGACCGCCAGATCCGTGCCCAGGCCCGTGTGGCTGCGTTGAAAGCCGGTCTCTCCGTAATGCTCGTTATCGACACAGATGATACCCAGATTGGCGGGGTTGGCCACGGCTATCGTCGCCAGGGTGCCCACGTTCATGAGCAGTTCGCCATCGCCGGTGACCACGATGACGCGTTTTTGGGGTTGCGCCAGGGCCAGGCCCAGACCCATGGAGGCCGCTGCGCCCATAGCGCCGCCAAAGCCGAATACCCGTGGATCATCGCCCACGGCGGCCACTACGTCCCCCTTGGCGCCAGCCAGGCCGGCTACGATCAGGACGTCACCTTGCATGTCCAACAATTTTTTTACCGCCACGCGCCGGTCAAGATGCCCAGTAGCGGTTTTCCCCTCGGCGCGGGTACCTTTATTTGGATCCGTCATAATTCACCCCTAAAATTTCTTGGCGCCGAGCAGCCGTTGCCCCAACAGGACGGCGATCGGCATTTCGTTTTGAAAGGCCATGGTCAGGGCCGCGCTGATGGTGCTAGCGACCTCCTCTGGATTGTCGATCCGCAGGCAGGTCACGTCACAGGCTTCCAGCACGGGCTGGGTCGATTGCCCCATGGGAATTTGCCAGGGATTGCCCTCGCCAAAATCGCCACGCATGGAAACCAGGGTCAAAAAAGGAAAGCGCCCGGCCCGGATCAGGGACAGCAGGTTGATGCAGTTACCGACACCGCTGCTTTGCATCAGTAAGACGCTCCGGCTGCCGCCCAAATGGGCTCCTGCCAGCATACCCACGCCCTCTTCCTCTGTGGTCAGGGCAATGGAATGGACCTCTGGATCCGCGATAGACCGTTTGATCAGATGATCGTGGCCTGCATCGGGTACGTAGGCGAATTGGTCAACGCCGCCCTTGCGCAGCAGGCCGTATATTACTTCTGGCCATTCAGTACTCATGTTCGGCTCCATAGTTGTTGTGTCAAAATTCCCGTGCTGCGTTCCACCGCCTCGGCTGCATCAAGACATAAATCTTCCCGCAGGCGCGGGCCGATGATTTGCACCCCCATGGGTATGCCGTTGTGCAAGCCGGTGGGGACGGCAGCGGCGGGCAGGCCCAAATCGTTCACACCATACAACATGCTTTGTTCGTCCAGCATCTGTTTGACTCGCTCCGTGCCCTTTAGATCCTCACCTTGGGGGAAAGGGGGCACCTGACTGACCGGGGCCAGCACTAGGGGATAGCCCTCCATGAACACGCTCCAGGCCCGCAACAGCCGAGTGCGGTCGGCCAAGGCGCGCATATAACCTTCCCCGTCACGGGTGTTAGAGGCGGCCAGATAGTCATCTATCACCTGATTGATTTCTTGTGAGCCATGTTCACGGATACCGGCCTGGGTCATAACCTTGGTGTCGGTCATCAGCAATGTACGCCAGTTTTCCGCGATCTCGGCTACCAGGGGTGGGTCGATCGCCATCACCGCATAGCCGGCATTGGCAAGATGGCCGGCGGCCTGATCAATGGCTGCGGCCACGGCGCCATGACACGCGATGCCGGCGGGCGTCTTGGTCACTGCTACCTTGATAGGCGGGTGCAGGCGCGGGCCGTCCAGGGGCGCGGGCACCCACCAGGGGTCGCGGGCATCATGCTGAGCCATCGCGTCCAGGGCCAGACGGACATCGCGGACCTCCCGCGCAATGGGCCCCTGCACGGACATTAATTGCAAGGTCGGCGGCCGTTCTTCGGCGGCCGTGGGGTTACAGGCCGGCACCCGCCCCAGGGAGGGCCGGATCGTGGCCAGCCCACAGGCATAAGCGGGATAGCGCAGGGAGCCGCCCAGATCATTGCCGTGGGCGATGGCGCCCATGCCCAGTGCACAAGCCGCTGCCGCGCCGCCCGAGGATCCGCCGGGGGTAATACCGTGGTTCCAGGGGTTTTTGGTCAAGCCGCGCAGGGGATTGTCGGTGAACCAGCGCAGGCTGAATTCCGGCGTGTTGGTGCGCCCGATGATGATGGCGCCGGCTTTGCGCAGATTGGCCACCACCGGCGAGTCCTCTTTCGCAACGACGTCGGCGAAACCGGGCACGCCGTTGGTGGTGGCCTGTCCCGCTTGATCGACATTTTCCTTGATTGTAACCGGCACGCCATGCAGCTGTCCCAGGGCGATGCCGCTGCCGACGATGCTATCAGCCAGCCGGGCGGCCTGCATGGCGTCCTCTGACAGATCGACGGTTATCGCGTTGACGGCGCCGTTGGTCTCTGCCATGCGCTGAATAGTGGCATCGACGGCTTCCTGGGCGCTGATTTTGCCGAGCCGTATGGCGGCGGCGGTGTCAACGGCGCCCCATTGCCAGATGGGCTGGGCCATGGCGGCCTCCCTCAACTTTTGGAAAAGGCTTTTAGGCGCTCCTGGATAACGGGGCCGCGGCCCGGGCTTTCCGCCATTTCGAAGGCCAGGCCGTCGTGGAAGGTGTAGTCCTGGCCACGATTGTACAGCATCTTGTAACCGCGCAGGGTATGCCAGGAATTGGCCACCATGTCAGCCGCCAGACCTTGCACCATCGTTTCCAGTTTGCCATCATCGACGCAATGATTGGCCAGGCCCATGGCCGCCGCCTCGGCGCCGCTGTAGGCGCGCGCGGTATAGCTCATCTCCTTAGCCTTCAGCGGACCAATCCGCCGGGGCAGGCGCTGGCTCATGCCCCAGCGCGGGGTCATGCCCCATTTGCCGTGGGTATCGGAAAATTTGGCGGTGGTGGACGCAATCAGCAGATCGCAGGCCAGGGCCAGTTCTAGGCCGCCCGTATAGCAATGGCCGCGGATCTCGGCGATGACCGGCTGGGGCAGATTTTCGATCATGTCGATGGTGTCGGCCTGATAGGTCGGGGAGGGCGCTTCCTGGCCGTCCTTGATCGATTTCAGATCATTGCCGGCGCAAAATGATCGCCCCGCACCGCGCAGCACGACACAGCCCACGTTTTCCACGTCGCCGGCGATGTTTTTTACATGCCCGCGTAGATCGACAAACAAGTCCGGGCTCAACGCGTTCAGGGCATCCGACCTATTTAGGGTCAACGTCGCTACCCCCGACCCATCCCTCCGCAAGACCAATTCCGACATCAACTCATCTCCTCCCAAATATCGTCAATTATTACTGAAGCGCTACAAGGGCCAGTCGTGGCCTTCGAATTAGACGGATTTTTCAACCTATTTGCAAACGCGTGGCGTTATTCCTGTTCCGCAGTTCCTCAAATGAGTCGCATTCCTATGCAATTTATAATGGCATCGGCTCATTCGAATATAACTAATTGGGTATTTTGGAAGAATAATACTGCGTAGGCACGCGGATATGGCTAATTTTTTTTATTCGGCTTGGTAGTTTTGATGAGTGGGTGCGCATCAATCATCAGTGGCATGAAACAGTCAATTTATATCGATACACCCAGGCCTTGTGAGAAAAACGAAATTGCTCTGTCGTCAGTAAATAAACATTTGCGTAGCAAAAGCGTAATTAGCTGTGGGATAAAACAATTTATACTCAAATGCTTAGTATTTCAGTGCCGCATCGATATGGCACTATGGAAATGAAACAAACATGATGGAAACAAATACTTCGGACAACAAGTGGCATTTTTTTGGAACAGCCCTCGGATCTGTCCCGATAGAAGCCAGGTTCAACCCGCATTGAAATGGGCCCGCACCTAGGCTATCCAAGAGCCCGTTTTGGGTGAACGAGCCCCTGAACGCACCGCATCACCCTAACAAGACAAGGGGGAATATCTCCTCACGCTTAACAAATAGTTTGAATTTTGCGTCAGCCAGCGCGTCGATCCGTCAGGCCTGGGCGCTGATTTTGTTCAGCATGGGGAGCAGGTAGCCGCGAAAGGCCTGGGGGTTCTCCGACATGGGGAAATGGCCCATGCCCTTCATCACCTGGAATTCGGTGGCGTTGATTTCTTCCGCCAGTTGGCGGCTCAACTCCGGCGTGGCCGAGGTGTCGTACTCCCCGGTCAGCAGATAGACCGGGCATTCTGTGGTATTGATGCCAGCTGTCAGGCCGTTGCGCATATCGCCATCGGTAAAATAATAGTTCAGATCGCCCATGAAAACGCCGGGGCCGCCCTGCATGTAATGCCACAAGGTCTCCCAGCAGTCCGTGGCGGGGGATTGCGGCGCGATAACGCCGACCATCAAGGCGCCTGACAGTTCCGGCCCATGTATGTCCGGGCGGTGGATGGAGCGCATGCCGTCGGGCTCGCCATCGATCTTGTTCTCCGCATATAGCGCCGATTGCAGGCCGATCACGGCGCGCAGTTCTTTGCCATGACGCAGGGCCAGATGCAGCACCGCGCGGCCGCCGATGGAACAGCCCATGATCACCGGGTTCTCCAGGCCCAGGGCCTGTTTCACCGCCATGACGATGGCCACGTAGCCATCCGTGGTCAACTCGTAGATCTCGTCCTGAAAACCGGCGGGTGGCGAGGATTTTCCGTGCCAGGGTAGATCGAATACCACTACGCGGTAGTTTGCGGTGATCGCCTCGTCGTTCAGTATTTCCCGGTACTGACGGCCGTCGGAGCCGGCAGTATGCAAACAGATCAGTGGCGTACCCTGGCCCGCTTCCTCGAAATAAATGCGGTGGGGTCGGCCCTGGTAAGCCAGGTTGAGGTAACGGCCCACGATTGGTTCGATTGTTGGTTCAGTGGGCGCGGTGACGGCTTTCTCGGGCCGCGGGCGGCTGAGGGAGAACAATCGTTCCAGCGCCATAAGATTTTGATAGAAGGCGAGATGATCGCCGGTTACTTTCAAGTGGCCGGTGCGGCGCATGGCGCTGAGAGATTGCAAGCCGGGCCGGGGTTCGGCGCCGATCAATTCGCCCCAGTCTGCGGCACTTGCGTCGAGGCAAAGAGTGGCATCGCGGTCGGGCCGCTTTGCGCCGAGCCGGATGCCGTCGCCGTCCAGGTGGAGATAGTGGCTTTCCCCGCCGCTGCGCAATTCGATACTGGCATCGGCAAAGCGCCCTCGCCAGGCGACATTCGGCTGTTGGCCGATCCGCGCTACCAAGTCCTGAAACATCGATCCACCTTTCTGAAACCCTGTCGCCCTGGGGTATGGTTCAATTGTACCAAGTTTGTTGCGCAGACGGAACATCCGATCATGGGCCGGTATTCCTAATAACTTCCAGAATTCCCGGTTGGCATCATCGTGGGCCGCTCGCATACTAAGCGGTGATATTCATGTGGGCCATGATGCTTTTGCCTTGGGAGAGGAAAAAATAATGATCGGATTGGAGTATTTCTACTCCGCGCATTCAGGCTACGCCTACCTCGGCTCCACCCGTTTCATGGAAATTGCCCGTGCGGCGAACCATCCCATCGTACACAGGCCGATGGATCTGCGCCGGGTTGTCGCGGTCACGGGGCCGGGGCCGACCAACGGCCTGACGCCAGAACGGCGGGCCTATTTCTCGGGACGCGAGATAGCCCGTTGGGCCGAGTTGCGAGCCGCCCCGGTGGTGGCAGGCGCTCCCAGCCACCACGATAATGAGATAGCCCTGTCAAACGGCATGTTGATCGCGGGCCTTCTGCAGGGCGTCAACATCGATCAATTGGCCCACTGCCTGCTGCAAGGGCACTGGCGCGACGACGCAGATCTAGCCGATGGCCCGACGCTGGCCCGGCTAGGCGCGCAAGCCGGTATCGACCCGACGCCATTGCTGGCCGCTGCGCGGTCGGGGGCGGTCCAGGCCGTCTACGAGAAAAATACCGAGGAGGCAGTCCAACGCTCCGTATTCGGCTCGCCCACTTATTTTGTTGATGGTGATATGTTCTTCGGCCAGGA
>Ga0310124_10001549_pt1 | contig 16015 bp, 10 predicted proteins | sample CB11b_AW_Bot5_MG_FD_203507 | JGI IMG/M metagenome (GOLD analysis project Ga0310124, IMG submission 203507) | Marine microbial communities from Western Arctic Ocean, Canada - CB11b_AW_Bot5 | ecosystem: Environmental > Aquatic > Marine > Oceanic | place: Canada: Western Arctic Ocean | collected... | reverse complement strand
TGATTGACAAGGCCTCACAACTGATCGAGCAAGCATTGCCCGGGTCGATGTTGTACCAGGGGTTAAGCCAGGCCTACGAGGAAGGTATAACCCGACTTTCAGAAAGCGACAGTGTCGACATTGTTGCCCGGACATTACAGGGGGCCGATGGAGCCAAGACCCAGGGCGCACCGCATGTCTTGCGTACCAATGCGGCATCATTCTTGAACGATTCCCAATTGGCCCAAGAGGTGTTTGGCCCGTCAACCATGTTCGTCGTTGCCGATCACCGGCAGGAGATGGAACAGGTTGCCCGCAGCCTCGAAGGACAACTGACAGCCACCTTGCACGGTACGGACGAGGACCTGGCCGATTATGGCGATCTTGTGGCCATACTTGAAAATCGAGTGGGGCGGATTGTCTACAACGGGTTTCCCACTGGCGTCGAGGTCTGCTCGTCGATGAACCACGGCGGACCTTACCCGGCGACAACCGATGTGCACTTTACCTCTGTCGGCAGTGATGCCATTCTTCGATTTGCCCGACCGATCTGCTACCAGGGTTTTCCACAAGCGTCCCTACCTCCGCAGTTACGCGATCGAAACGAGCTGAACATCTGGCGCATGGTCAACGAAAGTTTCACGCAGCAGGATTATTAGCAGGTAAGTGCGGCGTACAACCCGGCGGTTTTATACGCCGGGCTATTTGGAGGCGGATCGTCATGCCCAAGCTGGCAGCATTTCCCAAGGCCTACCTCGACGAACTGAGTACGCCGGGGTCAATGTCCCTGCGGCAATGGATTGACATGGCCGCGACGCTGGATGTGGACGGCCTTGAGTTTTATTGCTTTTTTGCCGACCTCGTGGATGAAAAGAAATGGTCCGAGGTGCGCAGGATGGTTGAGGACAGGGGGTTGATGGTCCCGATGATGTGTTGCTCGCCCGACTTTACGGATAACGATGCCGTCCAGCGGCGGCGTCAGGTTGAGATGGAAAAAAAATGGATCGACATGACCGCGGCGTTGGGTGGAACCTATTGCCGCGTGTTGTCGGGCCAGCGGCGCCCCGACGTTTCGCGCGAAGATGGGGTTCGATATGCTGGTGACTGCATCAGTGCTTGTCTGCCTTACGCCCAAGAGCGTGGCATCACCCTCATGATTGAAAACCATTACAAGGATGGGGCATGGGTGTATCCCGAGTTTGCGCAGAAGATGGATGTCTTTCTGGAACTGATTGGCCGCATTGATGCGCCCAACTTCGGGGTCAACTACGACCCAAGTAATGCGATCGTCGCCGGCGACGATCCGTTGGAACTGCTGGATTGGGTAAAGCATCGCGTGGTGACCATGCACGCCAGTGATCGTTATCTGACGCACGGTACATTGGAGGACCTGCACAAAGAAGAGAACGTTGCAGGTTACGCCAGTCGGCTTGCTCACGGCGAGATAGGCAAGGGTATGAACGATTTCGATGCAATCTTTTCAACGCTTGTCGAAGCGGGTTTCAACGGTTGGATCAGCATTGAAGATGGCATTGGCGGGTTCGAGCAGATGGAAAATAGCACTCGGTTCCTGAGACAAAAAATGCGTCAGTACTGGCCACAGGCTCAGTAACTGTACCCTTGATATCGGAACCAGTAGCAGTTTGGGGTGATTTTCACTTATATAGCGATTGGTTCGGACCGATAAGAGAATGGGCCAATTAGGATTTGGTTGATTTCGCACTGCCCGGACAGACGCCATGACCAGACCACGGATTAGCATCATCACGCCCAGCTACAACCAGGGCAGGTACATCGAGCGCACGATTTGCAGTGTGTTGGACCAGAAGGTCCCAGGGTTGCAGTATATCGTCATCGATGGTCAGTCTACCGACGACAGTGTTGAACTGATCCGCCATTACGAATCAGAACTGAATTATTGGTCGAGCCGACCGACGCTCGGACAGGCTCACGCCATCAACGCGGGGTTAGTGCAAGCGGCGGGTGATATCGTGGCGGTGTTGCCGGCCGGAGATGTTTACCAACCGCAGGCGCTGGACACGGTCATGGACATGATGAGCGGCGAGCAATCGCCGCAGTGGGTCGTTGGTAGTTGTGCAAGTATCGGTGAGTACGACGAGTGGGTGGGGACAGTTGACGCCAGTGCACCGGCATCGCTGGCGTCATTTCTGATGCATAACTCGGGCAACCTGCCGGTGGCGTCAAGTTTCTATCACCGCCAGTGTATCGAGCGGGCCGGGACATTTGCCGGTGACCTGCGCTTTGCATTCGGCTACGAGTATTGCTGCCGACTACTGTCCTGCGGCGATACGGTGACAGTTACCGGCCATGTGCTGGTTGGCAAGCGTGAGTGTTCAATATCCAACGGGGCCCAGCGCACGCTGCAACAAGGCATGGAATACCTAGACGCCGCCAGCCGATACGCGACAGCCTTGCCATTGAAGCAGCGTTACGCCTTGTGGGCCAACCTCGATCGGCGCCGGCGGATTTATGCCCTAGCCGAGGCAGAAACAGCCAGCGATCATGCCAAACGACTGATTCTAAATGAGTTGATCCGCCGTCCCTGGTGGCTGCGTGACGACGCTGTGCGCCACGTACTGATGCACGGTATCGAGCACCCTGTACCGGCCGAGATGCTGCGTCCAGCTGCTTAAGCCATTTCTTCCTGCCAACTGCCGTCCATGAACCCAGCCAGTTTTCGACTTCGGACGGGGTGTTGTAGTTTGCGAATTGCTTTGGCTTCGACCTGCCGGACGCGTTCACGGGTCACTTTGAAAATGCGTCCGACTTCTTCGAGTGTATAGGTATAGCCATCACCTATACCGTAGCGGAGCTTGATGATTTCCCGTTCGCGGTAGGAGAGCGTTTTGAGCACCTGTTCGATGCGTTGACCGAGCATTTCTTGGGCGGCGGAATCAGAAGGGTTGCCGGCCGATTCATCCTCAATGAAGTCGCCAAAGTAGCTGTCCTCACTCTCGCCCACCGGTCGATCGAGACTGATGGGATGGCGGCTGATTTTCATCACGCGCCGTGCTTCCGTAACCGGCATGTCCGCGACCTGAGCAATTTCCTCAATCGTCGGTTCCCTGCTAAGGCTCTGGAGGAGATTCTTTGAAATGTTGCGAAGCTTGCTCATCGTCTCAATCATGTGCACCGGAATACGGATGGTGCGAGCGTGATCGGCGATAGCACGGGTGATGGCCTGGCGAATCCACCAGGTGGCATAGGTGGAGAACTTATAGCCACGCTTGTACTCGTACTTATCCACCGCTCGCATCAGTCCGGTGTTACCTTCCTGGATGATATCGAGGAAACTTAGGCCGCGGTTGCGGTACTTTTTGGCGATGGAGACAACCAGTCGCAGGTTGCCTCCGGACAAGTCTCGCTTGGCCTGTTCATATTCATCGAAAACGATTTTGATCTGCTTGACGCATTTTTTAAGCTGCTCGGTATCCTCAAGCACTAGGCCGCGTATTCCCTCAAGTTCGTCACGCATGACCATGACGTCTTCGGGCTCGTAAGCATCTCCCCTTTGCTCAGCCTTGGCCAGTCCCTGCCGCAGACGTATCATCTTTTGGCTGATGCTGACCAGTTTGCGGTACATCGGCTGCACCTTGCTCGTACGCAGGGACAACTCTTCGATCAGGATAGCCATCTTACGGCGACGTCCGTTGATGGCGGTGGTAAGCGACTTGACGGTAGCCTGGTTTTGGCGGCCACCCTGGGTCAAAGTCGCCCAGTCGGCGCGGTTCAACTCGGCCAGGCGGCGAATCGTCTTGAGATTATACGGAATCCGGGTCGCGATCTTGTTCTTGGCATCTTCTTCGGCAGTCGAAATCTTCATGGTCCGGTCAAAAGGCAGTTCACCGGCATGAACCATTTCGAGGATTTCGACCATGGCGCCGATGCAGTAGTCGTTTTCCAGTACCAAGTGGCGGAAAATCATGCGACAGGTTTCGATTTTCTTTGCCAGACGAATTTCCTCGTCGCGCGTCAGCAGGCTGATCTCACCCATTTGCGTTAGGTACATGCGAACCGGGTCGTCAATGCGACGGTTCTGCGCTTCCTTGAGTGCCTGGGCCAGGTCAGCTTTGATTTCTACAGCGGAGACAATCTGCTCTTCGCCTTCACCAATGTCCTGTTCTTCGAGCAACGAGGTGTCGATCGGGTAGGACTGGCTGCTTTTACGGCCCATCTCCATGACCACCAGGTGCGGGGAAGGGGCACGACTGGAGTCTGCCAGATCCACTTTTAACGATCGCAGATAGACAAGCAGTTCGTCGGTTAGATGTGGTTCAACCATCTGATCGGGCAGGGCAGTGTTCAGTTCATCATAAGTGATGAATCCACGTTTTTGTCCCTGGAGGATCAACTCTTCCATTGCCGGTTGCATCTTGAGTTTCATCAACGTTAGGTCTCTCCTTCACCTGCTAGGGAGCGAGTCGGGCGATACGTGCGCTCGATGGGTTGGCTCGCTGATGATCATCTACATATTTGAGCATTGGGTCATCGTATGTCTGGGCCTGTGCACTGGCGCGCGATTGCTGATACGCCTGTTCATTGCGGAACTGCAACAGCGCCGACACCGCGGCTGATGTGACCTGCTGAAGTTTTGTATCGTCATTGTTGGTCATTTGTTCGACTTCGGCCTCAGCCTCGGTTGCCAGGTCGCAAAGTTCCTGCTCCTGGCCGGGCGCAAGTTCGCCAAGCAAGCCGGACAGCGTGATGGGCCGTTCCTGGCTGAGTCGCTGGCGTATGTGGTTGTAAAGTTGTTGGGCAGATTGCGAAACCATCTCCAGTTCAGTGGCCGCTTGCTCAAGTGTTCGCCCGTCCGCCATGGCCTGATGAAACAGGCTGGGCCGAATCAGCAGAGCTCCGATGAGCTGGCGTTCGGCCATCTGCAAGGCTTTGATTCTATGTCCCGATTCGGGCAGGGCAATACTGATATCGCTTTTTTTTTCAGTTTTAGGCCCGATAATTTGCTCGGGTGGGGCTTGGCCAGAGTTGGCTAGTGAGGTGCGATGGCTCTGGGCCGTTGCCTGTGAACCGTTCACCTTGGCCTTGGCCGAGTCACGGCGGATCATTTCAGAAACCTGCCGTTCGCTCAGGTGTAGCAGGTTGGCCAGTTTGGCCACGATCATCGCTTGGCGGATCATGCCCTGGCGGGCCAACCCCATCTGGGCCAGCAGGCGAATGTACTGCTCGACGACGCGTTGGCGGCCAGCCATGGTCTGCTGGGAATCCATTTGGGCCTGTACACGCTGGAACTGGTATTCCAGGGCGTCGGGGGCATTATCCATCAGTTGCTGCCATCTGCGTGGGCCGTCATCGTCAACCATCAGGTCGGCCGGGTCGCTGCCGTTAGGCAAGACCACTACGGCAACATCCAACCCGCCGGTTATCAGAATTTCGACAGCCCGGTCGGTGGCTTGCTGCCCGGCCTCGTCGGCGTCGAAAACCAGTGTGACCTTATCGGTGAACCGCTTGAGCATCTGGGCATGATTGACGGTAAATGCAGTGCCCAGCGTTGCCACCACGTTGGTGAAGCCGGCCTGATGACAGGCAATGACATCCATGTAGCCCTCGACGACCACCGCACAGCGGCAATCCATGATCTGCTTCTTGGCCAAGTGCAGTCCATAAAGGGTTTGCGACTTGTTGAACAGAACGGTCTCGGGGCTGTTGAGATATTTTGCGTCATTTGGATCGTGGATGGTACCGTCGGGCAGGATGCGACCACCGAAGCCGATCGGCTTGCCTAGGGAATCACAGATGGGAAAGATCAGCCGGTGGCGTAGCCGGTCGAGGTCACCCTGGCCCTGTTGGCGGGCCGCGATCAGACCAGCTAGGCGGTAAGCCGAAGCGTTCCAGCCATTATGCTTGATCGTCTGAACCAGCCCGTCCCACCGATCGGGCGCGTAGCCAATCTGAAAGGTGGTCATCGTCTGGGAGTTGATGCCTCGCTGTTCGAGATAGTTGCGTGCGGCGCTGCCGTGTGTTGAATCATTCAACAGTGTGCAGAAGAAACTCAGAGCCTTAGTGTTGGCTTTCGCGATCAATTGTCGTTTATTGGCACGATCGTCAGGTTGCCCAGATGTGTTGCGAAGCGGGCGCAGAGTGATACCGGCGCGCTCGGCGAGAAATTTAAGCGATTCGGCAAAGGTCATCTTGTGGAAGTTGGTCATCCACTGATAGGCGTTGCCGCCGGCGCCACAACTGAAACATTTATAGATCTGCTTGGCCGGGGACACGTGCATGGAAGGTCTTTTGTCATCGTGGAACGGACACAGACCAACAAATTCCTTGCCGCGCGGCTGTAGACGGACCTGTTCGCCGATGAGAGCGACGATGTCCGTCGCTTCCTGAACGTTTTGGATTTGGTGGTCACCAGTTGCCATCATGCACAAACCTGGGGCATCGGCGGAACTGGTTGAGCCTCACCGATAACCGTGTCATAAAATCTAACGGACAACAGAGCCACTGGCAGCAATCGAGCGAGGCACATGGAAAAGACGGGTTCAGCGATTGTTGACCCTACCAATTATGTGCCTATCCTTCAGGCCATCCAATCATTGTCACACGAAGTCGTCCTGTCAACGTGGTGGTCGAATTATCCGTTCCAGTTACCCTGTTTTGACAAGCTGACTGCCGAGGTTTACCTATCTGTGGCACTTGAGCCCATGGCTATGCCTGCTCATCACCTGCCTGCAGCTGTGGCCGGTAGGCGTATTTGCGTTTCATGGGTTTGATTACCAGGCCCATTCGAATAGCCTTGGCAGAGACCTTAATCCGCTGTGGACTGCCGTCGATCAGTGCGGTGACGCACTGGATGTTGGCCCGGAATTTGCGCTTGGTTTTGCCGGTAACCTTGGTGCCGACGCCGCCGAGATACTTGGGTTTACCTCGGTGGGTGTACTGTCTGCCTGCCCGTGTTTTTCGACCGGTGAATTGACAAACACGTGGCATGGTTGATCCTTCTAGAGAGCAAAGGCTCTTGGTGGCAATTCGAATATTGGGCAGGATGATAGAGGCACTGCAACGAGAAGGCAAACAACGTGGGTCGGGCCAATCCTCAACCTCTGGTAGGCGTAAGTTTTCGCCTAATTGCCTCAGTAAGCAGGTACATGGGGTCGCCCAGGCACAAGAAGTTGAATCCCTGTGCCGCAAGGTCGGATAGGTCGGGGCCAATACGCCACACCGTTTTACCGGCCGCCTCGCTCGCCTGGCGGATATCCTGCAAAGCTTGGGCAAACTGGCGATGTTCGGGATTCAAATCGGCGCCCAGTGCCATGGATAGGTCGTAAGGGCCTATCCCCATGGCAGTAACAATCTCATGACTGGCGATGGCGGCGACATTTTCCAGACCCTTGCGGGTTTCGATCTGGGGCACGATGATGAAATCGGCTTCAACCTGCCGCTTCCAAGTGGCGTAGTTGAAATCGCTGACCCATCTGTTGCCAAGCCCGCCAGGTCGCCGCCGGCCACGCGGGGGCATCTGGATAGCGTCGCGCACTACATCCAACTCCTGTGTGCCTTCAATGGCGGCCAGAAGCATGCCGCAGGGACCCATGTCGATCGTTCTCGACAGGGTACGAAAGTCGTTGGCGGCTGGCCGGATAAACACGGCCAGGCCAGTGTGACGTCCCAGCGTGCACACATGGGTTACTGTTTGCGGGTCGTAGGCGCCGTGCTCAAGGCAGATAATGATGTAGTCAAGGCCCGCGTTGATGGCCACGTCCACCACCAACGGCCAGAGATGGTCCACCATCAGCATGCCCGCGACCGTGTCGCCACGGTCAAGTTTTTCTTTTAGTTTCCTGGCCGGTTCCATATGCTGGCCCCACCTGATTGTCCGCGCTTACCGTCTTGCCACATCGATGGCAAGACGTTGTAGAGGCTCCAATGAAACATAGCAAATGCGCTGCGGATAGTCAGGCGTAAGATGATCGCTCGTACGGGGCATCCAGTCGCCTGCATGGCTTGTAGAAGGTGATGTAATAGGTTGAGTCACGTGCGCGTCAGTACAAGATTGTCACGGTGCACGACTTCGACGTATGCCTTGCGGCCGAGGATTTTCTCTAACTGGTCTGATCGCCTGCCCATGATGAGGTGCAACTCGTCTGCACTGTAGTTGATCAGGCCGCGCGCCACTTCTCGCCCCGTTTCGTCGCGGACCAGCACGACCTCACCGTATTCAAATCTGCCCGTGGCATCCACGACACCGCTGGCCAGCAGGCTCTTGCCTCGAGATTGCAGTGCGGTGGAGGCGCCGGCGTCAATGGTGACGGTCCCGACCGGCTTTTTCGTCAGTCCAATCCAACGCTGGCGGCTGTCAAGCTTGCGACCGGCAGGGGCGAACACGGTGCCAATCCGTTCTGCGTCGAATAAACGTTGCAGAATATCCGGATGACGCCCGTTGGCGATCACCACAGGTTCGCCGGCATCAGAGACCAGTCGCGCTGCGTGCAGTTTCGTGCTCATCCCGCCGGTGCCGAACGTGGTCTTGGTCTCTTGCACGGCGTCAGCGGCCGCCAATATGTCCGTGACAAGGTCGACGGTCTGTCCCTTGGCGTCGAGCAATCCGTCCAGTGGAAAGAGAATGACTAGGGCATCTGCGCGTAATGCATTGCAGACCAGTGCCGCCAATATGTCGTTGTCGCCGAATCGCAACTCGTCCACGCTGACTGTGTCATTCTCATTGATGATAGGCACGCAACCAATCTTGTGCAGGTGATTGACGCTGTTGCGGATATTCAAGAATCGGACACGCTGCTCGAAATCGTCACGAGTCAGCAAAAGCTGGGCGATCTTGATTCCTTGTTTCTCAAACGCTTGATGAAAAAGCGTCATCAGACGCGGTTGACCGGCAGCGGCAATGGCTTGTAGCTGGGCGACATCCGTCGGGCGTTTCGACAACCCCAATTCCATGCAACCTGCGCCGATGGCACCGCTGCTGACCAGCGTGACTTCAATTCGCCGCCGGCGCAGTGCCGCAACCTGCTCGGCAATGGCGTGGATGTATGTCACATCCAAGTTAAACTTGTCACCTTCCGGCGCAGTGAGCAACTGCGTGCCGAGCTTTACCACGATGCGTCGGGCCTTCTTAAGTACGGATTTTCGTAGTGACATAGAGGGCATGATTACCACCGCAGCATATCAGCCGAACTGTAGGTCCAAACCCCTCTCTTCTTGCCGTGGACAGATTATACGAGTTTGGCGGTTGTCGGGTCGCTGTTGGCGTGGCGTGTGTTTAGCTTGATCACACTGCGCAGCAATTGTACGTGGCGGTCAGTCGCACCCTGGCGCGCGCTGATCACGTCGCGGCCGCATTGGGCCAATCGGGCGGCACGCTGGCTATCGTGCAGAAGGTCGGCGACCACCGGTCCTGGATCATCAGTTGCCACGATACCCCCGCCAGATTGCAACGCATCTACTATCTCGACAAAGTCGCTATGGTGCGGCCCGATGATGGTGGCTTTGCCCAGTGCGATCGGTTCCATCATATCCGAGCCGTACATTCCGAGAAAACTGCGCCCGACGATCACGGCATCAGCTAATGCATAGGCTTTGCGCAGTTCGCCGATCGTGTCGATCATGAACAGGCGCTGGCCGTCGATGGCCCGTTTGCTGCCATCCTGATGTTGGGTGCGGCGGATCATTCCTGTCGCCAGTTGGGCCACTTGCTCAAAGCGTTCGGGCTTGCGCGGGACCAGGACCAATTGCGCCGATGGTGGACAAGTATTGATCAGTAATTTTTCCTCGCCCGGACCGGTCGAGCCGGCGACGATAATCTGGCGTGACCGATCCAAGCCCATCGCCCGAGCCAACTCTTCTGCCCCGTCAACGTGGTCTGCAATTTTGGCCGTATCCCATTTCATGGTGTCATAAACGTGAATCCGGTCGATTGGCACTCCCAACTTGGTGAAATGGCATGCATAAGTTTGCGTTTGCACAGCAGCGGCATTGAGTCTGCCGTACATGGGCAGGGCAATCGGGCGGATCAGGTTGTATCGTTTGAAACTGCGTGTCGTCAGCCGGCCGTTGACCACACACAGAGCGATACCGCGCCGAGCGCACTGCTCGGTAAAATTGGGCCAAACCTCATTTTCCACCAGGGCTACAGCGTCGGGCCGAACCGCATCGAGAAAACGACGGACGCATCGAGTTAAGTCCAACGGATAACGCACCACTTGGTGCCTCGGTTCAAATAGTTGCTTGGCCCGTGCCAGGCCGGTATCGGTGGTGGCGCTGAAGACGATTTCCAGTGTCGGGTCGGATTGGACAAGCTTCTCAGCCAGCAATCGGATGGCATTGACCTCTCCGACGCTGACGGCGTGTATTAGTAAGCGATTGTGACCTGTCGAGTCAATCTTTGGGCACCGACCGAACCGCCCTGGCCAATCGGTGCGCCACTTGCCCGTGCGCAGCAGCCGATAGGCCCACGCCGGGGCGCCCACCACCGCCGCAATGCTATACAGGCCGTCCAGTGCCAAACCCATGGGATCATTCTAATGCCCAACACCAACTTACGGGCGCAGGCGGATGGGACTCATTCTGCTGCCGCTTATCGCGTTGGTTATACGGCTCCAACGTAACGGCTTGGCGGTACTGGCGACGATCTGGTCGTTCTGCTTCACGATCGTTCGGGAACCGCGGTCTGAAGTGAGGGTGACGTATTCGTTGCGACGAGTGTACTTGAGTTGATCTGTCTGAATTTCCGCATCTTTGCGGGTGACCACGACGCTGCGGATCGCGGTTACCGTCTTGATGTCGAATTGCGGTGCCTGGCCAGAAGTCCAGCCATCGAGCCCGCCGGTCTCGGCAAGATCCGCCACGAAGTTGTCGCACCACAGTTCGACCAAGGGGGACTTGTCTAATGGGTGATGGACCATCCAGACGTTTTCGCTGATCCGCATGTCGTTGTGCAAAGCATCGATCAGCAACTGACCTTCCCAAGTAAAGGCGGTAACACCCCGACCTGACAGCTTGACCTCAGGTTGGTCATCACCGTCGCCGGATTTCTGGAGGCGACGATCCTCGAACATGAGGTTCCCTTTATCCTCGAAGCGAATCTGTTCGACCTTCAGGCCGTTGCGCTTGGAGTTCTCGAAGACCATGTGGGGACCCTTGATCAGCAGGCGCGTGGCATATTGCCCGTCGACCTGGTCCTGCCATGTTGTCGAAAGGAACACCACGTTGTCTTGAGCAAGTAGGTGCTTGACACGCCTTAACTGGGACAGTTCGCCCTGTTCTTGCGGCGCATCGTCGATCGACAGTTGCAGGTGGTCACTGCTCAGCGTAGTGGTATTCAGGTTGGACTGTCCGTTGGTTTGGACCTTGCCTTTAAAGACAGCTTGCCCACTGTTGTGATCGTAGTGCATCGAGTCAACCCAGGTGATGGTCATGACTTGCCCCGGATCATCGCCTTGTTTAGGCGATTGGTGGAAGGTCCACTGGCCCGGGCCGACCACACGCATGACCTGTGATTTTTCCTCAAGGAGAATATAGCGGGCGGCCAGCGTCACTTTGCCGCGACGGATCCACGCTGGCTCCTCCACCGTGCCGAAAAGTTCGGTCTGGTCCTTGACCTTGTCGCTCTTGAGTCGATCTCCATGCACGACGTAAGTGTCGTCATCCTTAGTGTATTCGATTCGTACGTTTTCTTTGGCCTCGATGCGCACCGGTTCTATTTCGCCGTCAATACCTGGCGCCAGCATGGCGTCGATCCAGCCGGCATGCATTTTTTGACCGGGCTGGGAAAGGCTGACGCGGCCCTCGGCAAGCAGGCGCGTCGGTTGCGGCTTACCGTCGGCGTCCGCTTCCGCTTCGATATCGATCCGCTGGGCGCTGACCGATAGCGGGGGCAGATCGTCACTGCTGGTCGAATAGTTGAACAATACATCTCCGTCAGCGGTGATGCTATGCGGCGACTGCTTGCCGTTGATCGGCGGCTCTAGTCCAATGCCTACGCGATGGGCGTCCAACGAAAATGATGGATCTCGCACGTGCACGTCGCCTTTGAAGGTGATCGTTCGCAGCGCGGGGATACGCTGCATCAAGCTCGTCGAAGCTGTGGCGTCGGCGGTGAACAACGTCATGTCCACGCCGCGGCTCCAGTGCACCTTCATGTCCGTGGGCATGCGGGTTATGCCGGCAGTCAGCTGAGTCAACTCGTCCAACTCGGGCGCGTTCTGCCAATGACTGGGAGTGACTAACTTGCCAGGTCCCCTGATCGTGCCGGTACCTGCCCGTTGATTGATCTGCAGGGTCAGGCCCGTCAGGGTGCCCATCTGCTGCGACCTCATCTTGAATGGGTTGTCCGTCGTCGCCTGTACGTGCAGGCGCTGCGCCGGTAGAGAATAGGACAATTGTTCGGCGGCGATCGTCTCATCCTCTGCGGTGACGATGCGTGCAGGATCTCCAGCCAGTGAAACCGTCACATCACGCGGGTTTGCCATGTCTCCAGGTGGGTTTGCAAGTGGCTGTACAACGAGCTTGCCCGACCAAGTAACGACAACCCGATTCGCTTCGGGCGCACCTGCGCCATCAGTAGGCTGGCGGTCGGGCGTCGATGGTGAACCACTGGGCCGTGATGCAGTATTGCCCGGTACGGATTGTCCAGAAAACATCAATTCACTGAAAATCAACTTGAGTGAAGTGGCTTGCGCATTGACTTGGCTACTTCTTATCTTCACTTGGTTTTCGAAGCGTGCTTCGTAATAATCTATTTCTACAGGGTCCTGCTGCAGTAATTGTCCGGGCGCAAGCGGGTCACTGGCGTGTGGTGAGCGGTCCTTCACGACGTCCCCTGCCGGATACAGGTGCAGGTACTCGCCTTTATCGATGACCAGGCGGTCAATTCGGCCGTGCAACTCGTTGTAGTTGAGGGCCAGGCCCTTTCCAATAAACTTGAACCGTTCGCTTTCAACAGTTACATCGTTGGTACTGGTCACTTCATTGAGATCGATGTCGACATGAGCATCGACAAGGTTGATTCGAGCACGGACCCTTCGCAGATCGACGGGCACCTTGGGCGTATGTTGTGGCGGCGGGGCATATAATGTGACGATAACGTTGCCCGTTAAGTCGGCATGGCGCAGGTTGTTGTTGGGGGCCACGATGTGGCCCCGGTCGGCAAGGATCTCGGTGACTTGGCCTGTCTGCTGGTGAATCAGGGTGCGAGGTCGTGTGACGATCATCTTGCCGTCATCTTGCGGCTGTGCGTGGTCTGCCGAAAAATGGATCGGTTGTTTTTTGCTTGTGCGACTGACAAAGTGGATGCCTTTGAGCTGTTGTACCGACAGGCCGGCATCGACCTCGATGGACGCGTCAATCGTCGGGGCGGTGTCGTCGATTGGCGTCATGTGTGTCGCGTCGGCAGGTGGCTTGGGCTTGTCTCCGGTGATGATCGCCAATAGCAAAATCAGGACACCGGCCCCTGTTGCCACACTCATGATCCAGAAACGTGGGTTCATGCCACAAGTGTAGCCGAACTGCCATTTTGCAGCCGCAAAAATCGGGTGGATTTCATTTACGGGTCGAGCGGTGGCAACTCTTGCTGCAACCTGTCGATTCCCTGTCGATTTGGACAGGTATTGAAGTCACGCTTTGTCGAGTGTTTGGTTATGATTCACAGGTTTGCTCAACGGGTAGGTATAAATGTCGGCCATATTCAAGGCATATGACGTACGGGGTATCTACCCTGATCCGCTTAGCGAGATCCAGGCGTGGCGAATCGGCCGAGCTTCCGGCCAGTTTCTTAAAAAGCAGATCGAGGGCAGGGATGTGACGCGGCCCGACGCCGTCCTTGTCAGCCGAGATATGCGGCCCAGCAGCGACGCCTTGGCCGGTAAACTGATCGAGGGGTTGCGCTCTGGGGGGATGAACGTGATCGACCTGGGGATGTGTGACACGTCGATCATCTACTTTGCAGTCAATCACCTGGGGACCGCAGGGGGTATCCAGGTCACCGCCAGCCACAATCCCATTGAGTACAACGGTTTTAAGATTTCCGGATACCAGGCAAGGCCGATCGGTGCCGACACCGGCTTGAAAGAGATCCAGGCCTTGGCCGAATCCATGCCCGAGCGGCAAGTTGCCGACGCTGGCGGTACGTACAAACAGCAGAATCTCTGGCAGGCCTATCGCAATCACATACTCGGTTTCTACCGATCAGGTGGTCGCAAGTTGAAAGTCTTCATCGATGCGTCCAACGGGATGGCGGGCAAGCTGGTGCCGAAAGCATTTGAGGGAGCCGATGGGTTGCAGATCATTGCGGTCAACTTCGAGATCACCGGATCGTTCGTGCATGGACCCAACCCTCTGGTGGCTGAGAACATGAAGCAGACACAGGACGGGGTTGTCCGGCACGGGGCGGACATGGGTGTTTGTTTCGATGGGGATGCGGATCGCTGCATACTTACCGATGAGACTGGCATGATCATTGGTTGCGATCATCTGACCGCGCTGTTGTGCGGCCATTTCGTTTCTGGGAATCCGGGCACGACGGTGGTGTATGATCTGCGTTCAAGCCGTTCTGTTGTGGAAACGATCACGGCGTTGGGGGCCAAGCCGTACAAGAGCCGTGTGGGCCACGTGTTCATGAAATCTGCGCTACGCCAGTCAGGGGGCGTGTTTGGTGGGGAACTGTCCGGTCATTTCTATTTCCGTGATAATTTTTATGCGGATTCGGGCGCTATCGCATTTGCGGCCGTGGCCAGTGTCCTGTCGGGCAGCGATAAGCCCCTGAGCCAACTTGTCGCGCCGTTCCGCAAATATCCGCAATCCGGTGAGATCAACTTTACGGTCGCAGAAAAGGATGCGGTGCTGGTTTCACTCAAGCAGAAGTACGCCCAAGCCGAAATTGACGAGCTCGACGGCATGAGTGTCGATCTTTGGGACAGCCATGGATTCTGGTTCAACGTTCGTGCCAGCAACACCGAGCCGCTGCTTCGTCTTAACGCCGAGGCAAAAGATCAGGTGACACTAGATGGCCTGATCGAGGAGTTGACGCCGAACCTTGGCTAGTCGCCTGCAAGATCGCGTCCGAAAGCTTAGTTGCTGATCTGGTTCACTCTGGCGTCGTTGTCACTATTGACCAGAGGGTTCATCATGCTTCGACGCCGGCGAGCCGTGGGTGATTCTAGATTGCTGGCGTGCAGCCGTCAGACCAGCGGTTGTCCCGGCAGCAGTGGAGGCATGGGGCACTCCAGCGTATCGGCGATACCCCGCAGCAGTTCACTTTCATTGACCGTGACTTTCCGGTCAGCCGCGATGCAATGGGCACACGCTGTCAAGATTGTGCGTTTTTGCCTCGGTCCTGCCTCGGCCAGCGTATCCAGCGCCTTGTCCAGTGCCTGCAAACTACAACTGCTCAGAGGTTGCAGCGCCACGTTCGACAGTTCCAGTGGCCTTGCCCCCAGCGCAAACGCCTGCTCCACTTGGTCATGCTGGCGATGTCCGGCGTAGGCCAATACCGACAGCAGCACAGAGCAGGGCCTGGCCAGTGTCTTGAGCGAGTAATACTTCGCCCGATGTCGCGTCACTGGACCGAACTGCGGCTCAAGATGGTGGGCGATGATCCGGCCCAGTACCCACTCAAACAGGTCCACCTTTTCGTCAGCGGCGATCAGGTGTCGGACATTTTGCTTGAACGCCGCGTACTGCTTCGGCGAAAGCTCGCGCAGGGCAGCAATGGCCATGTCGATCACCGGTAGGCGCGCCTTGTGATCCAACGCATCCACCACAGGCGCCAAGTCCTGCGTCAGGCTATACACCTGCGGGTCGGCGTGCTCACGCAACTGCCCGTACTGCCGCTTACGCACCTGCTTGTCACCATCCAGCAAAAGCGCGTAAATCAGCGATCGTGCCCCGTATGCCTCGTGGGCCGCGTTGCGGACGACCTCCGGCAATTGCGCGACCAATTTAGAGGCGTAATCGACATGCGCCGGTGTCGGCTGTCCCACGCCGGATATCGCGCTGATGGCCGCAACCTCCACCATGCCGGATGCCGCCGCCGGCGTGCGTGAAAGCTGTG